>Ga0187778_10001151_pt1 | contig 18643 bp, 17 predicted proteins | sample 1015_Q2_SP5_20_M_FD_132418 | JGI IMG/M metagenome (GOLD analysis project Ga0187778, IMG submission 132418) | Tropical peat soil microbial communities from peatlands in Department of Meta, Colombia - 1015_Q2_SP5_20_MG | ecosystem: Environmental > Terrestrial > Soil > Wetlands > Peat | place...
CCAAACCCGCAAGGAAGCTCAACACCATGGCGCTGTGGCTTGTCGCGATGTTGCTTGTACTAATCGCGGGGCCGTTGTGGACGCTCGCTTCAGGCCGCGTGCCGCTGCACGGCGACTGGCGCACCTCGAGCCATCGACCAACGGGCCTGGCGCCCGACCCGGCGACTCATCGCGAGGCGGTCGTGCAGGTCTACGCCAGCCGTGCTTTCGGCTGGCGCGGCGCCTTCGGCGTGCACACCTGGCTCGCCGCCAAGCCCAGGGACGCCGAGCGTTACACGCGCTACGAAGTAATTGGCTGGCTAGCGCGCATGGGCCAGCCGGTGATTTCAGTGTCGAGCTCGCATCCGCCCGACGCGGAGTGGTACGGTGCGGCGCCGGTACTGTTGAGCGACCGCCGCGGCGCCGATGCGGAAGCTGCGATCGCCAAGCTCGGACAGGCGGTTGCTTCATATCCGCACGCGCTCGACTACAGCGTGTGGCCGGGTCCGAACAGCAATACCTTCATCGCTCACATCGCCCGCGAGATCCCCGAGCTCGAAGCGACCTTGCCGTCGACCGCGATCGGCAAGGATTATCTTCCCCTGGGCGAGGCATTCGCGCGCACCCCGAGCGGAACAGGTTATCAGGTCTCGCTGCTTGGCCTGCTCGGGGCGAGTGCCGCGCGCGACGAGGGGATCGAGATCAACGTGCTTGGCCTCGTGTTCGGCGTCGACCTGCGCCGTCCGGCGCTCAAGCTGCCGGGAATCGGCCGCGTTCCCGAAGGAGACCAGGACTAGGCGATCTCGCGGCTGCAGGTTGCGCTAGCCAGACTGCTCCTGCCTAGCGTAGATCGCGCGCACGGCGTCCATCGTATCGGCATCCTCGGCTTTCTTGTCGGGACGGTAGCCCTTCACTCGCGCGAAGCGCAGCGCGAGGCCGCCGGGATAGCGCGGGCTCGCCTGCAAGTCGTTGAAGGTGATCTCGACTACGAGCTCGGGATGCACGCGAACCGTCCACTCGTCGCGCGCGACTTCGCGCTTGAGCAGCTCCCCAGTCTGCCACTCGAGCATCGAGTCGGTCATGCCCTTGAAGGTCTTGCCGAGCATGACGAATTGCCCGTTCGCGGGATCGATTGCTCCCAAATGCAAGTTCGATAACCTTCCCTTGCGGCGACCGTGTCCCCATTCGGCAGCCAGCACGACCAAATCGAGCGTGTGGCTGCGCTTCACCTTGAGCCACAGAGCGCTGCGCGCGCCGGGATCGTACGGCGCGTCCAGCGACTTGACCATGACGCCTTCGTGTCCCCGCGCGATCGCGTCGTCGTAGAAGGCCTGCGCGGCGGCGAGGTCGCGGGTGACCAGGCGAGGGATCAGCAGCGCGGACGGCATGGCCGCGCTCAGCGCCTCGAAGCGCGCCTCCGCCGGCATCGGCACGAGGTCCTGCCTTTCGCGCCGCAGGCAGTCGAAAAAGAAGACCGACAGAGGCATGCTCTCGCGCATCGCGTCGACATCCTGCACGCGTCCGAAACGGCGCATGGTGTCCTGGAAGGGGTAGGGTGCCCCACCGGGCTTGAGCACGATGGCCTCGCCATCGAGGATGAGCGTCTTTGCGGCCACATCGCGCATCGCCGCCCCGATCTCGGGCGCGGCGGCTGTCACGTCGTTGCCCGTGCGGGTGAAGACGCGCACTTCATCGCCGTCCTTGTGCACTTGCACCCGCGCGCCGTCGAGCTTCCACTCCAATGCCGCCACAGGAATCTGCTTCAGCGCATCGGCGATGTCGTCCGCCGGCTGCGCCAGCATCGGAGCGAGCGGCTGGAAGATCGCGACGGCGTAGCGGGCGAGCCCCTCCGCGCCTTCGTCGAGCGCGCTCGCCGCCACGGCCGCAACCCCGCCGGCGACCATCGCGGCGCTGCGCACGGCCTGGGCCGGCAGCTCGGCGGCGGCGGCCACCGCCTCAATCATCAGGCCTTCGAGCGCGCCCTGCCGCAATTCTCCGATGAGCAGGCGCTCGAGGAACTCCTGCTCGCGCGGCGTGGCCCGCGCGAACAGATCCGAGAGCAAGCGGGTGCGGGTGGCGATCGAGCCCGGTCCGGCTGTGCGAGCGATTTCGCTTAAGGTCGCATCGACCTCCACCAGGGTCAGTTCCGCCGCCTGGATGTTCGAAGCAGGCTGTGCGTCGCGCAGCGCGGCCCAGCCGATGCCGCTTCGCCCCTGCCGGATGACGCCCGCGAGATAGCAGACTCCTATTTCGATCTCTTCCGGCGCCAGCCTTCGCAGCAACTCCGTCATATAGCCGATCTTGCTGCGCCGTGAAGCATGCGCGGCGACCGCTTGCGATGTATCGACCAGTTGTGCGAGTAAGGTTGGAGCTGCCACGATCTATCGAATGGTTGGCCGGGGCGCCGGGGCCGTCCACCGAGCAGGGGCCTCGGCCGTTGAGTCTAGCAGTGTGGAGGCTCGAGGCGCTTTCCTTGCCCGCGAGGCGGCTGGTAGCATTTGGGTCAGATAAAACCCGTACTGCGGGTGGAGCATCTTCACCGACCCGCTGTACACCAAACGGAGTTTCTATGAAAACATTCGTGTCTCTTGGTTTGGGACTCTTGCTGCTCGCCGGGTATGCTGGCGCGCAGGTGATCTTGTACGACCGCGAAGGGCTGCGCGGCCGCGTGTTCAGCGTCAACAGCCCGATCAACAGCCTCGCTGATTATGGCTTCAACGACCGCGCGTCGTCCGCCGTCGTCGAGCGCGGAGACTGGGAAGTCTGCGAGGATGCCTATTTTCGCGGCGCGTGTATCATCTTGCGGCCCGGACAATATCCATCGCTCGCCTCCTTCGGGATGAACAGGAAGATCTCGTCGGTGCGACCGCTCAGTGGCCCGCCGCCACAACAGGTTTACGCGCCGCCGCCGCCGTCGACGCCGGTTTATTCCTACTACCCGCGTCACGAGGAGACGCTGTACACCGCCGATGTCGTGGCGACGCGTGTGGTGATGGGGCCTCCGGAACAGCGTTGCTGGGTCGAGCAGCAGCAAGTGGTCAAGCCGAACCAACCCAACGTTCCGGGCGCCATCATCGGCGGCGTGATCGGGGGCGTATTGGGTCACCAGATCGGCAGCGGTCGAGGCAACGATGTGGCCACCGCCATCGGCGCGGTCGGCGGCGCCGCGTTGGGGGCAAACGTGGACCGCGGCACGCAGACCTATACACAGGATGTGAAGCGTTGCGAAACGGTGCCCGGTTCGGCACAGCCTTCCTACTGGGACGTGACTTACGTCTTTCGCGGGGTGACCCATCGCGCGCAGCTGAGCTTTGCGCCGGGCACGACCATCACCGTGAACGAGAACGGCGAGCCGCGGGTATAGGATCCAGCAATCGAGTTGGATCGGTACTCCGATGGCCGACGCCAATCCTGCGCTGGCCCGGGTGCAGATTTTCCGGCACGGGCCCTATCGCGCGTCGGGATATCTGCCTCTGAGCGCGCGGGTGGTCGGCACGAACAGCGCGTCAAATTCGGCAGCGAGCGTTGACGCGGCGTCTCGCTAGTTGCGCGTGGGGCGCGACCCTGCGCGACGCGCTGGACCGGACGGAGGAGATTCGTGAAGCGTTTCATGTCGATCGTTGTTCTCTCGCTTGCTGGCGGAAGCGCGATGGCGCAACCGCAGCTGCCGGCGCTGCGTACGATCAACGTCATCACCTTCGCCGGCGGGCTCAACCTTCCGACCTATGTGGCGCAGCGGCAGGGCTTTTTCGCAAAGCATGGCGTCGACGTCAATCTGCGCTACACGCCCAGCTCGGCCTATCTGATGACCGGGCTGATCGAGGGCCGGTTCGACCTCGTGGCAACCGCCGCTATCGACAACCTTGTGGCGTATCAGGAGGGGCAGGGCGAAGCGCCGGTACAAGTCCAGCCTGATCTGGTGGCGTTGCTGGGGACCGACGACGGTTTTCTCAATCTCGTCGCGCTGCCGGAGGTAAAGGGCGTCACCGACCTGCGCGGCAAGGATCTCGGGGTGGATGCGCTCACCACGGGCTTCGCCTTCGTGCTGCGCGAGATGGTCGAGCGGGCGGGCATCAAGGATTCCGAAGTGAAGTACGTGCGGGCCGGCGGCACCAATCTGCGCTATGCGGCGCTGCTCGATCGAAAGTACGCGGCCACGCTGCTTTCGTCTCCATATGACCTGCAGGCCGAGGCCAAGGGCTTCACGCGAGTGGGCAGCGCGACTGAGCTCCTCGGCGCGTACCAGGGCCGCGCCGCGTTCGGCATGCGGGGCTGGATCAGGGACAACGAAGCCGCAGTGATCGGCTTCATGCGCGCGCTGCGCGAGGCGATGGACTGGATCTACGATCCGCAGAACCGGGAGGTCTGCGAGGCGCTGTTGCTCGCCAACGATCGCGACATGACTCCTGCGCTGGCGAAGAAGACCTACGACATGTTCGTGGACAAGAAAGGCGGGCTGTACCGCGACCTGAGGATCGACATGGAAGGCTTCAAGGTCGTGCTTGCGCTGCGCTCCAAGTACGGGACCCCCAAGCGCGATTTCAGCGACCCGATGAAGTACATCGATGCGGAGCTCTATCGCAAGGCGTTTCCGGGAGCGACTCTGCCGAAGTAGAACGCGCTCAATCCCCCGACTTGATGTTGTTGTCCTTGATGACCTTCGCCCAGCGCGCCATTTCCTTGCGGACAAAGGCATCGAGCTCGCTGCCGGGGGCGCCGCTCACGTCGATGCCTTGGGCGACCAGCCTCTCTCGTACCGCCGGCGCGTTGATGGCCTTGGCGAGCTCGTCGTAGACGCGCTTGACGAGTGGTGCCGGCATGTTGCCGGGCCCGAACACGCCCCACCACGTGTAAGCCTCGAATCCTGGAACGCCCTGTGCCGCGATCGGCTGCACGCCGGGAAGGCTGGGATCAGGCTTGAGCGAAGTCACCGCTATGGCCCGCAGTCGCCCCGATTGCACGTGCGGGTTCACCAGGAACACCGAGCCGATCGCCAGCGGCACCTGGTTGCCGATGGCGTCGTTCATCAGCGGTCCGCCGCCGCGATACGGTACGTGATTGAACTCGACGCCAAGCTGATTGCCGAGTAGCGCCATCGTCAGATGGCCGAGGCTGCCGGCGCCGATCGTGCCGTAGGCGACGCTTCCCGGCTTGGCCTTGGCGGCAGCGACCACATCGCTCCAGGACTTGTAGGGTTGCGCGACGTTGGCGACCAGCGCCATCGCGCCGGTGCCGACGAGCATCAGCGGCGTCAAGTCCTTGAGCGTGTCGAACGGCAGGTTCGGGATCAGCGATGGATTCACCGCGTGCGTGTCGAACACGACGCCGAGGGTGTATCCGTCGGGGTCACTCTTGGCGAGCACCGCAGTGCCGATCGATCCCGACGCGCCTCCGCGATTGTCGACGACGAACGATTGCCCGGTCTGCACCGTCATCTGCTGAGCGAGCGCGCGTGCGACCTGATCGACCGAGCCGCCGGGCGGGAAAACGGCGATGATTCTCACCGGCTTGGATGGCCACGGCTGCGCTGCCAGGGGAGGCGCGAAGACGGTGAGCCCAGCGGCGAGGGCAACCCATGCGATGCGAATCGTTTTCACGATGTCCCCTTTCCTGTAGGTGTGACTCCGAGATCGAGGCGAGTCTACAGCGCACGCGTCGCCGGTGCATCTCCTACGAATGTCGCGGCGGTTGCCGACTTTCATCCCGAGCGCCCCGCGCTAGCATTGTGCTCGTGGGAGGCGACATGAAACGGAGGCAGACATGCGAAGTAGCTTGAAGGTATTGCTTGGAGTCGCAGGGCTTGCCTTGGCGGCCCAGGCAGGTGCACAGGTCACCTTTTACGAAGGCGAAGGCTATCTTGGACGCTTTCTCACGGCGGACGGCGCGATCCCCGACTTAAGCCTCTATCAATTCGACGATAGGGCGACATCGGCGAGCGTTGCCAACGGTCGTTGGGAAGCGTGCTCGAAGCCGGCATTCCAGGGCCGCTGCGTGGTGCTGGAGCCCGGTAGCTATCCGTCGCTTGCTTCGATACAGATGATGCGGAGTGTCGCCTCCGTACGTCCCGTCGCCGAAGCACGGGTTGGATATCAGGCGCCTGCGCCGGTGGTCGCGAGCGTAAACCCTGCGGATCAGGTTTTCGCCGCGCGGGTGACATCGGTGCGTCCGATCAGCGGTGCGCCAGCAGAGCGGTGCTGGATGGAACGCCAGCAGGTAGGCCCGGTGGAGCTGCCAGGGGTGCTGCTCAATGGCATGGGTGACCTCCTAGCCGGCAAGCCGCAAACGACCCCGTACGTTCAGCGCTGCGAGAAGGTCGCGGGAGCCACCGCATACTGGGACGTCACGTATGAGTTCCAGGGGATCGAGCACCACGTGCAACTGAGCGCGCCCCCTGGCTCGACCATCGCCGTGAACGGCTTCGGTCAGCCACGCGGATAACCGGAAACGGCAATTCCGCAAGCGCCTTACGAAGCGGCCCTTCGGGGTCGCTTCGCTTTGATGCGATCCCGAACCGCGGCAAGCTGCGAATCGGTTGTCCGGAAGCTAGAATGTAGCGATGCGTGCGCTCCGCTATCATCGCTACGGTTCGCCCGATGTGCTGCAGATCGAGGAGCTGCCCGAGCCGTCGCCTGCCGCCGGTCAAGCCAAGGTTTTCGTGGGTGCGGTCACGCTGAACCCTCTCGACTGGAAGATCCTCGCCGGGCACGTTCGCCTCCTCCCGGCGTTCCGCTCGCCGCCCCGGGGGATTGGTTGCGACTTCGCCGGCGAGATCGTCGGAATCGGGGGTGGGGCGAGTGAGCGGCATGTCGGCGAGCGGGTCTTCGGCTCGCTTCTTCCCTTCGGACGCGACGGCGCCTGCTCGGAGCACATCGTCGTTCCGTACGAGCGCTTGCTGCCGCTTCCTGCCGAGGTGGACGATATTCAGGCTGCTGCGCTGCCGATCGCAGGCGGCACGGCATTGCAGGTGCTTACCGACGAGACGCATCTCGCCGCGGGCCAGCGGGTGCTCATTACCGGAGCGGCGGGCGGTGTGGGCCACTTCGCCGTACAAATTGCCAAACATCTCGGCGCGTACGTGGTCGCCGTGTGCAGCGCGCACAACGCCGATTTCGCGCGCAGCCTCGGCGCCGACGAGGTCATCGATTACGCCACGCAGGACTTCACTCGCCGCGACGAGCGTTTTGACGTCGTCTTCGACGCCGCGTGCGCGTCGTCGTTCACGGCCTCGCGACGCGTGCTCACGCAATCGGGTCGCTACGTCAACACCGGCGGGGATGCGGCTTCCGTGGTCGGCACGGCTGCCAGCGCGGTGCTGGCGCGCCTCACGTCGCGCCAGCGCGCGATTTCCCTGGTGCTCAGGAACGGGCCGCCGGTCTGGCAACGGCTGCTCGACCTCGTGGGCCAGGGCACGCTGCGCCCGCACATCGAGCGCGTCATCTCGCTGGACGAGGTCGCCGAGGCGTTGCGCGCGATGGTGACGGGCCACGGCCGCGGCAAGATCGTCGTGCGCTTGGCGAGCCCCCGCGCGGACCGGCGCCCGTAGGGACCGAGCGCGGCGTCATGCGATTCCAAGGAGCGGTTTGATGGTCGGGGAGCCGGAAGCCTGGCGACCCTCGGAGGGGACACTACACCCTCGCCCAGCCGTGGACGGCTGGCGACCTTGTGGCCGGCGGGACTACGCCGGCCCGACTACCAAGGCTGGCCGTTGAGATCCGGAACGCTGCTCGCGGACGGCTCGGGCAACCCGCCCGACATCCGCATCAACGCGGCGGCCAATACCCCAGCGAACCCGCCTCCAAAGAACGCCACCAACAACCACCAAGCCGAAACCATCGGTTCGCCCTCCTTCCACCACTGGTCTCGTCGCCTACCAGGATGCAAGCGCCCTGGTCACGCTTCGATCCTACGTCTGGGATCGGTCGAGTCGCCTTGTCTTAGATCAAGCCTCCATGGATTACAAAAAGGGCCCGGCCGAAACCGGACCCCCTCGCGCGCCGCCACCTCGGCCACCGGCGGATGATTCCATCACCCTCGCCACAGCGGCCTGCCAGCGCCAGTTACCACCAGCATAGTAGGTTTCACCCCGGATTCAAGGTCGATTTCGCCCCGAGCCGCTCTGGCCGGGAGCCTCCGAATCTGGAGGAACCACTTAGGAAGGCGTTCCCCCATCGATACGCCCAGCCTTGCAGGTCCGATGCGCACGAACGGGTGGCACCTCGTCGTGTAAGCTCTGCGCTTTTGGCATCGACGATCATGCAACGACGCAAGCTCGGCAACGCGGGATTCGAAGTCGCGCCGCTCGCCTTCGGCGGCAACGTGCTTGGCTGGACGGCGGACGAGGCGATGTCGTTCAAGCTGCTCGACGCGTTCGTCGGCGCGGGATTCAACCTGATCGACACCGCCGACTCGTATTCGCGCTGGGTGACGGGACATCAGGGTGGCGAGTCGGAGACCGTCATCGGGCGCTGGATCGCGCGGCGCGGGCGACACGACGACGTGGTCATCGCGACCAAGGTCGGCTCCGACATGGGTCAGGGGCACAAGGAGCTGCGCAGGGACTACATCCTGCGGGCGGTCGAGGCGTCGCTCAAGCGCCTGCAGGTCGAGCGCATCGACCTCTATCAGTCGCACTGGGACGACGAGAACACGCCCTTCGAGGAAACGCTGGGCGCCTACGAGCAGCTGATGCGGCAGGGCAAGGTCAAAGCGATCGGCGCATCCAACCTGACGGCGCCTCGCCTCGCGCAGGCGCTGGAGGTGAGCAAGTCAAAGGGACTGCCGCGCTACGCGACCCTGCAACCGCACTACAACCTGTGCGAGCGGCCGAGCTTCGAGGGAGAGCTGCAGAGCTTGTGCCTGCGCGAAAACCTCGGCGTGATCACCTATTTCTCGCTCGCTGGGGGTTTCCTTACCGGCAAGTACCGCTCGGAAGAAGACTTCGGCAAGAGCGCGCGCGGCCCGGGAATGAAAAAGTATCTCAGCCCGCGCGGAATGAAGATCCTCGACGCGCTCGACGAAGTGGCGCGCCGCCTCGGCGCAACGCCGGCGCAGGTCTCGCTCGCGTGGCTCATGCGGCAGCCGGGCGTGACAGCGCCCATCGTCAGCGCGACGAATCTGGATCAGCTGCGCGAGATTCTTGGCGGGGCGACGCTGAAAATCGATGCGGAGGCGATGACGGCGCTGGAACGGGCAAGCGCGTAGCTGCTCAAGCCGTGGTCAACACGATCGGCGCGTGATCGCTGGTGCCGACATCGGCGAGGACGGTGCAACTCTTCGCGCGCTCGGCAATGGCGCGCGAGGCGAGGATGTAGTCGATGCGCCAGCCGATGTTGCGCTGGCGCATGTTGCGCCAAGGCGGCCACCACGTGAACAGCCGGTCGTTGGCCGGGTCCTTGGTGCGCGTGACGTCGACGAGGTTCGCGCCAAGCAGCGCTTCGAACAGATCTCGCTCTTCCTGCCGCTGGCCGATGACGTCCGCCTTGCGCTCCTTGGGGTGCACGTCGATATCGGCGCGGGCGATGTTGATGTCGCCACAGAGGACGAGGTCGCGGCCCTCCGCATGCATCTGCTTCGCCCATTCCACAAGGTGGTTCATGAAACGAATCTTCGCCGGATAGTCCTTGCCGCCGTTGGGAACGTAGACCGAGGCGAGCACTAGATTGTCCAGCGTCACCTGCACGATCCGCGTCTCGATGTCGAAGTGGGGATGGCTGAACTCCGGCTTCTCCAGCAGTTCGCGCTTGAGGTGCAGCGACACTCCGGAATAGCCGCCGCCGCCGTGCCAGAAGACGTGGTAGTCCGCCAGCTTGCATCGCTCCGGCACCTGGTCGGGACGCGCCTTGATCTCCTGCAGGCACACAACGTCCGGACGGTCGCGCTCCAGCCACTCGGACAGTTGCGCCTCGCGAGCGCGGATGCCGTTGACGTTCCAGGTGGCGATTTTCATGCGGGCTTGGATATGACTCCGGCGCTGCGGCTGAATCGTACCGCAATCCGCTGCCGGCGATGCGTTGCAGCCGCTACTGGCGCTCGACCGTCGGGACGTTCTCCAGGTTCATCGCCCAGCCGAGCGAAGAGCGGCACCAGATCTGCTTCACCGGCGGCAGCTGCGCGCGCTGGTCCAGACAGCCGACGCGCAGCGAATACCACGGCGGGTCGCTGATCGCGGATGAATAGACCGGCGACCCGCAGTTGTCGCAAAAGGCATGCGCCCGCTTGTTGCCGCTATCGGCGGTCTTGACGTAGATCTTGGGCGTGCCCTTGAGCAAGCGGAACTTTTCGCTGGGCGTACCCACCGTCACGCGATACGCCGAGCCCGACAGCCGCTGGCAATCCGTGCAGTGGCAGGCGTGCACGCGGGTGGGGTCGACCTCGGCTTCATATCGAATCGCGCCGCAGTGGCATTGACCGGTGACTTTCATGATGCGTGTCCTCCGAGTCGACGGCTAGCATCCAGCGACGCATTTCGCGTTGCCGTCGAACTCCATGGTCTTGCCGCTCAGCGCCGGGTAGACCGGACGGCCCTTCACGGCGGCGATGAATGCCGCGGTGCGCGAGGCCGGCAGGACCTTGCCGTCCTTGGTCGCGGCTTCGTTCACGTGAGTTGCGATCACGGCGGCAGGCTGGACAAGCTGGTTCGCAGCGTAGGCGCCGGCGTATGCGGTGATCGCATTCGGCCCCATATTCAACATCATCAGGTTGGCCTTGTGAAAATCCCTGACGATGGAACTCATTTCGGCGTGCAACCCGGTGTCGCCCGACAGATACACCGTCAGTCCGTTGGTGAAGCGGATCACGTAGCCGCTCGAAGGCCCCAGAGTCAGACTGACGTTGTCCGGCTCGAGGTTCTTGCGCTCCTGCTCGCTTAAGAGCTCGCGCGGCACCGTGCTGTCGTGCGCGGCGGTCACGGCGGTGATCTCCACCGCGCTCGTGGCGCCCGCCATCTTGACCGTGCGTGTGCCGCCAATCCATACGCTGGCGAGACACGGCGCGGCGAAGGGCGCGACGAGATCGGGACCGCTCTGCGGGCAGGTACCGGTCGGCTTTCCGCGGATATTCTCGATCTTGCGGCCGATGAAGTTCGCCGTCGCGATCATCATGAGAACTGCTGAGTTCTTGGCGGCCGCTACTTCGGCGGTGGTGGAATTGGGCGCGGCGGACACCAGCTCGGGCTTGTCGCACGTTCCCGCACCGAGCGCCTTCAACTTCAGGTCGCCAATGTGATCGCCGTGCGCGTGACTGAGCAGAACGACGTGCACGGTGCCGAGCCTAGGGTCGTCCGCACCGGTGATTGACTGCCCGGCGTCGTAGAGGATGCGCAGCCCGGTCGGGTCCTCGAAAATGGTCGCCCGGTCGCGGTCGCAGAGCTCTCCGGGGTGGGTGCCGAGCGGCGTGATCTTGACGTTCTGGGCAACCGCCGTGGAGCAGGCGATCGTCAGTCCAAGCAACAGGATCAGCGACGCGCAGCGGGCAAGCATGACTCCTCCATGACAGGCGGGCGACGAAGCGAAACGGTGCGTCATGATACAGCCTCCGAGTTGCCGAGAATATTCACGTTGCGCGGCTCGGCGGCGACTGGTAGCTTCACGGCACATCGAGTTTCGCTGCAGGGCTTATGAGAGGGACTCATGGCAACGCTCCTACGTAAAGCGTCGACTGAACGTCGCAGGCCGGTGTCGTCGCAATCGAAGCGGCATGCGAGCGCGCGGTTGCGAATGCGCACCGCGCGTCCCGGTCAAAGCCGCCGGCTGCTGCCTGTGCCAGCGCTGGTCGAAACTCGCGACACTGTTCCGGATGTGCGCATCGGGATCGACTTTTCCGGTCTCGCCGTGTTGGAGCGGTTGTTCCTGCGCACGCCGGTGCGACTCCTGCGTGCAGGCAACAACGTGCTCGACCTTCTGTTCTACGACATCCACACGATCCCGGCTTCGACTCGTCGCTCCCTGCTGCGCTGGTCGGACCCCGACGGCTCGATTCTGGTCGTGCATCCCGGCAATGGCGAGAAGCGCGAGGTCGCGCATTTCGAGCATGTCGATGACTTCCTCGCCTCGGCGTATGCGAAAAGATTGGATGTGGTCGCCATCGCCGGCGTCGGCAGCTCCGCGCTCGGCACAGCGGCGCTCGCCGCCAACGTGGCCGACGCTCTGAAGTGCCCCGTGATAGGCATCGTTTCCGGATATGGTCTGGCCGACGCCGTGGCCGAGGGCCTGGTTGGCTGGTTCGTGTTGCGGCCATCCAACCGTTTGCGGCAGCTCGTCGACGCGTGGTTCGCGCCGCTGACGCCCGCGCTGCGTCGAATCAGCACCGATACGCAACCCAATGCCGATCCGCACCGGCTCGTGGCCTACGTCCGAGGTTTTCCGGAGACGGACTGCCTGGATTCGCTGCTGTCCCTACCGAATTCACGCGTGGCGATCATGGTCGGGCACAGTAAAGGCAATCTCTCCATCGCAACCGCGCTGGACAACCTGACGCAGGAACAATGGGAGAAGCTTTGTCCGCGCCTCAAGGTGACGACGCTGAGCGCGCTGGTCGAATTGCCTGCGTCGCTCGCGGGAGTCCAGCAGTTCATGGGGATGTTGGATAGTTTCGGCCTGATGAATTCGATCCTGCCGCAAGCGACCGTGCTGGTGCCGTGGGCCACGCATACGTTGAATACGTGCCTGCCGTTTCACCTCGCGGCCCGGTATGCTCTTGAACAGGGCGCTCCGGCCGGAGTCGAGTCAGGAGTGTCGTTGCCGCCTCCAGCAGCAAAGTTCTCGGGATCCTGGTTCGACCCGTTGCGACTTGTCTCCGATTGGATGGACCTGTGCACCGGCGCCGCGATCGCTGTCGAAGCGGCCATGGAGGAGAGCACGCGCTCGATCCGCCAGGGTATCGACCAGGCGGCCCGCAGCTTCGGCGGCCACTAGCTTCAGCGCCCGCCCGCATGCTTCGGGCGCTTGCCCCGCAGCATGGTCTGGATCTCGCTGCTGTCGATCAACCGCTTGACGTCGGTGGCGCCGCCGACGAACACGCCCTTCACGAAGACCATGGGGAAGGTCGGCCATCCGGTCCACATCTTGAGCGCGTTGCGGCGCCGCCACGGACCGAAGTAGCTGCCGTATTCGAGGTACTTGTAGGGAATGCCTGCGGCATCGAGCGCCCGGCGCGCCTTCTTGGGAAACGGGTTCTGCTTCATCCCCACCACGACAACATCGTTTTCGTCGACCGCGGCGCGCACTTCACGGACGAGGTCCGCGTGATGCTCGGAGATCTTTGCCCTGATGGCGGGATGGACGTGGGCTTCGTCGAGTACGGTGCGTGGCATGGATATCCTTTTCCGGAATGCGAGCCTGGACGCTGGCGCGATCACCACAGCGTTGCAAGCTTCACGCGCGCCCCGCTTGCTTGCGCAGAAACGCGAGCGTCTTCTCGTTGAACCCGGCCACGTTCTGGTAGATCGGCGCGTGCGAGCAATCCTCGAAGACGTGCAACTCTGAATTCCTGATCCCGTTCTTGAGCGGATCAGCGAACCGCGTGGAAGTCGCCATGTCGCGCCGTCCGAAGGTAATCTGCGTAGGAGCGCGGATCGCACCAAGCTCCGCCTCGGCGTCGTGGCCGATCACCGCGTCGGATTCCTGGATGAACGCGTCGAGGGGCTGGGCGGGGCGGCTGCGCACGAAGTCGGAAAGCGCCTGGATGTATTCCGGTTTTTGCGCATAGAGCTCCGGCGTGAAGCACCAGGGGAAAATGCCCTTGATGACCATCTCCGGCACGCTGTTCGTCGCCCTCGCCATCACCTGCCAGCTCTGCACGACGGTCTTGAGATAGGGGTCCGACTTGTGCCACGCGCTGTGCAGCGAGAGCGATTTGACGCGAGCCGGATGCTTTGCGGCGAGCCACATTCCGACGGCCGCCCCCAGCGACAGCCCGCTGACGTGCGCGCTCTGAACGCCGATCGCCTGCATGAGCGCGGCGAGGTCGTCGGCGAACATTTCGGTGGACCAGGTGCCAGCCGGTTTGTCGGAATCTCCGGTGCCGCGCAGGTCGACCGAGATGCAAGTGAAGTGCTTGGCGTAGTCGGCGACCTGGAACGCGTAACAGGCGAAATCGGCGGCGAGATAGGGGATCAACACCAGAGGCTCGCCGCTGCCCTGCTGGTCGTAGTTCAACGTGACGTTGCCTGCTCGAACTCGTGGCATGGTCGTTCCTTGCGTCGCTGGTCGGTTATTGAACGAGGATGCTATATTGAACTCCAAACGCAATTCGTGCGAGTGATCTTGAATGCCAGCGGCTAAACCCAGGATCGGCATCATCGGCGTCGGCTTCGGCGCGCAGGTGCACGTGCCGGGCTTTCGATCGGAAGGCTGGGATGTCGCCGCCATCTGCAGCCGCTCGCGCGAGAAAGCGCTGAAGGCAGCCGCCGACGCCGGCATCGCCGATGCGTACACCGACCCGATGGAGCTGATCCGGCGCGACGATCTCGCCGCCGTGTCGATCATCACGCCACCCAACGCGCACCATTCGCTCGCCATCGCCGCGCTTCGCGCAGGCAAGCACGTAATGTGCGAGAAACCCTTCGCCATGGACGCGAGGCAGGCGCAGGAGATGGTGGACGCCGCCGCGAAAGCAGGGCGCACGGCGATGGTCGCGCACGAGTTTCGCCACACTCCGCAGCGCGCGTACATCAAGCGGCTTCTGGCCGAAGGCTACATCGGCAAATTCCGGCTCTGCACCATCGAACTGTTCCTCGACCGCTACGTCACGGCACAGCCGCGGCCGCTCGGCTGGATCGCCCGCAAGGCCGACGGCGGCGGTCTGCTAGGCGCGCTCGGCTCGCACTATATCGACGGCCTGCGTGACTGGTTCGGAGAAGTCGCCTCGGTCAGCGGGCGTCTGGCCGTTCTCCGTCCGGACCTGGTCGACGCGGCGACGGGCAAGCCGGCCAGGGCCGACGCCGACGACACCTTCTCGTTCACGCTCACCTTCAGGAACGGCGGCGTGGCTATGATGCTCGCGTCGTTCGCCATTACGCCGACGCGCGGGGCGAAGATCGCGGTGATGGGCGATGACGGCACGCTCATCGCGGAGCAGCCCGGGCCCAACCCGCTGGAGAACGGCGTCGTCGTCACGAGCCGCGGCGGGTCGCCGCTCGAGAAGCTGGCGACGCCGCCTCAGTACACCCCGTTCACCGACGCGCGAGACCACCGCCTGATGGCGTTCCGGCTGCTGGTGCGGGATTTCACGCGCGGGGTGGAGCAGGGCACTTCGCCCGAACCGAACTTCGGCGACGGGCTGCGTTGTCAGCAGGTACTCGACGCGGTGCGCGAATCGTCGGAGTCGGGTCGGACGATCTCGTTGTGACCAGCGCTCGGATCGGTCCGCGGTAGCGGCACCAGCGGATCGCTGTAAAAAGGGGCAGCATCACTGCCGCCCCTGAACTCTTTACGCTATTCGCTAAGCTAATCCCAACTCAAAGCCCCACCTGTCTGATACTCGATCACCCTCGTCTCGAAAAAGTTCTTCTCCTTCTTCAAATCGATCATCTCCGCCATCCACGGGAAGGGATTGTCGGCCTTGTCGAAGAGGGGATCGATGCCGATCTGCTGGCAGCGGCGGTTGGCGATGAAGCGCAGGTATTCCTTGAACATCGGGGCGTTGAGTCCCAGCACGCCGCGCGGCATGGTGTCTTCGGCATAGGCGTATTCCAGCTCGACGCCTTTTTTCATCAGCTCGCGGATCTCGTCGCGGAATTCCGGCGTCCACAGGTGCGGGTTTTCTAGCTTGATGGTGTTGATCAGGTCGATTCCGAAGTTGCAGTGCATGCTCTCGTCGCGCAGGATGTACTGGTACTGCTCGGACGACCCGGTCATCTTGTTCTGCCGGCCCATGGCCAGGATCTGCACGAAGCCGACGTAGAAGAACAGGCCCTCCATGATGCAGGCGAACACGATCAGACTCTTCAATAGCTGTTGATCGGCCTCCATGGTGCCGGTCTTGAACGTCGGGTTGGTGAGCGTGTCGATGAACGGGATCAGGAACTCGTCCTTGTCGCGGATCGACTTGATCTCATGGTAGGCGTTGAAGACTTCCGCCTCGTTAAGTCCCAGGCTCTCGACAATGTACTGGTAGGCGTGGGTGTGGATCGCTTCCTCGAACGCCTGCCGCAGCAGGTACTGCCGGCATTCCGGAGCGGTGATGTGGCGGTACGTGCCCAGCACGATGTTGTTGGCGGCCAGCGAATCGGCGGTAACGAAAAAGCCCAGGTTGCGCTTGACGATCAGCCGCTCGTCGTCGGTCAAGCCCATCGGGTTCTTCCACAGCTCGATGTCGCGCTGCATGTTGACCTCTTGCGGCATCCAGTTGTTGGCGCACGCTGCGAGGTACTTTTCCCACGCCCACTTGTACTTGAAGGGGACGAGCTGGTTGACGTCCGACTGGCCGTTGATGACGCGCTTGTCCTCGACGCGCACGCGGCGGAAGCCGTTGGCCATGGCCTGCGCCTCGACGTCGAGATCGTGCACCGGCTCGCGCGAGAGGATGCCGCCGGCGATGTTGCCAACTGCGTGGGCGAGGATCGTTTCCGGCGAGCGCGGCGCAGCACGCGGCTGCACCGGCGGCGTCACAAAATCGTCTTCGAATGTGAGCATACTTGCCTCGCTTCCTGTCTTGGGTCGTCTGGTCCTCGCACCGGCACCGATTCGCCGGGCGGGGACCTTTTCCTGCCCAGAACGTCGATGTCGCCCTCCCTTCCAGGGAGGGCTGCGAAAGTCAAACCTTACTCAGTGCACCGGATTAAGCCTCTCGTACAGATAATCGGGGGCGAAGTCCACGCCGTTGGACCACGCGATGGTCGCGAGCCCGTAATCGAGCGTGAATTCCGCAAATCGCTCCTTGTCTCTCAGCGCCTCGAACTCCTCGCCGTAGAGCTCGTCGGCGAGATCGACCACGCCTTTCTTGCCGTCGTTGAATTCCAACCAAACCTTGTAGTCACCTAGATACCGCGCATCTACCACATGACATGGTACGTGCTCGTACTGGGCCATCTACGGGGCCTCCTTTGGTTGCGTCAAACGCCTGCGTCACCGCTCCTGCTCCACTGCCACAACGCGACGGTTCAATCCGCCGCTTGATGCTTGACGCTCGGCGAAAAACGCAACTCCTGTCTGGGTGCGCGCCGGCATCGGTTGTGTGGTGATTCGGTTGTCTCTTCGATAGCTCTCCAAATTAGGCCATTGAATCGTCATTCCCGCGGAAGCGGGAATCCAGTGTCTGGCTGACCGCCGCTGGGTCCCCGCTTGCGCGGGGGACGACGGATTGTTTCGACATTGCCTCACTGGCACGACTCGCAATTCGGATCGTCGATGGCACAGAACTTCGGCGCCTCGGGTTCCTGCACTGAGTGCGCCGCGGCGCTGGCGCGCGTTGCCGCCGCGTTGGCGGCACTCGCGCCTCCGCTCATAGCGCTCGACGTCGGCACAGCGTTGAGCTCGCCGCCCTGGCCGGTGGATTTCTCGGCCGAGGTCGCCGCCAGCGTCCGGAGGTAATACGTGGTCTTGAGCCCCCGCATCCACGCGAGCTTGTAGGTCTCGTCGAGCTTCTTGCCCGACGCGCCCGCCATGTAGATGTTGAGCGACTGCGCCTGGTCGATCCATTTCTGCCGCCGAGCGCCGGCCTCGACGACCCACCTGGCATCGACTTCGAACGCGGTGGCGTAGAGGTTGCGCAGATCCACCGGTATCCGGTCGATCTTGGCGAGCGAGCCGTCGAAGTACTTCAGATCCGACACCATCACCTCGTCCCAGAGGTTGAGCTTCTTCAACTCCGCCACCAGGTGCTCGTTGACCACCGTGAACTCGCCCGACAGGTTCGACTTGACGTAGATGTTCTGGTACTCGGGCTCGATCGACGCGCCGACGCCGACGATGTTGGAGATGGTCGCCGTGGGCGCGATGGCGATGCAGTTGGAGTTGCGCATCCCGTGCTGCTTGATGCGCTCGCGCAGCGCGTCCCAGTCCATCGCTGCGGTCTGGTCGATCTCGACGTAGCCGCCGCGCTCGTCGTCGAGCAGCTTAAGCGAATCCTGCGGCATGACGCCGCGGTCCCACAGGCTCCCCTTGAAGCTGCTGTAGCGGCCGCGCTCCTGCGCCATCTCGGTCGACGCCCAGTACGCGTAGTAGCACACCGCCTCCATCGAGCGGTCGGCGAAGATCATCGCCTCGTCGGACGCGTACGGCACGTGCAGCAGGTGCAGGCAATCCTGGAAGCCCATGATGCCCAGGCCGACCGGACGGTGCTTGAGGTTCGAGTTGCGCGCCTTCGCGACCGCGTAGTAGTTGATGTCGATCACATTGTCGAGCATGCGCATCGCCGTCCGGATCGTGCATTTGAGCTTTTCGTGATCGAGCTCCCAGCCGTTCCCTCTGCCTCGCGTCTTCATGTGGTTCAAGAGGTTGATCGAGCCCAGGTTGCACACCGCGATCTCGGCGTCGCTGGTGTTGAGCGTGATCTCGGTGCACAGGTTCGAGCTGTGCACCGTCCCCACGTGCGACTGCGGCGAGCGCACGTTGCAGGCGTCCTTGAAGGTGATCCACGGATGCCCGGTCTCGAAGAGCATCGAGAGCATCTTGCGCCAGAGCTGCACCGCGGGAATCTTCTTGAACAGCTTCAGCTCCCCGCGCGC
>Ga0187778_10001153_pt1 | contig 18630 bp, 21 predicted proteins | sample 1015_Q2_SP5_20_M_FD_132418 | JGI IMG/M metagenome (GOLD analysis project Ga0187778, IMG submission 132418) | Tropical peat soil microbial communities from peatlands in Department of Meta, Colombia - 1015_Q2_SP5_20_MG | ecosystem: Environmental > Terrestrial > Soil > Wetlands > Peat | place...
CGGAGAACCCGAGCAGGGCCTTTTACCGAGCAAACTGGACTCACGACATTGCACGACTTGAGCGCAGCGCAGGAAGAATTCGAGCGAGGAAACGAGCTTCCAATACGCCAGATAATCAGGCCGATGGAATTAGCGCTGCAACCTCTCCCCCAAATCATCGTGCGTGATTCTGCCGTCGACTCCATATGCCACGGTGCCACACTAGCAGTCCCAGGCATAGCGAAGGTGGAGACATCTATTGAAAAGGGCAAGCCAGTCGCGCTCTTCACATCAAAGGGGGAGGCCATCGCGATAGGAAGGGTGCTTCTTTCCGCGAAAGATATAGTCGATCAGGACAAGGGTTTAGCAGTGAGCCCTGAACGTGTACTAATGGAACGAGGCACCTACCCAGCTCTATGGAAGTAGAATCGAATCCTTAAATCGGTCTGAGAATTCAGAAAAGAAATGTGCCGGGGTTCCCTAGCCTGGTAAGGGGCAGATTCTCCCTGAAGCCCACGCCTGGAATCTTCATACCGTAAGCCTGTGGTCGAAAGGCCTCGAGGGTTCAAATCCCTCTCCCGGCGCCATCATTAATCTGGACTCGACATTTGACTTCAGGTAAGGTTTAATACACGTCAATTCGCTTTCCCGCTCGCACTTGGAGCAACCGGCATGTCCAGAGAATTCAGGCACGTTCTTCGAGTATCAGGAACGAACATTGATGGTACGAAGAACGTCGTGTATGGGTTAACCAAAATTATCGGGGTTGGTCCGAGCTACGCGGCTGCGATCGTGAAGGCTTCAGAGTTGAAACCGAACCTACGAGTCGGTGAGCTGTCTGAAGCTGAGATCCAGAAACTCGAAGACGTTATGCATGATCCTGCGAAATTCGGACTGCCCGCAAGACTCTACAACCGAAGAAAATCGTTGGATGACGGTCGAGACATTCATCTAATCGGACCGGACGCCACGTTGAGTGTCAAGAACGATATAGACTTCATGACTGACATCAGAACTTGGAAAGGTGTCAGGCATTCTCTTGGACTCAAAGTGCGCGGGCAAAGGACCAGGACGACTGGCCGAAAGGGTAGAGCGGTTGGAGTAGCGAAGAAGATCGTCATGGAAGCTGCAAGAGCTGCGGCGGCAGAGAAAGAGAAGGAGGAGAAGAAATAATGGGAGACCCCAAACGTCAGCGAAAAAGTTACGAGACGCCCAGGCACCCGTGGCGAAGTGACCAGCTTGATGTTGAACTGCGTTTGGTCGGTGAGTACGGGCTACGGAACAAGCGAGAGTTGTGGCGATACAAGACTATGCTATCCGAGGTTCGAGGGATAGCGCGATCACTCCTCGGAACAACTGAATCTGAACGCGTTAAGATAGAACGTGATTACCTGACTAAACTTAGCAAGATCGGGGTCCTATCCGAGTCCGCATCTATTGATGAGGTTCTCGACCTTGATATCCGTGACTTATTGGAGCGACGATTGCAGACGATGGTTTTCAGACGGGGGCTTGCAAAGACGGTCTACCAGGCACGCCAACTCGTCTCACACGGGCATATATATGTCGCTGGCAGAATCGTCTCTGTCCCAGGTTATATCGTTAGTAGAAGTGAGGAACAGAAGATCAAGTATTTCACTCACAGTCCGCTAGCGAAAAATGATCACCCGTTGCGCAAGGTTCTAGCTGCGACTGCAGCGGGACAAGATGTCGCGGCGTCATAATCACATTCGCCGTCTCTGAAGAACTACGCCTAAAATCACGGCGATGATTGTCAGAACAAGAGCAAGAACGACCATAACCCCAGCGAGTGGTCCTGACCCCAGGACTATTGGAATGGGGCCGATCAAAATTACGGTTCCCACGCTCCCAACACTCCCGCCGCTCAATATGGGAGCAAGTGACATTAACAGAATACCAACGAAGATGATAGCGAAAGCCAAGAGGAAGAGGCCAGCTGGGGGAACCGGCGCACGTCGTACCGTCGAGGAGACTTGATTGCAACCGCTACACCACCATCGATTCGTGTCGAAGCATTCGTGACAGACTGTTCGGCCACAATTATGGCAGACGAATGACGCGTCACGCGTTCCACACACGGCACAGAATGTCATTTCATCTCAACCAGTACGGGAGAACCATGAGTAACGCGATCATACAGACGGAAGCTATGACGAGCAAGACTAGCATTTTGACTGATTGATTATCCGTGCCGAAAATGATTGGGATAGGTCCAATTAACAGGATTCCTCCACCTCTAACTTGACGCTCACCTCTCTTTCCCGACGCAATCATCAGAATGATCGCCGCGAATGCCACCAGCAATCCTGCAACAGTGAGTCCGAATCCAATTTCGAAAATCAAATTCGCCAAATTACTTCATGAACTGATAAAGTACGGATGAACATTAATCCTTCTCGAGATTTCGAAATGGTCAGCTCCTCTCATCAAGTTTCCCCGCCGTAATAGTTTATAAGCCCCGCAGAGGCTACTCGAAAAAGCTCGTTGGCAAGAAGTGGAAATATCGTGGACTCGGACCTGGAAATCAGCATCGTGGAGAGCGAATAGCTTATCGAGTGAGGTCCGTGGGGTTGGATATCAAGTTAATTGAAGATAAGGAGAGTTACCTTCGCTTCCTGCTAACAGGTACAGATCATGCTTATGCGAATGCACTTCGAAGAGCCATGATGGCTGAAGTGCCAACAATGGCTATCGAAGACGTAATCGTACTCGAGAACACCTCGGTGTTGTACGATGAGGTGATCGCGCACCGGCTCGGACTAATTCCAATCAAAACAGATCTTGACGCTTACGTACTGCCCGAGGACTGTGATTGCAAGAGTGAGCTGGGATGCAGCAAATGTAGGGCCTCATTCACGCTCGAAGCGGAAGCCAAAGATGAGCCACTCATGGTATACTCATCTGACCTCAAACCAGAAAGCGATGTGACGCCAGTTAGCGGGAATATTCCGATTGTCAAACTGGGACCAACGCAGAAATTACGTCTGGAAGTGTATGCACGCCTCGGTCGCGGAATCGAGCATGCAAAATGGCAACCCGTTTCGGCATGTGCGTACAAATATCTTCCAAAGGTCACCCTCAATCCTGACAATCTCGCCAACCCAGATGAGGTTATACGAATCTGCCCAACGGACGTCTACACATCTAACTCGGAGAACAAAATTATGGTTCGCGACGAGATGGCGTGCACGCTTTGCATGGATTGTGTCGAGAAAGCTGTCCCAATAGACAGCAAGAAATCCTTCCCCGTGAAAGTGGAAGGCGACGAGCACTCGTTCATATTCTACGTGGAATCGACGGGAGCCTTACCGACCAAGCGAGTAGTAACAGAGGCGACGAGAGTTCTCGACCGGAAGGCATCAAGTTTGGATGAAATCATAAGCAAAGGCCTAGAACAGGTGTGAAGAATTGAAGAGGAGAATTAGCAACACAGAGCTATCTAACGTGATCCAGTTTCTAAAGATTAAGGGACGAGAAAACAAGGCACCGATATGGTCAATAGCTGCAGATCAGCTCTCTCGACCACGAAGAGCACGAGCAGTTCTAAACTTGAAACACCTATCGCGGTCAACCAAGCCTGATTCACTAGTATTTGTAGCGGGAAAACTACTCGGATCGGGCGCCATCAACCACCGCGTAGTCATCGGTGCCTTTGAATACTCTATGTCAGCTCGCGAAAAGGTGGAACGCGCAGGCGGCCAGTGTATGTCATTAAGAGATTTCGTTGCACGATACCCAAAGGGATCCAACGTAACCATCATGAGGTGAGTTCTATGCCAAAGGAAGTAATTCTGGACGCGAAGAATCAAATCCTGGGGAGATTTGCAAGTTACGTCGCAAAGCAAGCGATCGGAGGGAACAAGGTAATTGTACTCAACGCAGAGAAGGCCGTGATCTCCGGCAGAAGAAGCAGCATAGTAGAGAAAGCTAAGCGTAGACTGGAAACAAGAACATTGGGTACTCAATCCCATGCGCCAGTTCACCAACGGCGACCCGATCTCTACTTCAGAAGAGTAGTAAGGGGGATGCTTCCGTGGGATAAACCCAAGGGACGCGCAGCCTTTCATCGAGTGTGGATTTTCATGGGAATTCCACAAGAGTATGCGGGCAAAGATGCTTCCCGAGTTCCGCACGCAGATGCATCTAGATTGGGGTGCCCTTACGTAACCTTGGAAGATCTAGCGACGGAGATTGGAGGATGAATATGTTGAGCGATCAAACCAGTGTGAAACCGGAAAAGACAGAGAAACCAGAAAAGCCAGAGAAAATCGAGAAAAAACGCATAATTCTTGTAAGCGGGAAGAGGAAGACTGCAATCGCGCGCGCAATCGTGAAGAACGGATCAGGCAAGACATTCATCAACGGAATACCGCTTCTGACCTACACTCCTGAAGTATCTCGTACTAAGATCTCCGAAGCACTAGTCCTTTCAGGTGAGAGATTCAAGGCTCTTGATTTCAACGTACGCGTTAGCGGAGGCGGGGTCATGGGCCAGGCTGAAGCCGCGAGAATGGCAATCGCTAAAGGCCTCGTAGCATGGACTCGGAGTTCAGAACTGAAAAGGACTATGACGAATTACGACCGTACTATGCTAGCGGGAGATCCACGACGTAAAGAGCCGAAGAAATTCGGCGGACCAGGAGCACGGCGAAGAGAACAGAAATCTTACCGGTGATAGATTTTGATTATTCCTGTTCGTTGTTTCACATGCGGAAAACTGGTAGCTGACCGGTGGGAAGAATTCTCGCGCCGTGTCAAAGCTGGCGAACGTCCTAAGAAAGTGCTAGATGATATCGGGATGACTAGATACTGTTGCAGACGAATGTTCATATCTCAGGTAGATGTCGTGGACGATCTCTTGCGATACGCCCAGGTCACAGCGAAGAGGCGCGCGCAATTCGAGTAGACTCAGTGTGATCACGCATGTCTGATATTGTCGAAGATAAAGAAGGAATGCCGAAATCAGAAGATCTTCTTCTGCCACTTGAAGAATTACTCGCAGCGGGTTTGCACATTGGAACAAGAATCAAGACAGGCGATATGGAGCCATACATATATCGAGTGAGGCCCGACGGGTTATTCATATTGAACATCGGCAAGACCGATGAGAAGATTCGTCTAGCAGCCCGGTTCATTGCCAGATTTGAGCCAGAACGAACATTGATCGTTTCATCCAGATTATACGGCAAAACACCAGTGGAGAAATTCTGTGAACTCACAAGAACGGTGCCCATCGTAGGCAGGTTCATGCCAGGGCTTATATCGAATCCGCTTCAACCTTACCACGCCGACCCCCAAGTCGTAATGGTTACTGACCCAAGAGCAGACTGGCAATCCATTAAGGAAGCGTCAAGCGCAGGAGTGCCGGTGATAGCTCTATGCGATACTGATAATGTATTCAGCGGAGTTGACCTTGCAATAGCCGTCAACAACAAGGGGCGCCGCGCTCTCGCAATGGTGTACTGGCTACTCGCCCGTCAAGTGCTGAGAGAACGAGGCGAACTTCCACAAGACGGTACATTGACCGCTACCGTGGACGATTTCGAAACCAAGTTGGCCGCCATCGCTCCGAGAGCGGGCGGAGAACTTTGAAGATAAGAAAACCGCATGTCGCCAACGCCTTCTACGAAGGAGACAAAACCCGATTACACGATCAGATAGAACACTGCTTTACCCACAAACTGGGCCCAGGCCATGTACCTGATGTGGCTGAAGGTTCGAAGAAGATCCTCGGGATCGTCGTCCCGCACGCTGGGTACATGTACTCAGGCCCTGTAGCCGCTCATAGTTATGCGCAACTCGCCTCAGATGGGGTTCCGGATTCAATAATAATACTCGGTCCAAATCACACCGGACTCGGGAGCGGTGTCTCAACGATGACTAAAGGCGCGTGGGAGACACCGCTAGGAGTCGTATCAATAGACCATGTCCTGGCAGAGCACATCCATACCTCTAGCACTATTATCGATGAGGATGAAGCAGCTCACCTCTCCGAACATTCGATCGAAGTGCAACTGCCTTTCCTCCAATATCTATACGGAGACCAAGTCAAATTTATCCCAATTTGCATGATGATGCAAGACCTGCAGACCTGTCAAGAAATTGCGAAGAGCATTGCGGAACAGTCGCGAGGACAACACGTTGTGGTAGTTGCTTCTAGCGACTTCACTCACTACGAACCCGGCCAGATTGCAGCACAGAAGGATAAAGCCGCTATTAGCACAATCATCGAACTCGACAGCCCGAAACTTAACGAAATCGGTGAGGCTGGCCAAGTCACAATGTGTGGATATGGACCAATTACAGTTCTGATGGAGTTAGCAAAAATCGAAAGAAGCGCAAAAGCGAGGCTGTTAGCGTACCATACAAGCGGCGACATCACAAATGATTCTAGCTCAGTAGTCGGATATGCTGCAATCCTATTCACGCGAGAATAGGAGTAGATCAGCTTCCTGAAATTCCCAAGACTTATATGTACAATCAGAAACCGAAGTAGTTTTGATTACTGAAAATTATTGATGTGAATTGTCTTGGGGAAGTCAACTGCATGCGCCCACACCATCCAAGGACTCCTCAAGTATCACGGATTGAAGAACAAGAAATTGAGACTGCCATACCATGACAGCATTTCCGTGTGCGCTAAGGCATTGACCACCACCGCTACAGTCGATTTCGACCATCGATACTCTGAGGATCTTATCGAGATCAACGGGACCACTGCCAAAGCGAACGAAGCGAGACGAGTTCTGGCCGTCATAGAACCATTACGAAAACTAGCCAAAAATAGAGACCGCTTCAGATTGACGAGCGCAAATAACCTGAGAGAAGTTAAAGGCGTCGGTTATTCAGCCGCCGCCTTCGCGTCCATTGCACTTGCAGCGAGTACGGCTCTCAATCTGAAGATTGAACTGAGTCGCCTAAGCGAAATCGCGCGACTCGGATCAGGTTCTGCGAGCCGAAGTCTTGTCGGCGGCTTCGCTATTTGGTACGCCAACAAGAACGGAAGATCATTCGCACGGCAACTGGACGACGGAACACGTGTCAAACTGGCCATGGGAATCGTGCCTTTGGCATCTGACGTGAAGACGGAGCATGCACACGAAGAGTCAGTCAGTTCACCCTTCTTCACTGCTAGAGTGAAGGAAGTGAAGGCCGAGCTACCTAAGATGATCAGGGCGATCAGGAAAGGCGACGTGCGCGAAGTATCTCAAATAGCGGAGAACGATTCCCTCAGTCTTCACGCCGTTACAACAACCGGAAGGAGCGGATTAGTATTGGTTTCACCGGAAACGATTACTGTCATTAGACGCGTCAAAACCCTGCGTGAAGGTCAGGGTATTCCTGTATGGTATTCGCTCGATACTGGACCATCCGTGTTCCTTAACACTCAACCCGAGTATTTGGATACCGTTTGTGAGGATATACAAAATAACACGAATCTCCAGGTAATCAAAAGTGAGGTGGGGGGCTCTGCAAGCACAATTGATCAGCACCTCTTCTAGCTCACATCTATCGGTTCGATTTTTCTAGTAGCCTAGGGGAAAACAACAGAGTGTAGGACCTTGGGAACGGGCGTCGGTTTCGGAAAAGTCATCCTGTTCAATGAGCATTTCGTCGTATATGGCCTCCCAGCAATCGTCTCAGCAATTGGAAGAAACACCACGGCGCTCGTGGAGAGAGAGAACGGAATAGGAACTGGGATCGATGACCATCGAGCAGAGACACCCGGATACAAGGCTGAAAAGTTTCGAGAACAAAAAGAATCACTTGAACAGATGATCAAATTTATGAAAGTTGATGTGGAACACAACCACTTCAAGATCACTTTAGCCGGCGACCTGATAGCCGCGAGCGGTGTGGGTGCCAGCGCAGCCTCTTGTGCTGCCATCGCACGAGCATTTTCAGACGAGTTGGGTTTGAAGTATACCGATGAGCAAGTGAACCAAGCAGCCTTCGAAGGCGAGAAGGGTTACCATGGCACCCCTTCAGGGATCGATAACACAGCAGCAACGTACGGGGGCCTCATCTGGTATAAACGTGAGGGAACATCACAAATGATGGATCGAATGAAACTTCGAAATCCCGTGGAGATTGTCATGGGTAACACGGGTATCGTCGCCGACACCAAGGTCGTGGTTGCTGGAGTCAAAGAACGCAAAGAGAAGGCAGCCGACAAGTATGCTCAGATCTTCAAGGCCGCAACTGAACTCGTTCAAGAAGCAAGGAAACAACTTACAGATATGGACTTACCGAAACTTGGAGTATCCATGAATAAGAATCATGAGCTTCTACAGCAAATTGGTGTCTCTAGTGATGAATTGGATGCTCTGGTAGGCGTCGCACGTGACAACGGAGCATTAGGGGCGAAGATGACAGGAACAGGTCGAGGCGGCTACATCGTAGCTTTAACCCCCGGTAGAGAGCTACAGGAACGCGTCGCCCTGGAAATCGAGAGGAAGGGTTTTCAAGCACTGCGCACCACGATCTGAGCTTAGGTTCAACCTAGCTTCTCCGGTGAAATGGCAGTGGAGTTAGCGAAGTTTGTAAAGGTTCTAGACGAAAAAAGACTTCTCACGAGGATTAGCAGACCCGTAGACCCGAAGTATGAAATCTCGACTTTGATGCGGATGCTAGACGGACGTGTCCTTCTCTTCGACCAAGTTAAAGGATTCACAACACCGATCATAGCAAATGTTTGCTCCACACGGGATCTGGTCGCTATCGGACTCGGCACAAGCAGAGACCAACTTATCGGTAAACTCTCTGACGCTATTGACCATCCGAAGAAGACGAAAGTTGAGGATGCTAAAGGATACGAAGACCTAGGCACTGATCTCAGCCTGCTTCCAATACTAACGCATTACCCGAAGGACGGGGGACCGTACATCTCGTCAGGAATAGTCGCGTGCTATGACAAAGAGTACGGGACAAATCTCTCTTACCACCGGGCGCAGTTACTTGAGAAAGATATGCTCGTCTTGCGAATACTTGAACGACACTTCGACGCCTACATTAATCGGGGATTGAAGGAATTTGCTTTCTGCATCTCTTCTCCAATCCAAGTTTTAGTGAGCGCCGCGATTTCAGTAAACATCGGGATCAGTGAGATCGAAATCGCGAATGCGTTAGAAGAAACACCTCTCTTGAACCTAAACGGGCATCTAGTTCCTCCCTCAGACATCGTGGTGATAGCTGAACTGACTGGAGAATTACATGAGGAAGGCCCATTTCTCGATTTAACTGAAACCTTCGACATTGTCAGAAAACAGCGGGTTGCCAGGGTCAAGAGAATTTACATGCGCCGCGGAGCGATGTACCATGCGTTACTGCCAGGTGGGCTCGAACATAAAGTGCTGATGGGCATGCCGAGGGAGCCAACGATCTACAGAGAGGTTGCTAAGGTCTGCGAGGTCAAAGATGTTCTAGTAACACCAGGTGGATGTTCATGGCTTCACGGAGTCGTTAGCATACATAAGAAAAATCCGGAAGATGGTCGAAGAGCAATAGAAGCCGCATTCAAGGGTCACAAATCCATGAAACATGTTTTCATTGTGGATGACGACATCAACATCCACGACCCGAACGAAATCGAATGGGCTATGGCAACACGCTTTCAAGCCGATAAGAACATGGTCACAAAGCGAGAAAAGGGATCATCACTTGATCCTTCTTCGGATATGGACACGCAAATGACATGTAAAGTTGGATTCGATCTCACAATCCCAGAAGGTGGAAAGAAGGAGTTCAAGAAACCCGAGCTCCCAATGGAGCTCAACCTCAACAACTACTTGACGCGGACATAGAGGCATAGTTCGATGTATCTGACAGCCAATGAGGAACGAATTCTCTCAGGGGAGAACGGCGAAGTGTTAGAACGAATGTTCCGACTCTTGGTGAGCCTCGGAGAGATCTACGGAGCCGATAAGATGATCCCTGTTGCCTCAGCCCAAGTGGCGGGTGTTTCCTACAAGTCTATAGGCCTTCCCGGCGTCGAGTTCCTCGAAGACTATGCCAACAAGGGTGCAATCGCGAAGATTGTAACGTTTCTCAACCCCGCTGGAATGGACATCGAAGATTGGAGGGAGATGAACATACCAGCAAACTTCGCTGAAAACCAGCTCCGCATCATGAACGCCTTCAAAAAGATGGGTATAGTTGTGAGTGCAACTTGTACTCCTTACTTGGCGGGAAATCTCCCGAGATTCGGAGAACATATTGCGTGGTCTGAATCATCAGCGATCTCTTTCTCCAACTCCGTGATTGGCGCCAGAACAAACCGAGAAGGAGGTCCCTCTGCACTCGCTGCCTCGCTGTGCGGAGTTACTCCCAACTATGGTCTTCACCTCGAAGAAAATCGGAAACCCAATGTAGTAATAGATGTCACCGCCAAGCTTGAGGACAACGCAGATTTCGGAGCGCTTGGTTATGTCGTCGGTAAGAAGGTCAAGAACAAGATCCCATACTTTACAGGAATCAAAGACGCAGATACTGATCATTTGAAGGCCTTGGGCGCGTCAATGGCCGCATCAGGGGCCGTCGCGCTCTACCACATCGAAAATCTGACTCCTGAGGCTCGCTCTATGGAGACCGAAGGATTAGAGAAACTAACAATAGATGACAAGGATCTTCAGGAAACCTTTTCCACACTCTCCACTGGCAAAGAGCCAGACATTGTAATCCTGGGCTGCCCCCACTCCTCGTTGAAAGAGATCATGACGATTTCGCGCAAGCTGGAAGGTAAGAAGTTGAAGAAGCCGTTGTGGGTTTGCACCTCGAGAATGGTGAAGGAAGCGGCGAATCGGATGGGGTTCACCCAAACCATTGAGGCGGCAGGAGGTAAGTTGGTTGCAGATACATGCATGGTAGTTTCGCCAATCGAAGATATGGGATACAAGACGACTGCAGTTAACTCCGGCAAAGCAGCGAACTACCTGCCAGGATTCTGTAAGCAGAACGTTGTGTTCACCAAATTGGACATCCTACTCGAGAGAGTAACCTAGCTGCGAGGTGACATTTGATTGGAAGTTCTGAGAGGGAGAAAAATAAGTCCGGGCAAAGTTGAAGGAGAGTGCTTAGTATCGAAGGAGCCCATAGGATTCTACGGCGGGATCGACGCAAAGACTGGACTATTCATAGAGAAAGGTCACGAACTCGAGGGCAAATCTGTTAAAGGCAAAATCCTGGTATTTCCTTGCGGCAAAGGATCCACTGTAGGATCCTATGTCATCTACGGCCTCGCAAAGAACAATCAAGCGCCTTTGGCGATCGTGAATAGAGAGACTGAAACGATTGTGGCAACTGGCGTCATCTTAGCCGGAGTTCCATGTGTCGATCATATTCCTGTGGAAAAAATCTCCTCAGGCGATCATTTGATAGTTGATGCTACTTCCGGAACCGTTTCTATCGTCCGGTCGAGCTCCTGACCGACAGACGAAAGACGTCGGGAGCCGCTCGTTCATATAGTTGAACGAGTGATGCCATCACCAGGGACGTAATCCGATGCCCGATACCCTCACTGCCAAACGGAAACTAAGCCATATCCAAACAACTCTCCACCAGAATGTGCAATCGCACGTGCCAACAGGATTTGACGACGTACGACTGGTCCACAAAGCCCTACCTGAAATTGACCGAGACGAAATCGATCTTTCAACAGACATGTTCGGTCACACGATGAACGCGCCCCTGATAATAGAATCGATGACGGGAGGTACCCCTATGGCAGCCAAGATCAATCGCACCTTGGCAAAAGTGGCACAGAAGCTTGGAATTGGTATGGGAGTTGGCAGCCAACGCGCCGGCATCGAAGACCAGAAACTCGCATACACCTATCGCATCGCACGGGATACAGCACCATCGATCCCATTATTCGCCAACCTAGGGTGTCCACAGCTTTCGCGAGAAGACGCTGTAGAGAGAGCGAAAAAAGCCGTGGATATGATAGATGCTAACGGTCTCTTCATTCATTTGAATGCGTTGCAGGAGTCTGTCCAGTATGAAGGAGAAACGGATTTCAGCAAAATGATACAGAGAATCGGAAACATAGTACAAGCACTCTCAGTTCCCGTACTGATTAAAGAAACTGGAGCCGGAATCTCTTCAGAGACCGCATATGACGCAGAAAAAGTAGGAGTAAAGGGGGTCAACGTTTCAGGTCTAGGTGGGACCAGTTGGGCTGCCGTTGAGTATTACAGAGCAAAAGAGACGCATCATCCAGTCCAGATCGAATTAGGAAAGACCTTCTGGGACTGGGGCACACCAACAGCGGCCAGCATCGTAGAAGTGTCCGCGACTACACATCTCAAAGTGTTTGCGTCAGGCGGCATCAGGAATGGTCTTCATATTGCGAAAGCGCTTGCACTCGGAGCACACTATGGTGGATTAGCCATACCAATGTTGAAATCAGCGGCTGCAGGCGAGAAAGCAGCCATAGCGAGACTTGCAGTAGTTGTAGAGGAATTACGTAATGCTCTATTTCTTACAGGTTCCCGAAAAGTAGAGGAATTACGTAACACTCCGGTGGTAATCACCGGCAACACATACCTCTGGCTCTCCCAAAGAGGCTTTGACCCGGCTCGGTATGCCCTAAGAAGGAAGTCTTAATCCATAAAGCAACATTAGCAAGGCACGGATGCGAAATGGTCAAGAGCTCAGAATTCTCAGGATTCTACAAGCTTTCAGTCTCTGACCGTGTGAAATTCGTCAAGGAGTTCGCGGGCTTGACGAATGACGATGAAGCATCGTTACGCCAAACTGGATCGTTAAGTCTTGACGTGGCTAACCGAATGATTGAGAACGTGATTGGAGTTCTCCCCATTCCAATGGGAATAGCCACCAACTTTCTGATCAACGGTCGGGATCGTTTGGTTCCTATGGCTATCGAAGAGCCTTCCGTAGTTGCAGCCGCAAGTAACGCCGCGCGAATGGCGAGATCAAAGGGCGGGTTCAGCACGAGTTCTACTGAACCCGTTATGATTGGACAAATTCAAATTGTAGGCGTTCCTGACCCGCACCATGCTCGATTTGAAATCCTCAAACAGAAAGACAAGCTAATCAAACATGCGAACGAACAGGATCCCGTTCTAGTGTCGCTCGGAGGCGGCGCACGTGATTTACAAGTTCGCGTCGTCGACTCCGCGATCGGTAAGATGGTGATCGGGGAGTTGCTGGTTGATTGCAGAGACGCTATGGGAGCAAACGCGGTTAACACAATGGCGGAAGCTGTCGCTCCAATGATAGAACAGGTAACCGGCGGGAACGCTCTTCTCAGGATAATTTCAAACCTTGCCGTGAAGAGACTCGCACGAGCAAAAGCCGTTTTCGGGAATGAACAGTTGGGGGGAGAGGAAGTAGTGGACCGGATTCTAAGTGCTTACGCATTCGCTGTCGCTGATCCGTTCAGATGTGCCACGCATAACAAAGGTATCATGAATGGGGTAAGCGCGGTCGTTTTGGCCACGGGCAATGACACTCGCGCAATTGAAGCTGGAGCTCATTCATACGCTGCTAGGTCAGGGCAATACACCTCCCTAACTTCCTGGGAGAAAACGAATGAAGGTGATCTCGTCGGAACGTTAGAGATGCCAATGGCTGTAGGGATTGTTGGAGGCGCAACAGCCTCTAATCCTTTAGCAAAGCTTGCGGTGAAGATACTTGAAGTCAAAACTGCTAGAGAGCTCGCAGAAACGATCTGCGCAGTTGGACTGGCGCAGAACCTAGCCGCACTGAGGGCTCTTGCATCTGAAGGAATTCAGCGAGGACATATGACCTTGCATGCCCGAAACATTGCGATTGGAGTAGGAGCGACAGGGAATTTAATCGATCGTATTAGTTTGCAAATGGTCAACGAACGCAAGATACGCGTTGACAGAGCAAAGGAACTGTTGGAACAGTATTCAAAGCCCTAGGGAGCTGCGCTCGGCGCCTCGATCTCAGCTATGGATGATTCCATACGGCGGATTCTGGGGATTGCATCCTTTTCCATCCAGTCAGAGATAGTATCGTATACTTTGCGGTAGTACTTCTTAGTAGAGTGTCTAACGATTCCCAACCGCTCCATTCGCCGAATATATCGCCATTTCATACTGCGCGAAATCTTGTCACCCATCAATCGGTCAATGTCAACTTTCTTGAAGACTCGCGGGAGATGAGCGAAAGTGCCTACTATCTCCTTCGGGAAGGATGTTATCAGCTCCTTGGATAGTTTCCTTTTGCCGCGCGACTCCATCCTCAACCGATTGTTAATTCTCATCCGCATCTACCTACGGCTAGTTTTGATATGATAAAAACGTTTTGAGCTCGGTCAGACAGTGCAAATCAGACTGTTCCCACTACAAAAGCTAAAAGCCCAAAAGTCATCCATACCAGAACGTACTTCTTGTTCCTCTTAGCATTACGCTGGGTCGGATTTGTCACGATCGAGTACGATGTTAACAGGAATCCAATGTCGCAAATAATGACAAGTGGCACGTAGTAAAGCGAGACCATCCGCAAAGCTACGGGCAGCACGCTCAATACAACGGCAATTAGGAAGAACAACGCTCCCTGCTTCGCAGCACACTCATTTCCTTTTACGACAGCAATCGAACGAACTCCTTTGACTTTGTCGCCGGCAACGTCCACGATGCCCTTGACGATTTCACGTCCGAGACTCGAAAGGAACGCAAGCAGCGAAAATACTAGCAGTGGCCAACTAGCATTTCCAACTACAAAACCTCCGTAAACGAACGGGATAGCAACATTCGCGCTCACCATACTGTTGCCAACAATTCCCTCCTTCTTGAATCGACTGTTGTACGCAATCGTCAGGACCATACTGAAGATGGCTACCACTGTAGTCAGAATACCAGTTGCAACTGCACTTAGCAGTCCAATTGAAACTAGTGCAACCGCGAACGAAAGAGCCTGCGAAGGTCCGATGAGATTGCTAGGTATTGGCCTTCCCGGTTCGTTTATCGCATCAATTTCGCGATCAAAATAATCGTTAAGTATCATCGCCGCCCCAAGAAGCATGAAACCGGTCAGAAATCCAAAGAATGCGGCATCGGCTGGCACAAGCTGACTAGCAATCACCTCTCCAACGATTACTGCGAACCCCATCATTATACAGTTGGGCAGACGCATCATAGAGACCAAAGCTCGTGCCCTAGTCAGAACTGAAATGGGTCCCTGCAAGTCAAGTTCCTACTGAGCGTGTTATCTTCCAAGCAGTTTTAATAGTATCTCGATTAGTTTGCTGATCTACTATTGATAATTCATTTACGAATAGAAACAGGGTTTAGGCGCGACATTTGGACAATATCCGGATCGGGAAAGTAGAGAAACTACTGTACCAAGTGATTAAAGACAAGGGGGTCGCTCATTTGACCTTGTTCGACCCTGAAAAGTTGAAACCTAGCATGGCTCGGCGCCTTGCGGTTCAGCTGGAGAGGGCTGGAACAACTGCAGCAATGGTGGGAGGCTCGACCGCAACCTCAGTCTATGAACTTGATGCAATAGTTAAAGCGATAAAATTCTCGAAACTACCGGTCATACTTTTCCCGAACGCCGTTTCCGGTTTGAGCCAGTATGCTGATGCTGTCTTCTTCATGTCGCTATTGAATTCGATTAATCCTTATTATCTTTCGGGAGCGCAAGCTCTCGGAGCTCCATTTGTCAAGAAGTACGAGCTTGAACCAATTCCTGCTGCGTACTTGATCGTGGGACAACACACTGGAGCAGCTGGGTTCGTAGGCAACGCAAACCCAATCCCGAAAGATAAGCCTGAGCTAGCAGCAATATACTCACTTGCTGCCGAATATTTCGGAATGCGATTCGCGTATCTTGAGGCCGGTTCGGGCGCAAGAGATACCGTGCCAACTGAAATGGTGAGGACTGTTACGAACAATTCCAACATTCACGTGATTGTGGGCGGAGGCATTAGAAATCCGAGACAGGCGAAGGTACTAGCCAAGGCTGGCGCACAGATTATTGTAACCGGAACTGTATCTGAACAGTATTCATTGGAAAGAGTGCGTAGGATTATCAAAGTCCTGCAATAGCCGCCTTCTGAGGTCGGGTGATTGACGTATTCATTTGCAAGACGAGTTAGCGGGACAACCCCATATTACAATTTGATCCGAAGAGTGGCGTTTCCCTCTACAAAAGCGATTGCTGCATCAATGGTGACGCTGACTAGCGTCGGCGTCGGACTCTGTTTTCTTATAGCCCGCTGGAGCATGAACTCCTTTGTATCTGGTGTAATGTGGGGAATAGTTTTCCTGGCACTCCCGTCTATCCTCGCAAACGTGTTTCTCTATTGGTCGGTCATGAAGATCGATCCGTTATTCTATCTTCGGCGATGTCTCGCATTTTCTCTCTTTACAATAAACACTTGGGTCATTTTCCTCCTGTTGGGAGCACTATTCTCGATTGGAATTCGAGGATTCATTTTCCCAGATTTTGCCGTTCTAATGGGTCTGTTCGCGGTAATCCCGTTGCGGTCACTCGGAGTTTTCGCAATGTCCAAAACGAGTTTCGCCAGACGACTAACGTTTTCACTTATCGAGCCTGTGTTATCGGTACTTCTAGGGGTCTTTCTTCTAGGGCTCCCCAGTTCTAAGCTAGCACCAGATCTGATTTTATCGACACTCACTGGACTCATCTTTGCCTTCGCGCTAATCGCGTTCGTTGAGCATAATGGAAGAAGAAGAATTGGTTTTTCTCCTATCAGGATGTTCAGGGCATTCCTTATGGATTGGCTTGAAGGTGACAATATCGATTTAGAGTCTTACCTGAACGAACTTGGCGTCCAGACAGAGCTAGATGTGGCAGCCTTTGCGTTCAGACGAGAGATGTCTTCTAACATCAAAGGACTAATGCTCGTATCTAATTTTCATCCCGGACCGTTCCTAAACGTAGGCAGCAGCGGTTTGCCATACCTGTTTCAGGCGATCGTTCAGAGACAATTGGGAGCGATCGCCCTTGTTCCGCATGGAGTCTCTGGACATGAACTTAATCTCGTGTCACAATTTGAGAATGAGAAGATAATCCGAACGGTTCTTAGTAGATTGAATTCAGTTAAGTTCAGTCGCTTGGCAACCACCGTCACGAGATCAGGGAACGGAATTGCAACCGCCACATGCCAAACATTCGATGGATGCGCGCTCGTGACAATGACCACTGCTCCTTCAGACATGGAAGACGTGCCAACAGAGGTCGCAAATAGGATCAAAGCCTTGACCAAGGGAAGATTCCGGCATGTCGCACTCATAGATGCACATAACTGTCTTACGGGACCAGCAACGATGAGCCGAGAGAAGATCAGCGCTTTGGAAGAGGCTGCTCTACAAAGCTTGCAATCATCCAACCATCCAGAGTCTTTTCGGATCGGTATGGCGCATAAAAAACCACCTTTCCGGTTAAGAGATGGGTTTGGGCCTGGAGGAATATCCGTAATGGCCGTGGAAACCAATGGGCAAAAGTTCGCATACATCTGTATAGACGGTAACAACATGGTCAAGGATCTTCGTGAGGGAATTCTGGAATCGGTGCGGTCACTCGGATTCGACGATGGAGAAGTGCTCACGTCTGACACTCACATAGTAAATGGAATTGTCCCAGCACGCTTAGGCTACTACCCCGTAGGAGCAGCAGTTCAAATCCCGACATTGCTGAATGAGATCAAAGAAGCGTGCCAGACTGCAATAGACGACCTTGAACCCTGCGAAGCTGGAACCGTAGCTCAGCAGATCGATGTTATGACTCTCGGATCGAAATCTCTTAAGCGCGTCACGAACGTTATCTACAAGACATCAAAATTGATAGCATTCACGCTATTCCCATTGATCATAGTGATCGCAGTGATTACGTTGATTTTTCTGGTGTGAAGATGGGACCGCAACTCCCACCCGATTCTCATTACATGCAACTCCCCAGAGAGGTTCTGATCGGAAAGCAAGTTGCTCCACTGGTTGGTCCAACGCTGACGCGACTCGGAATACGCGGTCGTGCCCTTATCGTCACAGGACCTAAAGTCAAAGACATAGCCGGAGATATCGTACTTACCTCGCTCAAAGGATCAGGATTCAACGCACAAACAAGCGTTGTGGAAAGTTCGACGACAGAGCAAGTAATACTGGTTGAGAATCACATTCACGAATTCAAGCCCGACATTATCATCGGCGTGGGTGGTGGGAAGGATATCGATGTCGCAAAGCTCAGCAGCATGCATACCTCGAAGCTATTTCTGAGTGTTCCGACAGCCGCATCTCATGACGGCATAGCCAGCCCCCTAGTCTCCATGAAAGGATTGGATAGGCCCTACTCATATGTCGCTCATTCACCCGTAGCCATTGTCGCTGACACCTCCATAATTGGAAGATCGCCCTATCGGCTAATCGCAAGTGGGTGCGGAGACGTAGTGGCGAAATATACCGCTGTCAGGGACTGGAAACTGGCTCATAGAATCAAGAACGAATATTACGGCGATTATGCTGCCGAACTTGCGATTATGAGCTCGCGCCTAATCATGAAGAACTCCAGCAGCATCAAACTGGTATCTGAATCAGGTATTCGGACGCTTGTTGAGGCGCTCATGAGTTGCGGCGTAGCAATGAGCATAGCGGGAACCAGCAGACCCTGCAGCGGGGC
>Ga0187778_10001155_pt1 | contig 18622 bp, 21 predicted proteins | sample 1015_Q2_SP5_20_M_FD_132418 | JGI IMG/M metagenome (GOLD analysis project Ga0187778, IMG submission 132418) | Tropical peat soil microbial communities from peatlands in Department of Meta, Colombia - 1015_Q2_SP5_20_MG | ecosystem: Environmental > Terrestrial > Soil > Wetlands > Peat | place...
CCACGGGGCGAACGTGAACCGCGAGTACGCCGAGGTCTTCCAGGTCTACCGCATCGTCGCCTGAAGGCCTCTGTCGTCTTCTCGGTACACGTGGGAGTCGACGAGCTCGAACAGCCGCGCCTCCGGGAGCTCACGCCACGCGAACCTGTCCTGCGCGCCGCGCCACAGCTCGTCGAGCGCCGAGGCGAACGCCGCGGCCGTCGCTCGATCGTCGAACTCGAGCTCGATCGCGACGACCGCCGGCTGCTCGCCCTGACGGAGCACCCGATAGCGCCGCACGCCGCCTCGCGCGCGGCCGATCGGATCGCGGTCGAAGCCGTCACGCTTCCAGGTCTCGAAGTCGGGCACCGGATGCTCGATCCGCAGGACGACGGGGTGGGACGCCGACATCGAGTACCTCCTCGAATATTGATTACATTAAACTAGTAATGAATAAATGGGTAGAGTAACGGAATGGCCGACGATGTCAAGCCCACGCGCCGCTACGACTCGCCCCGAAGGCGCGCTCAGGCCGAGTCGACCCGGCGCGACGTCCTTGCCTCCGCGGAGCGCCTGTTCGAGCAACAGGGCTATCCGGCCACGACGATGGCGCAGATTGCCGAGGACGCCGGCGTCGCCCTCAAGACGGTGTATCTCGCCTTCGAGGCGAAGAGCGGCGTGCTCCGGAGTCTCTGGAACCTCCTCCTGCGCGGAGACGAGGACGATCGTCCCGTGGCCGAGCGGGACTGGTACCGCGCCGTGCTCGAGGAATCCGACCCCGAACGCCGCCTGCGGCTCAACGCACGGAACTCGGTGGCCGGCAAGCGCCGCCTCTCGCGCATCCTCGAGGTGATCCGCGGCGCGGCCCCCGCCGATCCCCAGATCGCCGCCCTCTGGGAGCGCATCCAGACCGAGTACCACGCGAACCAGCGGGCGATCGTGGAGCTGCTGGCCGCCCGGGGCGATCTCCGGCCGGACCTCGACGTCGACACCGCGACCGACATCCTTTGGGCGATCAACCACCCGAACACGTGGCAGCTGCTGGTCGGCCAGCGAGGCTGGACCGCGGAGCGGTACGAGCAGTGGACTGCCGACGCGGCCTGCGCGCAACTTCTTCGGAGCGGCACGAGCGCGGGCCGTGAAGCGGGGCGGAGCCGTGCGCTACGGGAAGGAGTAGCGGAGGAAGAGGTGGTCGCCGTGACGCCGCACGCTGCGGAGCCTGCCGGCGAGCCGCCTGCCGGGTAGCAGACCGACCCCTTCGACGAGCCCGAGACGGACGTCGTCGATCGGGCGTCCGGCGAGGAGCGGCGAGACGGTCAGGAAGAGCTCGTCGACGAGGCCGGCGGCGAGCAGCGCGCCGTGCACCGTCGGGCCGGCCTCCGAGAGGATCGTTTCGAAGCCGCGCGCGTGGAGCTCGCCGACCGCAGCGCGAAGGTTCACCGTCTCCTCGCCGGGCAGCGTCACGAGCTCGGCGGTGTCGGGCAGCCGGCCCTCGAGCACCGACGCACCGAGTTCCGTCGTCAGGACGAGCGCCCCGTCGAGCGCCCGGTGGGTTGGATCGATCGAGCCGGTCCCCGTGACGGCGGCGAAGGCGGGCTCGGGCGGCTTGCCGAGCCGGCGGCGGAGCTCCGCGAGCGCGTCGGCGGCAGACGGGAAGGCGTCCGCGGCCGTCCACACGGCACCGGGCGAGCCGCGGAGCGTCCCTGCGGCGATCAGCACGACGTCGGCGCAGGCCCGGAGCAGCGCCATCACGAGACGGTCTGCCTCGCTCCCGTCGCCGATCAGCTGGTTCGAGCGCGGTGTCGCGGGAATGGACACCACGCCGTCCAGAGAGGAGACGAAGTTCGTCAACAGGGTCGGTCCCGAGAACCCGAGCGTGCCGCCGTAGGCGGCACGGAGCTCGGCCGGAAGAGCGGAGTCCGGCAGCCCGTCCTCTTCGTAGAGGAGCTCGAGGCTGGGGATCACGCCCAGCCGTAGACCGGCAGCGCCGCGCCCGTGACCGCAGCGGCGTCGTCGCTGCAGAGGAAGGCGACCACCGCTGCGATCTGCTCCGCCGGCACTGCCCGCGACATCAGACCGGGCGGCATCGACTCGCGGTTCGCCTGGGTGTCGATCACGGACGGGAGCACGGCGTTCACCCGGACGCGCCGCTCGGCGAGCTCAGCGGCGAGGACCTCGGTGAGCCGCACGACACCGGCCTTCGCGACGGCGTACGCGGCCGAGCCGGAGCCGCCGCTGAGCGCGGCGCGGGAGGCGACGTTGACGATGGCGTCTCCTTCTCCCAGGCGGCGGGCAGCCGCTCGGCACGACCACCAGGCCGTGCCGAGGTTGAGGTCTTCGACGAAGCGGACGCCGTCGGGGTCGCTCTCGGCGATCGTGCCTCCACGGAACCCGCCCACCGCGTTCACGACCCAACGCGGGCGGTCGGAAAGCGAGTCCCAGAGGGCCTCCACGTCGTCCGGCCGGGTCAGGTCGAGCGGCCGCCGGCTGAGCTCCGGCGGATCGTCGGCTGCCGCCGTCGTATGACGATCGCAGGCGACGACACGGTCTCCGCGCCGGAGGAAGGCGGTGACGAGAGCAGTCCCGAGCGCGCCTCCCGCGCCGCAGATCAGCGCGGTGTCGCTCACGCCGGGCGGCGGCGGAGGCTCCGCACCTCGTCGAGGAACTCCCGCCGGAGGTCGGCGTCGGCGTACGCGCCGCGCCAGAACGTCGTGACTGTGCTCGAGCGACCCTCGACGCCGCGCATGTGCGTGCAGAGGTGGTCCGCCTCGAGGTGCACGGCGACCGCGTGGGGTGCGACGAGCTCCCCGAGCGTGTCCGCGATCTGCTCGCCGAGCCGCTCCTGCACGGTGAACCGCCTCGCATAGAGACGCACGAGCCGCGTCAGCTTGGAGATCCCGATGATCTGCTCGTCGGCCACGTACCCGACGTGCGCGACGCCGTGGAAGGGCAAGGCGTGGTGCTCGCAGAGCGCATGGAACGCGATCGGGCCTTCGATGATCTGACTCCGGACCACGTGGGAGTGCCCGTTGTGCTCCGCTGGGAACGCGGTGAGGAGCTTCGGGTCGCCGTCGTAGCCGGCGGTGGCGTCGAACAGCGCCTGCAGGAAGCGCTCGGGCGTCTCGCGGGTGCCCGGCGTGTCGAGGTCGAGCCCGAGCGCCGTCAGGACCTCGGCGAGGTTCTCGCGGTACCGCTGCCAGTCGTCGGCCGAGATCACCCGAGGCCGGACACACGGCCAGTCCGTCTCCGCGGCGTCGTAGCGCCGCTCGGGCTCGACCCGTTCGCCCTCCAGATTCCACTCCGTTGCACGGTTCTCCACGGGCTCCTCCTCGCCTACCTCGTAACAAACTGTTGCAAACGGGTGGTACGACGATCGTGTTCCGCCGGTTCACCGTGCGGCTCGGCGGGCGAGCAACTCGCGGCGGAGCACGAGGGGCACGGTCGCCGCGGCGAGCGCGATCACGAGCCAGCAGTAGAGGTCGGGCCTCCCGGTCGCCAGCAGCAGACCGAACCCTGCGAGCTCGGTCGAGAGGCCGAGGTTCGCGAGCACGGCGAGGGTTGCGCGGTCGTGGTAGGCCAACCGCTCGGCGTCGCCGGCGCCTGCAAGCCGCCATGCCACGAACCGTTCGACGGCCAGGTCCTGCGGCCAGTAGACGAGCCGGTACAGCCCGCGGAGGGCGCCGCCGAGGCCGTCCGCGGCGGGCATCGCCTCGAACCCGGTTCCGAGCTCGTTGCGGTAGAGACGCTCGAGGTTGTAATCGAGGCTCAAGACGTGGGTCAGGGCGAGAAAGCCGCCGAGCGCGAGCCACGGCCTTCCGCTCCAGTAGCCGACGCCCGCGAAGAGCGCGGCGTCCACGAGCAGGTCGGAAAGCGAATCGAGGTAGCGGCCGAGGACGGAGACCCGTCCCGACGCCCGAGCGAGCTGGCCGTCCGCGTTGTCGAGCACGGTCTTCAGCTGGAGGACGATCGCCGCGCCGACCAGGTCGCCCCGAGCGATCTCCGCCGCTGCTGCGAGACCGGTCGCCGTCGACGCGAGGACGACCGCCGGCGGCGGGACGCGGAGCGGGAGCAGCGCGGCGACGAGGACGTTGGCGAGCGGCCGGAAGACGCAGTCGCAGAGCACCTCCGTCGCCGGTCTCGCCTTCCGCGAGCGAGCCAGCAGCGACTCGGCCTGGCGGCTCGGAAGGGAGTGGGCCATCAGGCGATGGTAGTCGCGGCATACTGCTGTCCATGGCTGCGCCGGAAGGGTGGACGGAGCAGGAGGGCGCACTCGTGCGGGAGTTCCGGCTCCCAGGCTTCCGGGAGGCGATCGTGCTCGTGAACCGGATCGCCGACCTGGCCGAGTCCGAGAATCACCACCCCGACCTCGAGATCCACTACGACCGCGTGCTCGTGCGCTGGTGGACGCACACGGCGGGCGGCGTCACCGATCGCGACCGCGAGCTGGCCGCGAAGACGAGCGAGCTCCTCTGAGGCGTCGGGACCGGTGCACGGCCGCGCTCGCCGCGGTGACTCTCGGTCTCGCTGCGATCGCCGCAACGGCGGCCGCGGGCCTCGCACCGGCCGCATCAAGGCCGACCGTCGTGCTCGACCCGGGCCACGACCTTCGCGCCAACCTCTCGACCGAGCCGATCGGCCCGGGCTCGTCCACGCGCAAGATCCTGGACGGCGGCGGGACGCGCGGTGTCCTGACGGGAATCTCCGAGGCGACGCTGAATCTCGCGGTCGCGCTCCGGCTGCGGCCGCTCCTGCAGCGGGCGGGGATCCATGTGGTGATGACGCGGACGACGACCTCCGGCACGAGCATGGGGAACATCGCCCGCGCGGCGATCGCGAACCGGGCGCACGCCGCGCTGTTCCTCCGCATCCACGCCGACGGATCGCCCGATCCCGCCACTGCCGGGACGCACACCCTCTACCCGGCCTTGCACGTCGGGTGGACGGACGACGTCTACGTGCAGAGCAGGCGCGCGGCGCGTCTCGTCCAGAGCGAGCTCGTGCGCTCGCTCGGCTTCCCGGACCGTGGGCTGCAGGAGCGCTCGGACTTCACGGGGTTCAACTGGTCGAACGTGCCGGTCGTCCTCGTCGAGCTCGGCTTCATGACGAACCCGACCGAGGACCGGCTGCTCGCGACGGCTGCGTACCGGCAGCGCGCCGCCCTCGGCCTGTGCCGGGGAACCCTCCGCTTCCTCGGCCGCGATCCGTCAGCCTGCAGCGGCTGACGCCTGCTCGTCCGGGCTGACGGCGACCGTCTTCAGCTGACGGGAGAGCAGGATCACGGCGCACGTCCCGAGCGTCAGGAGCTGCTCCGCCAGCATGACGACGGCGGCCAGGTGCTGGTCGGCCTGCGGGCTGAGCCCGAGCAGGCGGTCGGGCTGCTTCGCGTAGTGCGGGTAGCTCGCACCGCCGTCGAGGAGGGCGCCCATCACCGGGTCGCCGAGGAGGAATAGCACCACCGCGAGCGAGATGCGACCCGGCACCGTCAGCCGCCGTGTCCGAGCGGGGTCGATGAGGAGGTTCCACACGAGCGCGCCCGTGACCATGAACGAGAGATGCTCGAGCTGGTGGACGTCGCCGTGGGTTGCCGCGTAGTCGTACACCCGCGGCACGTGCCACGCCCACAGCGAGGCCGTCCAGAGCGGGACGGCGACCCACGGCCCCGTCAGCCGGTGGAGGAACCGGCGTAGCCGTCGGGAGTGGCCGAGCCGCGACAGGACGGGAGCGGGCAGGAGGAAGAAGATCAGCGGCCCGCGGACGGCGAGCAACGCGAGGACGATCGCGAGGTCGCCGATCACGACGTGCTCGAGCATGTGCGCCGAGAGGAGGTAGTCGTCCGCGGCGCCGTCGAGCGGTGAGTCGAGCGCGAAGAAGACGAGCGCGACGGCGAGGCCGAAGAGGAACGCCCGGCTCCAGCTCGCGTGGTCCGAGCGCCCGCGGCGGCGGAGACGAGCGAACCCCTGGGTGAACAGCAGGAGCGCGACGAGGCACGAGGTTGCGACGACGGGCTCGACGTGCCAGACGGCGACGAAGGGCTGGCCCACGCGCTAAGTGTGCGCCACCGCTTGCCGCGGTGTGCACGGCTTCGCCGCGCGACCGATCCGAATCCCGCAGCGACGACGACGCCGGCGAGCGTGTCGTAGGATCGCCCCGTGTCGCACACCGCCGTCGTGATCGCGATCTCCTACTCGCTCGCCGTCGCGATCTGCAGCGTGATCGTGGTCGCGGTCTGGCGGTCGACCCGCAGGCGCGGCAAGGGCATCGAGGTCGAGACGGTCGAGCGCCGCGAGCAGTTGTGGTTCGTCGCCGTCCTCGCCGTCCTCGCCGCGCTGCTCTTCGGCACGATCTTCTCCACGCCCTACGGCAAGAGCGCCGGGCGAAACGCCCAGGTCGTCCGCGTCACGGCGGTGCAGTTCGCGTGGTCGATCGACCCGCCGACGGTGCAAGCCGGCCGGCAAGTCGTCTTCTACCTGACGTCGACCGACGTGAACCACGGCTTCGGCGTGTACGACCCGAAGGGCGTGCTCCAGCTCCAAGCCCAGGTGATTCCGGGCAAGACCGTGGAGGTCGTCCACACCTTCAAGCGTCCGGGCACGTACACGGTGCTGTGCCTCGAGTTCTGCGGGGTCTACCACCACCTGATGCAGACCACGATCGAGGTCAAGGCGTGAGCGACGACCGGGCGGCGGCTCGCAGCCTGACGCTGCGCTACCTGCTCGCGTCGACGGCGATCTTCATGGCCTCGGGTCTGCTCGGCGTCCTGATGCGCGACAGCCAGGCCGGGCTCGGCCGGCTCCACCCGAACTTCTACTACGCGATCATGACCGCCCACGGACTCGGCGCGTTCGTCGGCTGGGCCGGCTTCGCGGTGATGGGGCTCGCGTGGTGGGTGCTGCACGAGGCCGGCTTCCCGGTGCGCGGTTTCGGCCTCCTGCTCGCGCGCCTCACGTGGTGGCTGATGGTGCTCGGCGTTGCGGGGATCGTGATCACGACGCTGCTGATGAACTTCGGCGCCTCGTGGGTCTTCCTCTACCCGCTGCCGCTCTACGGCGCGGGGCAGTGGGGGAAGTGGGCGAGCGCGCTCTTCTCCTTCTCCGTGCTCCTCGCCGGGCTGGCGATCGTCACCTGGTGCCTCGGGATCCTGACCACGGTGCTCGGGCCGGGGCTGCACGCCGTCTCGAAGAACGTCTTCAACCGGTTCGGCGTCTCCATCGGCTTCGGCTACCTCTGGCCTCGCCGCTTCGCGACCAACCCGCGCTCGGTGCCGTACCCCGTGATCCCGCTCGCGGTGATCGGGCTCGACATGATCGTCGCGACGCTGCCGCTCGCCGTCCTGCTCGTGATCCAGATCGTGGAGGCGTTCTCACCGGGCGTGACGGTCGACCCGCTCCTCGCCAAGAACATCCTCTGGTGGTTCGGCCACCCGGTCGTCTACCTGCTGCTCTTCCCGGCCGCGGCGCTCTACTACTGGCTCGTGCCGCGGTACGCAGGCCGGCCGCTCGTCGCGGGAAACGTGATCGCGGTGGCCTGGACGGTCGCCGTGATCGCGAACGTCTTCGTGTTCGCGCACCACGTCTACCTCGACTACCCGCAGAACTCGATCCAGGCCGGGATCAACACGGCGATGCAGCCGATCACCTACGCGCTCGTGCTGCCGTCGGCGCTCTCCCTCTACAGCCTCGGCTTCACGATCTACCGCTCGGAGTTCCGCTGGACGCCCGCCTCGGCCGCGCTCTTCCTCGGGCTCGTCGGCTGGCTCCTCGCCGGGCTCTCGGGGATCGTGAACGCGACGATCGTCTTCGACGTCGCGGTGCACAACACGCTGTGGGTGGTCGGGCACTTCCACCACATGGCCCTCCTCAACATCGGGCTCCTGATCTTCGGGGCGACGTATGCGCTGCTGCCAGAGCTGACCGGGAAGGCGCTGTACAGCGAGCGGCTCGCATGGTGGCACGTCGGGCTGACCTTCACGGCCGGCATGACAGCCTTCGCCCTCTGGCTCGTCCAGGGCCTGGAGGGCGCGCCGCGCCGCTTCGCGGTGCTGCCGCACCGCTACGACACGCTGACCCAGATCTCGATCCCGTTCGTCTTCGTGCTCGCGCTCGCGCAGCTCCTGTTCTTCTGGAACGTCGTGCAGACGGTGCGCGGCAAGGCGGGCGTGGCCGTGTTCGACGAGCGCGGGATCCCGCTGCCGGCGCAGCGCGAAGCGCGTCGCGGCGTGCCGACTCCGGTCTTCGAGGCGGGGATCGTGCTCGTGGCGCTCGGCCTCGTCGGAGTGGCGTCCGTCGCGGGCTTCGTCGTAGGCCGGGATTCCGCCTCAGCGACGAAGACCGTCACCGCCGGCTCCCCCTCCTCGGCGCCGACGACGACCGCGACCGGCGGGTCGGCGAAAGCCGGCGCCGCAGTCTTCTCCTCGGCGGGCTGCGGGGGCTGTCACACGCTGGCCGCAGCGGGCTCGACCGGGAAGGTCGGGCCGGTGCTGGACGGCAAGCCGCTGACGACGGCGCTCGTCGTCGACCGCGTCACCCACGGCAAGGGGCCGATGCCGTCGTTCGCCTCGCGTCTCACTGCGCAGCAGATCCGGGACGTCGCCGCGTACGTCGTGCAGAGCGCGAAGAAGCCCTGAGGCTAGCCCCGCCGCGCGACGGCGATGCCTGCGTCCCAGCCGGGCGCACGTCCGCCCTCCGGGAGCCGGGCCGACGCGACGTCCAGCCCGCTCGTCACGATCAGCCAGGAGATCAGCGAGTTGGAGTTCCACATCTCGCCGGCGCCGAGCTCGTCGCGGCCCCAGACGGGGGTCGGCACCGCGGGCACGAGGTCGAGCACGCGCCGGGCTACCTCTGCGTCGTCGGTGAGCCGGCGCGGGCTGTCGGCCGCTTCGGCCGCGTCGGGAATCGCCCCCTCGCGCCAGCGGCGGATCTCGTAGCGGAAGAGACGGAGTCGTCTGGCCCGGCGGGTCCCGACCGGGCCTTCGGCGACGACGCCACGAGAGGCGCTCTCGGCGTCGGGGATCGGCGTCATCTCGATCACGAACCGTCCCTCCGGGACGTGCACCTCGAGCGCCGAGTGGTAGAGGTCGTGGCGCGGCCGCCTCTCCCGCAGCGCGACGATCGCCTCGTAGACTCGTCCGTTGAGCCGGACGGAATGACCTCCTGCTCCGAGCGGCAGCCAGTAGAGGTCGACTCCCGGGCCCTCCGACGTCACCGGCCCACTCAGCCGAGGAGCGCACGCAGCTTGCGCCGCTCGACGGGCAGGTAGAAGCCCGCGACCGCGAGCGCGACCGGGTACGCGAGCACGAGCAGGGCGGACGGAGCGAGCGAGAGGTGCCCTGCCCGTGCCGCGATCGTGAGCCCGACGCCTGCCGCGATGCACGTGACGACGCGCCGCCACTGATACGGGACGGGGTAGACGTGTTGCGCATAGAGGGTCATCCCGACGAAGAGGGCGGCGTACGCCGCGGCGGTCGAGATCGACGCGCCGACCATCCCGTATGCCGGGATGAGCCAGAAGTTGAGGGCGACGTTCACGGCCGCGCCGAAACCGGTGACGACCCAGTTGAGCTGCGTCCGCCGCGCCCTGCCGCTTCCGATCGCGAGCACGGTGTACCCGGCGTACACGACGCCGCCGAAGGCGAGGAGCGCGATCCCCTTGTCGGCGCGGTGGTAGCGGTCGTTCGTGAGCAGGGAGGTCCACCAGGGGGCGAGTGCTCCGAGCGCGAGCGCCGCCCAGGACATCGCAGCGAGGAGGTACGTGAGCACGTACGCGTACGTGCGCCGCGCGGTCCGGTCGTCCTCGATCGAGTACGCGAACGCGGGCCAGGCGGTGCGGAACGCGATCATCAGGAAGGTGATCACGGATGCGATCCGGATCGCGGCCGAGTAGACGCCGACCTCGGCCGTGTCCTTGTACCAGGCGATGAACTCGCGGTCGACGAAGTTGATCGCCCAGAGGGCGAGGGCCGACGGCACGAGCGGCATCCCGAAGTGCTGCATGCGGCGCAGGAGCGCCCGGTCGAGCTCGAGGCCGAGTTGCTCGGACCTGTATGCGACGAGCACGACATAGACGGCGAGGGTGCCCGTGAAGTTGCCGACGACGAGCCCGATCGCCCCCCAGTGGAGGACGGCGACGAAGACGACCATCGCGGCGACGGTGATCAGCACGTTGGCGATGCTCGCGATCGCGTAGGCGACCGAGCGCTCCTCCACGCGGAAGAGCGCAGTGAGCTGCTGGAAGTTCGTCTGCGCCCATAGTCCGACGGCGCCCGCGCGCACGAGCGACGGGTCGTGGCCGAGCCCGATCCAATGCCCGACCGGCGCCGCGAAGACGAGGCCGAGGACGAGCCCCACGGTCGACGTCAGCATCGTGAACCAGAACGACGTCCGGACGATCGTCCGGCGTCCGACGACGTCCTTCGTATCGAAGTAGAAGCGGAAGAAGGCACTCGCGATTCCCATCTGGAGGACGATCGCGAGCACCGCCGTGGCGGCGGTGACGATCTCGACGCGGCCGTACGCGTTCGGCGGCAGGTAGTGCGTGTAGAGGGGCAGCAGGATCGTCGCGAGGACGCGCGAGACGAGCCCGCCGAGCCCGTAGATCGCCGAGTGCTTCCCCAGTCGCTTGAGCTGCTCGCCGAGGCTCATCGCTCGAGCCGAGCGTAGACGTCGAGGAGGCGGTCGGCGATCCGCTCGACGTCGTGGACCTGCTCGACGTAGGCCCGCGAAGCCGCGCCGATGCGCCTGCGCTCACCCGAGTCGGCGACGAGACGGCGCAGGTGCTCGCGCAGCGTCTCGGCGGTGACGGACACAAGCGGTACCTCGACGCCGAACGCGCCCTGCGTGCGGCGGACGGCGTCGTCGTGGAGGAACGTCACCACCGGCTTGCCGAGCGCCATGCACTCGATCGCGAAGAGGCCGTACCAGCCCGCGTTGAGCTGGTCGACGACGATGTCCGCGTCGCGATAGAGCGCGAATGCCTCGTCGTGGTGGAGTCCTTCCACGATCCGGAGCTCCGCGTCGAGCCCCTCGCACGCCGCGACGACGTGCTCGGTTCCCTTCTTCGCGCGGGACGACGGGGCGTGGAGGATCACGGGCCGTGCGCGGTCGCTCGGCGGTGCGGGCGCGATGCGCGCGACGTCGATCCCCGGCGGGACGACCGTCGCCTCCGGTACCCAGCGGATCGCGTCGTAGCTCCCGACGATCTCGGCGTCCGCCTTCTTGCCGAATGCGAGCTCCTTCGGCGTTCTGCCGCGGATGTCCGAGCCGAGGTAGTGGAAGACGGACTTCTTGCGGAGAACCCTCAGGATCGGGAACTGGGCCGTGCCGGGAACGAGCGTGAGGCCGAAGTAGAAGTGGAAGACGTCGGTCGTCGGGAGCAGCCGGGCGAGCGCTCCCCACTGGGTGAGCTGCCGGCGAGCGAACCCGCCGTGGCGGTCGAGCGCCCAGTCGGCCTCGGGGTGGAGCACCCCGCGCTCGAAGACGACGAGGCGGGCGTCGACACCTCGGCGCCGGAGTGCCTGAACGTTCGTCCACGGCACGCCGGCCGTGTTGACGGGGCAGTGGACGACGCGGAGCGGGCAGCCGTCTCGAGCCCCCAGAGGAGCGCCCGTCGTGCCGCCCTGCGGGCCAGTCGGCGGTGCGGACGCCGAGGCGGTCGGGCGTTCAGCGTCTGCTGGCAACTGACACGGATTCGGTGCGAACGCGTGGCACGGTGCCCGCTATCGTGACCAACCCCGTGGGTGGGTGGGGGTTGGGGATGGGACCGCCGCTCACGCGTCCCACTCGACCTGGTCGAAGTAGCGGAGCGCGGTGCGTCCCGGGCGGATCCGCGACCGGAGCGCCTCGAGCTCCTCGGCCGCGATCTCGCCGAGCGCCCGCTTGACCCCCAGGTACGGGAGGTTGAGATCCTGCTGATAGACGATGGTCGAGATCCGCGGGTTGATCTCGATCACGTGGTCGCCGACGAGCTGGATGTTGAAGAAGTGCTCGATCCGGAGCTCGGTGACGATCCGGTCGGCGATCTCCATCAGCGCCGGCTCCTCAAGCGTGACGAAGTACATGGCGAGGCCGGCGCGCATCGACTCACGGGTCTTCGGATGGCCGAGCAGGACGCGCTCGCCGTCCGCGATCCCGTCGATCGTGCGCTCGCCGCCCACGGCGAGCTCCATCACGAGCAGGTCCGGCCCGCCCTCGGGTGGCAGGAGCTCGATCGCCTCCTCGAGCCGCATCGCGACCGACCCCGGTCGGCCGTGCAGGAGCTGGTGGGCCCGGTCGAGGGTCGGGTCGAGCACGCGGAAGCCGCGCGAGCCCGACGAGAAGACAGGCTTGAAGCAGACGGGCCGCTCCGGGTAGCCGAGCTCGCGCGCGGCCGCCTCGACCTCTCGTGCTCCGTTCACTCGCCGGAAGACCGGTGCGGGGATGCCGAGCCGGTGCAGGAGGGCGTAGCTCTCCGCCTTGTCGTTCGAGCGTCGGATCGTGTCGGGTGCCGACACGAGCACGGGAACCGGGAAGGAGGCGCGGTGCGCGGAGAGGCCCGCGAGGTCGAAGGAAGACTGCGGCAGGACGCAGTCGACGCCCTCCTCCTCGACGACCGTGCGGACCGCGTCCGGGAAGCCTGCGTCGCCGCCGGCCGGCACCAGGTGGAAGGCGTCGCACAGATGGCGTCCGATCGACCGCTCCGACATGTCCGTTCCCACCAGCCGCACCTCGCGCTCGCCGTTCTGGCGGAGCGCGGTGAGCAGCGCGGCGGTGCCGGGAGCGCCGGACGCGGTCACGAGCACGGTGATCGGTCGCAGGCTCACGAGAGGTCGATCCGGTCGGCGCGGAGCTGCTCGAGTCGACGCTGCTTCTCCGCCTCCAGCATCGAGCCCATCGTCTGGCCCATCGTCTCGCCCTCGTAGACCCAGATCTCCGGGTGGGTGAGGAGCTGCAGCCACGGGAACGCTCCTCGCCTCAGATCCTCGTGCGGGCAGCCGTGGCGCCAGCGCTGGTTGGAGTCGGACCGGTACGTCTTGGGTGAGAAGTACCGCGTGGACATCACGTTGATCCCGTCCTCGAGCTCCGCGCTCATGTAGTCCGGGTCCGGGTTGTGCCAGGCGACCACGGGGCCGAGCCGCTCGTCGAGCTGCGTGTCCGGGAACACGAGATGGCAGCCGAGCCGGTGCCCGAGCCCCCGGAGCCGGGCGATCGCCTCGCTGCCCTCGTCGGAGCCCAGGTTGTAGAAGACGGAGTCGCGCATCAGGAAGTACCAGGCCGAGACGCCGGCCGCCGCTTCCACCTCGGCCAGCCGCACCGCCGCGTCGAGCGACAGGTCGACGTCGTGACGCAAGAAGAGGTCGCCTGGCTCGGGGCCCTGACCGAAGTCCGCGAACCGGTAGCCGCCCTCCTTCGCGCACGCGAGCAGCTCGGCGTAGTGGTCGAGGTCGAAAGCGCAGGCGGAGGTCGTCACGGCTCCACCTCGACCTCGAGCAGCCGCGACGCTGCTTCCGCCCGCGCGAGCGCCTCGACCGACGTGTCCGCGATCGCGATCACGTAGCCGCGGCGGTCGGCGTCCAGCCGGACGGGCCGGATGGTCTCTCCGATCTCCAGGTACGTATCCGCCTGGACCACGCCCGCCGCGGCCAGCACGGGTGCGAGACTACCGATCCGCACGACGCGACCGGCCGGCAGCGGGCCCGGCTCCGCGGTCAGGAACCTGATCGCCAGCGGCTGGGAGAAGCGAGGGAGCGCGACGTCGTCGGGGACGTCCTCGCCGAGCGCCTGGCGGAGAGCGACCTCGACGAGATCCACTCCGACCGCATGCCGGACGAGGTCGGCCATCTGGCCGCCCGGGATGCGTGCGGCGACCTCGACGACGAGGACGTCCCCGCCCGGCGTGGCGATCAACTGTGGGAAGGCGATGCCGGTTCCGAGCCCCAGCGCCTGCGTTGCCGCCACCGCGACGCGCTCGGCGAGCGCGAGCTGGTCGGCGTAGATCGACGCCGGGTAGACGTGCATCCAGCCGACACCGAAGCCGGGGCCTTCGGGGCGGAGCCGATCCGACAGCGTCAGCAGCGCCGCCTCGTCGGCGCGCGCGACGACGATCCCGTTCATCTCCGTCCCTTCGGTGAACGCCTCGAGAATCGCCTCTCCGCCGCGGGACTCGGCGAGCGCTGCGTGAAGGTGCCGATCGAGGTCGTCGCGGGAGTCGATGCGGAACAGGCCGCGCTGGCCGCCCGAGTCGGCCGGCTTCAGGACCGCGGGGACGCCGACCGTCTCGAGCGCTGCGCGACTCTCGGCGAGCGACCGGACCGCGGCGAAGCGCGGCTGCGGGACGCCGGCCTCGGCGAGCGCGCGGCGCATGGCGATCTTGTTCGTCATCCGGTGTGCGGTGGCGGTCCCGATGGAGGGGAGCCCGAGCCGCTCGGTCACGGCTGCGACGACGGGAACCGCCCGGTCGGCCGAGATCGTGAGCGCACCGTCGACCGCATGGCGGCGCGCCACCTCGGTCACCGCGTCGACGTCCGTGAAGTCGACCGCCTCCGCGACGTCGGCGACCTTCAGCCCCAGCGCATCCTCGTATCGGTCGACGCCGACCACTCGCAGGCCGCGGTCGCGCGCCTGCAGGATCGCGCGGCGCTGGTGGCGTCCGGCGCCGATGAAGAGGACGGTCTTGACTGCGTCGTCCATGGCGCCGCGATGCTAGCCGCGACCTCGACTGCGAGCCGGAGGACCGGGGCGCTGCAAGGCCCCGGTCCTCGCGCTGGGTCAGAACGCGCCGGTGCCGTTCGGCGTGCCGAGACCGCTCGGCCCGTCGTACTTGCTCCCCGCCGTGCAGAGGTAGCTGCCGCCGCAGCTGCCGTTGCTCCCCGACGTGACGTCGAACAGCGACGACGTGTGCGAGTACGGCAGGCTCGATGGGCTGGTGACCGTGCTCGCGTTGGCGGCGAGTGCGTACACGCCTGCGATCAACGGCGAGGAAAGGCTCGTGCCGCCCACCTGGAACCAGCCGGACTGGCCCTGGTACCGCGTCGAGTCGTAGACGGCCGCTCCGGTGTTGGGGTCGGCATCCGCGGAGACGTCGGCGACGGTCCTGTTCTTGCAGCCGGTGTCGGTCTGCCAGGACGGCTTCGTCTCGTAGGCGCTGCAGCCGGAGCCGGAGCCGCTCCAGACGGTCTCGGACGAGCGGATCCCGTTGCTGAGGTTGAGAGTCGTGCCGCCCACGGCGGTCACGTAGCGGGAGGCGGCCGGGTACTGCACGCCGTAGCCGGAGTCGCCCGAGGAGACGGTGATCGCGACGCCCGCGTGGTTGTAGTGGGAGTCGCTGCTCGTCTCCGTCGAGAACTCGGAGCCCCCGTACGAGTTGGAGATCGCGTTCGCGCCCAGCGACGCCGCCGTGTCCTCGGCGGTGCCCAGGTTGCTGAACGACGCGGACGACGCCTCGACGAGGACGATCTTGCAGTTCTGGCAGATCTGGTGCGCGGTCTCCACGTCGAGCGCGATCTCGAGCGCCCAGCCTGGGCTGCGCAGCGGGTACGACCCTGCCTTGCCCTTCTGGTTGACCTTGACGAAGCAGGCAGCGGCTTGCGTCGGGCTCGTGCAGGTCGGCAGGCCCGGGATGCCTTCGGTGCTGCTGTAGGTTGCGAGGTCGCTCGTGATCGTCGGGTCGTCGTAGGCGTCGACGATCGCGATCGTCTGCAGCGTCGGGGCCGTCGTCGGCAGCCCGTACGCGCTGTGGAACTGGCTCGGCCCGTAGCCGCTCGGCGAGGTCGCCGCGAGCGGGTTCCCGCTCGCGTCCGTCACGACGAGCGCGTTGCAGGCCGCGTTCGCGCCCGAGGGAGCGTCGCAGACGCGGCGATGTCCTCTGCCGGCCGCCCCGGACGTGCTTGTCAGCACGAGCGTGAGCACGACCGGCACCGTGAGCAGGAGCATCCGGGATGGCTTCACAGGTCCCCCTTGGAGTTGGCGGTCGGCGCCAGTGTTCCGGCGCCGTCCGGGTCTGTCAATCCTTCGAACGAGCTAGGGCGTCTGCACGGCTCCGAGGAGGAAGCCGACCCGGTTCCAGCGGGCGATCTCGCATCCGTCGCGGCGCCGGAAGCTCGCCCAGACCTTGCGACCGTCGAGGGTGCCGGCGACGATCGCCCGCTGAGGTCCACCGTAGATCATCGTGCACGCGGTTCCGGGGGGCGTCGGCGCGAACGCGGCACGGCCGAGGCGCTCGAGGCGCGTGCAGGCGGTCGCCGGCTGCGGGACCGTCCCGCTCGCGGGAGCGCAGCGCAGGGTCAGCACGCGTGGCGTCGCATTCGGCGTCGCCCAGAGCGTGATCCGGAGCGACGTCGGGCCCGTCGCCGCCGAGGCGGCTCCGACGGACAGGGCTACGACCGCGGCGGCCGCGGCGAAGGCACGCATTGCCTCAAGGGTACGCCGCTAGACTCGCCGCGTGTCACTGTCCGGCAAACGAGTCGTGATCACCGGCGGGGCGGGCTTCATCGGCACGACGCTTGCCCGCCGACTCGTCGACGAGAACGACGTCGTCGCGCTCGACAACCTCCACCGGGATGCGCTCTCCGGCACCGATCTCGCGGCGCACCCGAACTTCCGCTTCGTCCAGTGCGACGTGCTCGACGCGGAGCGACTCACCGAGCTCGTGCAGGGAGCGACGCACCTCGTCCATGCTGCGGCGATCGCGGGTGTCGACACCGTCCTCCAGAGCCCGGTTCGGACGATGCGCGTCAACATGATCGGGACGTACAACGCGCTCGAGGCGGGGCTCGCGGCGGCGGACACGCTCGAGCGGCTGATCGAGTTCTCGACGAGCGAGGTCTTCGGCTCGTACGCGTTCCGCGTCGACGAGACGAGCGCGACCACGCAGGGCTCGGTCGGCGAGGCGCGCTGGACGTACGCCGTCTCGAAGCTCGCGGGCGAGCACATGGCCCACGCCTACCACGACGAGTTCGGGCTTCCCACGGTCTCCGTCAGGCCGTTCAACGTGTACGGCCCCGGCCAGATCGGCGGCGGCGCGATCCGCGCGTTCATCGAGACGGCGCTCGCCGGCGACGATCTCACGATCCACGGCGACGGCTCCCAGATCCGCGCCTGGTGCTACGTCGACGACATGGTCGACGGGCTGCTCGTCTCGCTCGAGCACCCCCGAGCCGTGGGCGAGAGCTTCAACATCGGGAACGCCCGGTCGGCGGTGACGATCTTCGACCTCGCTCAGCGCGTGAAGCGCCTGACGGGCTGCCCGGGCGAGATCGTCTTCCGGCCGCTCCACTACACCGACGTCGAGCTCCGCATCCCGAACGTCGACAAGGCGCGCGAGCTGCTCGGCTTCGAGGCGAAGGTCGAGCTCGACGAGGGCCTGGAGCGGACGATCGCCTGGTACCGCGAGCGGCTCGCCGCCGCGGTGTGAGCACGCGGGTGAACTCGCAGATCCGGCTCGCGCGCCCGGACGTCGGCGCGGCCGAGCTCGCCACGGTCGCCGAGGTGCTCGAGAGCGGTCAGCTGACGATGGGGCCGAAGGTCGCCGAGTTCGAGGAGGGGATCGCAGCCGCCTGCGGGGTCGAGCACGCCGTCGCCGTCGCCTCGGGCACGGCGGCCCTCCACCTGGCGATGCTCGCCCTCGGGATCGGCCCCGGCGACGAGGTGGTCGTTCCCGCCTACACGTTCCCCGCGACCGCGAACGCCGTCGAGCTCTGCGGCGGTCGCGCCGTCCTCGTCGACGTCGAGCCGGAGACGTTCAACCTCGACTTGGGGCTCCTGCCCGCTGCCTTGTCGCCGAGAACGCGCGCGGTGATCGGGGTCCACCTCTTCGGGCGTCCGCTCGACTGGGAGGCTCTCCGCTCGGTGACGCCCGACGGCGTCCACCTGGTCGAGGACGCGGCCGGTGCGTTGGGCGCGCGCTCTCGGGACCGGCCGTGCGGCTCGCTCGGCGTGCTGGGCTGCCTCTCGTTCCACCCGCGCAAGATCGTCGCGACCGGGGAAGGCGGCGCGGTGACGACGGACGACGACCGGTTGGCGGAGGCGATCCGCCGCCTCCGTCACCACGGGATCGTCTCTCGCGGTCGCTTCGACATCCCGCAGCCGAGCACGAACTACCGGCTTTCGGACGTCCTGTGCGCGCTCGGAATCCCTCAGCTCCGGCGGCTCGAGGAGCTGCTGGCCGCCCGCGAGCGTGTCGCAGCCGGCTACGAGGAGCGGCTGGCGGGCATCGTCGAGACGCCGAGCGCGGCGCCCGGCGACCGTCACGGCTGGCAGGCGTACGTCGTCGGGCTCGACCGCCGCGACGAGGCGCTGGCCGCGCTGCGCGCCGAGGGGATCGAGGCGCAGATCGGGACGTATGCGCTCCACCGCCTGTCGGCGTACGCCGACCGCGGCGTGTTCCCCGGTGCGGACGCCGCGTTCGAGCGGGCCCTCGCACTCCCGTTCCACACGGGTCTCACGGATGCGGAGCTCGATCGCGTCGCGGCTGCGCTCTCCCGCTTCGCCTGAGGCGAACGGCGATTCACACGCGATTCTGACTCTATTCTCAGGTTTGCGTGCTTCGATGGTGAGGGAAAGGAGGTAGTCATCACCCGCATCAAGCTCGTCGCGCTCGTAGCGGTCGTCCTGGCCCTGACGATCGGAGGCGGAGTGGCGTGGGCGGCCCTCAGAACGACCCCGTCCACCACGAC
>Ga0187778_10001156_pt1 | contig 18612 bp, 16 predicted proteins | sample 1015_Q2_SP5_20_M_FD_132418 | JGI IMG/M metagenome (GOLD analysis project Ga0187778, IMG submission 132418) | Tropical peat soil microbial communities from peatlands in Department of Meta, Colombia - 1015_Q2_SP5_20_MG | ecosystem: Environmental > Terrestrial > Soil > Wetlands > Peat | place...
ACGGCAAGCCTCGTCCAGATATTCGTGCTCGAAGACGAGGTCCGCGGCCAGAAGGGAAAGGAGCCTGGCTCGGGCCGGGCTCGGCTCGGGCCCCACAAGGTCAAGCGCGGCCCGGGACAATTCCACCCGCTCGCGGTCGAGCACGCCGATGAGGCTGAAGCCACGCGAGTTGCTCAGCACCGCCCGGAAGAACATCTCAGTATCACCTGCCGCACGCGCCTCGCGTGCTGCGACAAGGAGCGTGTCGCGGAAGGCGGGGTTGCCCTGATCGCGCTGGCACTCACCCAGGCCACACTGGGCGACCAGCCGGGGCCGTTCGTCATCGAGGTCGGCCTCCTCAAGCACCTCCAGCACCTGGCGGAAACGGCGCTCGGCGTCGCCCAGGGCCCGGGCCGCAAGCGACTGCTCGGCAGCGGAAAGGGAGTAGCGGATGGCCCGGGCGAGGAGCCCTCCCTCGGGCCCGGCTTCGACGTAGTGGTAGGCGAGAGCCACCACGTCCTCGGGGTGCAGCTTCTCCAACGCCTCTGCCACCCGCCGGTGCAGGCGTCGGCGCCGCGTGGCCGAGAGCTCCTCGTAGAGGGTGGAACGGATGAGCGCATGAGAGAACCGGAACCGGTCGGGTCTCGTCTCGTCGATGATCCGGGCGCCGACGGCCTCATCGAGGGCGTCGAGCAACACCGATTCGGTGAGGTCGCTGAGCTCGGCCAGCAGCTCGACGTCGAAATCGCGCCCCACGATGGCCGCGATGGACAGCAATTCGTTGACCTGAGCCGACAGCCGCGACAGGCGGCGCCCAATCACGTCACGCACGCCCTCGGGCACCGACAGAGTGCCAGGGTCGGCGAGAGACCAGCGCGCGTCGCGCCGTACCACGGCGCCTGTCTCCACTAGGTGCCGTAGCACCTCGGCTACGAAGAAGGGGTTGCCCTCCGTCTCGTCGTAGACAGCCTGGGCCATGGCCCGGATCTCGTCGTCGAGCTCGTGGCCCGCCGCGGTGGCGATAAAGAGCTCGACTTCGGCCTCGTTGAGCCCCGTCACGGGTCTGCGCTCGACGATGGGCAGGCGCCGCAGGTCGGCAAGGACGCCTGATAGGGGATGAGACCGATCGATGTCAATGTCGCGATAAGTACCCAGTACGAGCAGCTTGCACGGCTCGCCCGCCGTGATCCCGCCCCGCAGCACGTGCTGGAGCAGCACCAGCGTCGGCTTGTCCGCCCAGTGCAGATCGTCGAGCACGAGGACGACGGGGCCGGCCACGGCGAGGTCGACGAGCCAGGACGCGGTGGCCTCGAAGAGCAGGTGCTCCTCGGAGCGCGGGTCCGAAGCGATGGGCTGGCCGAGATCGCGCACCCGATCGACCAGCTGGGGAAGGAGGCGCGCGAGCTCGGCGCGCAGGCGGCCGAGCACCGGCCGGGGGCACTCCGTCGTGTAGAAATCGAGCGCTTCCATAAACGGTTGGTACGGAGCCCCGATGTCCTCGTCACAGCGTCCGTAGAGAACCACGGCGCCTGCCGCGTGTGCCCGATGGGCCAGCTCGGCGGCGGTACGCGTCTTTCCCACTCCTGGCTCACCTGCCAGCAGGGTCATGCGACACCCCGACTGCGATGTCTGGGCGAACGTCTCATCGAGGTGCCCCAGCAACGCGTCGCGCCCTACGTATGGCGCTCCGACGGCCAGGAGCGGTGGGAAACGCATCATTGCCTCGGTGCCGGGGATCGTGTCCTCGGCAGGCTCCCAGAACACCCGACATGTGGCCAGCGGCTCGGCGAGCCCCTTGAGCGCGAGGTCGCCGAAGGGCTCGATCTGGAACCCACCCCGCCCGCGACACAGCACCCGGATGAGCTCGGCGACGAGGATCTCGCCGCCGTTGGCGGACTCGCACAAGCGAGATGCCTCGACCACGGGCACGCCGAACACGTCGCCCATCTCGAGGGTCACGTCGCCGACGGAGATGCCGATCCTCACCGCGAAGGCCTGGTCCGGAACGCGGCGCCCGTGAAGCTCGACCGCCTGCTGAATGGCTACGGAGGCGGCGACGGCGTCGGAAGCCGAGGTGAAAGTGGCCATAATCCCGTCGCCCAGGCCCTTGACGACCCCGCCGCCGTGGTCCTTCACAGCCGCGGTGAGCATCCGGTCGTGGTCACGGCGCAGCTCGTCCGCAGGCTCTTCCCCCAACCGGACCCGAAGCTCGGTTGAGCCCACCAGGTCCGTGAACAACACCGACCGCATCTCGGTGTGCCCGTGAGCCTGGGTCATGTCGAGTCCCCCTCCTGCCCGGCAAGCGCCGATTGTAGGCGAGACCTCCTCTCGCGGACCTGTGCGTTGCGCAGTACCTCCTGATTCCGACGAACGCACCGCCTGGCCAACGAAGCGCCAGACCGCTCGGTATCGACTCGGCGCAGCTAACCCTGCGCCTGATCGGCCCAGGCGGCCCGAAGGCAGCGCCGCGACCGAGAGCTGCTGAGTCAGGACAGGAGCTTGGCCTTGGCCTGTTCGAACTCCGCATCGGTGATCACGCCCTTGGCCTTGAGGTCCGCCAGCTTCGCCAGCTCGTCGGCCGAGCTCCCGGTTGCTTCCTTCACGTAGGACCGGAAGGCCTGATCCTGGGCCTGGGCCATCTGGACGTCCCGTTCGTGCATCTTGCCGCCCCGGGCGATCAGGTACACGACCACGCCGAGGAACGGGAGGAACAGGATGAAGATGAACCACAGCGCCTTGCCCCACCCCCCGAGGTCGTGGCTCCTGAAGATGTCGAAGATGATCCGGAACAGGATGAACAGCCAGAAGACGAACAAGAAGAACAGGAAGATCGTCCAGAACGCGTTCAGCAGCGGATAGTCGGATCCAGTCACGAGCCCCTCCCGATTCGTTCGTGAGCAGCCAAATCGTGCCACGATCCGAGCACCCCGGGAAAGGATCGAAAGTCCCTACTGTGCCTCGGCCGACCCCGGTTCGGGCACTCCCACCTGGTGTTTCGGGATCCTGCGGCTGAAGAAGAGCGACAGCAACGACAGCATGGCGAGCACGAAGAGCGACGACCGCAGCGACTTGATCCGGGCCTTCTCGTTCTCGTCCACGATGGCGGTCGCAGTCTCGGGCGGCACACCGGCCCGGTCGAGCGCAGCCTGGAGCTGGGTGTCCGAGATGAACGGTGCGCCCGCCGCCAGTTGCTCGGTCGCCTGGCTGGTCACATGGGCGGGGACCGCCGGGTTGTGGGCGATCCCGTTGAAGAACGTGAGCGTGAGGCTGGCGATGAGGACCGAGCCCGCCAGCGCCGTCCCGAGCGAGGCGCCCAGGTTCGTCACCGTGTTCTGCAGCCCGCCGACCTCGGCACTCTGCTCGTCGGGGACCGATCCGACGGTCACGGCACCGAGCTGCGACGCGAGCGCGCCGATGCCGAGACCTGCGAGGAGCATCGGCACCGTCGTGATGGACGCGTCCGCCCCCAGGTCCAGGGCCGCCAGCAGTGACACGATGCCCCCGAACAGCGCAAGGAGCCCGACTTGGATGACGCGCCGCGGCGAGGCCTTGGGCCAGAACCTCGGGATGCCTGCCGCGGCGAGCAGAAGGGTGATCGACAGCGGCAGCAGCCGGACACCGGTCTGCAGGGCGGACAGCCCGAGCGCCACGGAGAGGAACAACGGCACCACGAAGAACATCCCCGCCTGGAGCAGGTACTGGAAGAAGAAGATGGTGAGCCCACCGCGCAGCTGACGGTTCTCGAGCATGCCGGGATCGACAAGTGGTTCGCGCCGCTCCCTGACCCGCCGTCGCTCCCAGGCGAGGAACGCGAAGATGACGGTGCCGCCGCCGAGCATGAGCCACGCCGCTGCCGAGACACCGAAGAGCGAGGGTGCACCGGGTTTGGCTTGCACGAGGCCCCACATCGAGGAGCGCAGGACACCGAACACGAAGAACCCGAGCCCTACCGCGGACAGGAGGGTCCCCACGAAATCGAGCTCCGGTCGTCGCGAGGGCGGCGCATCCGCGATGCGCCGGGCAAGTATGAGGATGCCGAAGACGATCACGACCTCCCCGGCGAAGACCCAACGCCACGACGCGTACGTCGTCAACAATCCACCCACCAGCGGACCCACCGCCACGGCCATGGCACCGGCCGACATGACCAGGCCGAAGGCGCGCGGCCGTTCGGAGGGGCCGAAGTTCCCCGCTACCAGCGCCACGGTGGCCGGGAGGATCAGGACGGCGCCGATGCCCTCGAGGAACGACCAGCCGATGATGAGGGTGGCCAGGTTCTGCGACACCGCGGTCGTGAACGACCCGACGCCGTAGACGACGCACCCGATGGCGAAGGCACGACGCCGGCCGATCAGTGCACCGATCTTGCCGCCCGTGACCATGAACATGGCCATGACGAGCGTGTAGAGCGTGATGGCGGTCTGGATGCCCGTGACGGTGGTCCCCACGTCCTTGGCGACGGTGGCGATGGAGACGTTCATGACGGAGGTGTCCAACGTCATGAGGAACTGCCCGGCCGCCAACGTGGCGAGGACGATCCCTGCCCCGCGCCCCCCGCCGGCCTGCGAATCCTCCACGAAGCCCGAGGGTAGCGGGACCTTCGGCCCTGTGACCTCGGACCCTCCGCTGGTACCGTCCGAAGGCGGGGACCGCGGCGCGGGCGTGCGCAGTTGGCGACGCCGGCCCAGGGACGAGGAAGAGGATCGGTGAGCGACACACCTGCCGGAGCCGGGGAGTCGGGGGCGGCCGAGACTGGCAGCGAGGCCGCGGCCGGGGCGGGCGGGCCCGAGGCCGACGCCGCGACCGAGGGGGTCGACGAGCTTCGTCACGAGGTCGACGAGCTGCGCAAGCAGCTGGCCGACGCCAAGGCCGCCGGCGCCTCTGCTGAGGCCGGCGCGACGCCGACGGGCAAGCGCCGTCTGCGTTCGGTCGCCGCGGTCATCCTGATCGTCCTCGGCAGTGTGCTCGCCCCGATCGCCGGCATCACCGTGTTCGTGCGCAACCAGGTCCTGAACACAGACCGGTACGTGTCGAACATCGCACCGCTGTCGAAGAATCCCGCCATCGCGTCGGTCATGGCCACTCAGGTGACCAACCAGCTCTTCAGCCACTTCAACGTCCAGAGCGAGATCGCCAGCGTCCTCCCGCCGAAGGCCGACTTCATCGCCGCGCCGCTCAGCAACGCCATCAAGTCGCAGACCTACAACATCGCCGACAAGGTCATCTCGTCCAACCAGTTCAACCAGGTCTGGGTCGCCATGAACCGGCAGGTGCACACCGCGCTCGTCTCCGTGCTCACCGGCAACGGCCCGAGCGCGCTGAAGGCCAACCAGAACGGGACGGTGTCACTCGACCTCCATGCCCTCGCCCAGAACGTCATCACGCAACTGGACAGCCGGGGCATCACCGTCTTCGACAAGCTGCCGATCAGCAAGATCAACCTCCAGATCGTCCTGCTGCAGTCACGCGGGCTCGTCAAGGCCCAGCAGGCGACCAAGCTCCTCAACCACCTGGCGCTGTTCCTCCCCTTCCTGGCCATCGCCTGCTATGCGGGGGCCGTGGCGGTGTCGACGCGACGGCGCCGGGCGCTCATGTGGTGCGGGATCGGGCTCGCCGTATCCATGGCCGTGCTGGCCATCATCCTGGGTCTGGCCCGATCGTTCCTGATCTCGGCGTCCGCGGGCCACGCCCTCACCCCCGAAGCCTCCGCCGCGCTGTTCGACACGCTCCTGCGCTACCTGCGCACCGGTCTGCGCGTGCTCTTCGGGATCGGGGTGCTGGTGGCGCTCGGGGCCTGGCTGGCCGGTCCGTCGCGGCCGGTGGTGGCCCTGCGGCGAGCGGTCGTGCGCGCCTACCGCTGGGTCGAACAGGGCGTCCGCAACCGGGGTTGGGACTTCGGCCCGGTGGGGCAATGGGTGGCCGCCAACAAGGGCGTCGTCCAGGGCGTGCTCGTCGGCCTTGCGGTCCTGGTGCTCGTCTGGTGGGGCAATCCGGGCATCTTGGGCACCCTCGTCGTCCTGCTCGTCACCGGGTTCCTGGTGGTCGTCGTCCGGACGCTCGCGGTGAAGCCAAGGCTCCCGGGCGGCGCGTCGACCGGACGGGGGGCCGGGCCCGGCGGCGCGGGGCCGACGACGCCGACCGGCCCCGCCGCGCCGACGGGCGGGACCGGGGCCGGCGCCACCGCCTGACGGCGCCCGCGTCGCCGAGACGCGAAACGCGAAACGCGAAATTCACATCCCCGCGCTTCCCGTCGCGACGACGCGACGACAGAATCATTCCCATGAAGGCTGTGAAGTCCGCCCGCGGCACCCGGCCGCACAAGCCCCCCGTCGAGGTGCGCACGAGCCCGCGCCGGCGCAAGACCGCCAGCGCGTTCTGGCAGGACGGCCGGGTGGTCGTCGTGCTGCCCGAGCGGCTCCCCCGGGCGGACCGGGTCGAGCTCGTCGACGGGCTCGTCCAGCGGGTCCTCGCCCAGCGGCCCCACGTGGGGGCGTCCGACCGCGACCTCGAGGCGAGGGCCGCGGACCTGTCGGACACCTATCTCGGCGGTGTCCGGCCGCGGTCGATCCGCTGGGTCTCCAACCAGCGGCGCCGATGGGGCTCGTGCACCTCGCACTCCCGGGAGATCAGGATCTCGGACCGGCTCCGGGTCGTGCCTGACTGGGTCCTCGACGCGGTGCTCGTCCATGAGCTGGCCCACCTCGTCGAGCCGTCCCACAACGCCCGGTTCCGGCGCCTGACCAGCCGTTTTCCCCGGATGGCGGAGGCCGACGTCTTCCTCGCCGGCTTCACCCTCGGGGCCGAGACGGGGGCCTGAGCCCCCGCCGACCGCGTGCACTGGGTCCTGCTCCACGATCTGCGCGCCCCGGACTTCGGGGCCCGCCGGGACGTCCTCTACCACGAGGCCCTCGAGATGTGCGCATGGGCGGATGCCCGCGGGTGCCCGAGGATCGTCGTCTCCGAGCACCACGGGTCGCCCGATGGGTTCCTGCCGTCCCCCTTCGTGTTCGGTGGTGCGGTCGCGGCCCGCACCACCGAGGCGCGGGTCATGCTCTCGGCGCTCGTCCTCACGTTGCGCGACCCGATCGCGGCCGCCGAGGACGCCGCCGTCCTCGACATCCTCAGTGGCGGGCGTCTCGAGCTCACGCTCGTGCCCGGTTACGTGGAGGCGGAGTTCGCCATGTTCGGCGTCCCCTTCGACCGCCGGGGCGCGCTGTTCGAGGAGAAGGCCCGCGCCTTCGTGCGGGCGCTGTCGGGCGAGTCCTTCACCTACGCGGACCGCCCCGTGTGCGTCACCCCCGGACCCGTCCAGCGACCGCGGCCGTTCATCGCCATCGGCGGCCGCGCACCGAAGCGGGCCGCCCGGCTCGGGGACGCGTTCTTGCCGCCGGCGCCGGACCGGGTGCTCGAGGAGGCATACCGGGCCGAGTGCCGGCGGTTGGGCAAGGGCGACGGCCTCGTGCTCTCCCCCGCCGGCCCGATGTGGGTCTTCGTGGCCGACGACCCGGAGCGCGCCTGGGACCAGCTCGGGCCGCACGCGCTCTACGAGACCGCCGCCTACGGGGACTGGGCCCGGCCACAGCCTGCGGCCAACCCGTGGCGCACGCTCCCCGACCTCCGATCGGTGCGCGACCAGGGCCTCTACGCCGTGGTGACGCCGGACGACTGCGTGGCCCTCGCCCGGACCATCGGCCCGACGGCCAGCCTCAAGCTCAAGCCACTCGTCGCCGGTCTGGATCCCGTGCTGGCGTGGTCGTCGCTCGAGCTCTTCGTGGACAAGGTGTTGCCTCAGCTGGCGGACTAGAGCACGGCGGCGGCGACGAGCTCCTCCAGGTACCGGCTGTCCCACCAGGTCATCTGCAGCTGCTTCGCCCGGCGGAAGTAGAGCTGGATGTCGAACTCCAGCGTGAACCCGATCCCGCCGAAGACCTGCTGGGCCATGGCGGTGACGTCGCGGTACGTATTGCAGGCGAAGAGCTTGGCCATGGGCGCGAGCTTGGCGACCGCCCGCCCGTTGGACGCGGCCCAGGCCGCCTCGTGCACCAACGTCGTCCCGCCGTCGACCGCCGTCTGGGCGTCGGCCAGGTAGTGGGCCAGCGCCTGGAACGCGCCGAGCGGCTTGTCGAATTGCTTGCGGTCCTTGGCGTACTGGACCGTGATCTCGAGCGCCTGTTGCGCGCCCCCCATGGCCTGCGCGGCGAGCAGGACGATCCCTTCGTGCATGACCCGGTCCCACGTGGACCAGCCCGAGCCCGGCGTCCCGACCCGGTCGCCGTCGCTGACGAGGACGTCGTCGAACGACACGTCGTACTGCGCGTCGGAGGCGATGGTCATCTGCTGGGTGCGTGACACGCCCGCCGAGGCCGCGTCCACGACGAACAGGTCGACCGCCTCCGCTGCGTCGCCGGTGCGGGCCAGCACGAGGAACGCCGAGGCTCCCGAGGCGAAGGCGACGTGGCGCTTGGTGCCCTGGAGCCGGTACGAACCGGGACCGTCGGGTCTCGCCCGCAGCTGGATGCCCCTGGGCCCGTACCCGTTCCCCGGTTCGAGCCATGCCGGCGTGAGCACCGTGTCACCCGAGACCACCCCGGGCAGGAGCCGCTCCTGGAGCGCGGGTGAGCCGGCGGCCGCCAGCGCGCCCCCCGAGAGGACGGCGCTGACGAAGTGGGGCACCGGCGCCAGTGCGCGCCCGAGCTCCTCGTAGAGCACCACACCCTCGAGCAAGGTCATCCCCGATCCGCCGTGGGTCTCGGGTAGGAGCAGCCCGACGAGGTCCAGCTTGCCCAGCTGCGTCCAAAGGTCGGTGGAGTACCCGAGGGGGTCGTCCTCGAGCTCGCGCACCATCCGCAGGGGGCAGGCGGACGCCAGCACGCCGCGCACGGTCTCACGCAGCATGTCCTGTTCGGGACGGAAGTCCAGGTCGAGCACCGTCAGCTCCTCTCGGGGATCGTCGAAGGCATCAGCACCGGCATCGGCATCGGCATCGGCATCGGCATCGGCATCGGCATCGGCATCGGCATCGGCATCACCGTCACGGCTGCCAGGCGGCGCCGCGCCGGGCCCAGGGGTTGTCCCCTGGCGCGGTGGGCACGGCCACGCGCGCCGCACAGGTGGTCTTCACGTCGTCGTCGACCGTCAGCGAGATGGCCAGGGACACCCATCCGCACCCCGCCTCGTCGACCTCCACACCGTCGACCACCCCGTCGATGACCATGGTGTCGCCCGGGAACACCGACCCGCGCATCTTGAAGGTCACGCGTCCGAGGCGGCCGTAGGGTCCGGTCCAATCGGTCAGGTAGCGCTCGAACCAGGCCGCCTGGTTGGGCGTGTTCAGGAAGATGTCCTTGGTGCCGTTGCGCTCGACGGCGAAGTCCTTGTCGTGGTGCATCGGCCGCCAGTCCCGGCTGGCGAGCGCGCCGAGCACGACGGTCGTCGCGCTGACGTCGTAGCGCAACTCGGGGAGCCGGTCCCCGACCTCCACGTCGCCGAGCACCACCGACGATGCCACCAGGGTCACGATGCCTCCTTGCGCCGGTAACCGAAGCCGGTGTACGTCTCGACCCCGACGAGCTCGCCCCGCTGGTTCTCGTACTCCACGTCGATGACCCAGAAGCGCCCCACGCCCAGCTTCGTCTCCTTGAGCTCGCTGACCGAACGCAGGATCTGGCGGGTCCGCAGCACGTCGCCCGGGCGCACGGGCTCGTGGAACACGACGGTGTTGTCCGTCATGACCGCCTCGGGCAGCTCGAGCCGGGCCTTGAGGTCGAAGTGGATCTGCAGCGGCAGGTGCTGCTGGACCCGCCCCGGGGCCCAGTGGTGCGGCCGGAACCACACCGAGATCATCGACGGTGGCGCGACCGGCCCGTCGGTGACCTCCGCCGCCACCGCATCGTCCCAGTAGAGCGGGTTGCCGTTCTCCACCGAGGCGCAACTCGTCCAGATGTAGCCGCGCTCCACGGGGAACTCGCCCTCCTCCTCGTACTGGGGGACGCCGATGAGCGCCTCCATCTCCGCCAGGGCCGCCTCCGGCGTGCTCATGCGATCACTCCCTTTCCTCGCAGCTCGGCGACCCGGGCCACGTCCACGCCGGCGGCCACGAGCAGCTCGTCGGTGTCCGTGGCCCCGGGGGACGGCAGTCGCACCGGCACCTCGAGCGGCGTCATGCCGGCGAGCACCGCCCCCACCTGGCGGAAGGTGCCGTGCTCGTCGTGGCGCGCCTCGACCAGCGCGCCCCGATGGGCCAGCTGCGGGTCGTCGGCCAACTCGGCCACCGACTGCACCGGTGCCACGCAGGTGTCCGCGCCGGCGAGGGTCGCCACCCACTCGTCACGGGCACGGGTGGCGAAGGCGGCGGCGAAGTCGGCCCGGATGGCGTCCTGGGCGTCGTCGTCGTACTGGTGCCCCACCCAGCGCTCGCAGCCCAGCGCGCCGCAGACGTTGGCGAAGAACTTCGGCTCGATGGCCGCGACGGCCAGCCAACGGCCGTCGGCCGCCGCGTAGGTGTCGTAGCAGGCGTAGCGACCGGTCAGCACGTCGTGGCCGGGACCGGGCTCGGCCCCCGTGGCCAGGTACTCGTCGACGGCCAGGGACATGAGCCACAGGACGCCGTCGGCCACGGAGACGTCGAGGTACGCGCCCTCGCCGGTGCGGGCCCGGCCGAAGAGCGCCGCCATCACCGCCATCGCCGCGTGCATGCCGCCGGCGGCGGAGTCGGCCACCGTCGCCCCGGGGATGGGGGGACCGCCGTCCGCGCGGCGGCCCGAGGAGGCCAGGAACCCGCCGACGGCCAGGTAGTCGAGGTCGTGGCCGGCCCAGGCGGCACGCGGGCCGCTCTGGCCGTAGCCCGTGGTCGAGCAGTAGACGATCCCCGGATTCCGCTCGCGCACCGCGTCGTACCCGATCCCGAGCTTGTCGACCACGCCGGGCCGGAAGCTCTCGACGACGACGTCGGCACCGCCGGCGAGGACCAGGAGCGCGTCGCGCCCGTCGGGGTCGCGCACGTCGACGCGCACATGGCGCGTGCCCCGCCTGCCCCCATAGGCGAAGAACTGCGGCTCGATCTGACCCGGGCCGCGCCCGGGGACGGCACCCACCTTGACCACGCCAGCGCCGTAGTCCGCCAGCAGGCGCGTGCAGCGCGCCGCGGGCCCCACCGTGGAGAGGTCGAGCACGGTCACGCCGGCCAGCAGGCCCGCCGCCGGACGGGGGGTGGCGCCCGCCGGCATCAGAAGTTCTTCGGCAGCCCGAGCTTGCGTCGGGCGATGATGTTCTTCTGGATCTCCGACGACCCGCCGCCGATGGTGTCGATGACCGTGTAGCGGTAGGTCGACTCCGCCCGGCCCGCCATAGGCGCGTCGGGCGTGCGCACACGCAGCTGGCCGCCGGGGCCCGCGAGGTCCATGGAGGCGTCGGCCAGCCGCTTGGAGTACTCGGTGGTGAACAGCTTGTACTCGGACGCCTGGGTGGTGGGCGGGGCGCCGCCCTTCGACGACGCCGCTACGAACTTCAGGCCCAGCACGCGCGCCACCTCGGCCTCCGTGTGGAGGTGGGCGATGCGCCGGCGGACCACCGGGTCCGCCGCCATGGGCTCGCCGTCGACGCTGGTGGTGCGCACGTACTCGGTGAGCAGCTCGAGCCGCTGCAGGATCGGCGAGATGGTGAACAGCGTGAACCGCTCGAGGTCGAGGGCCTCGGAGATGTACTGGAAGCCGCGGTTGAGCTCGCCGACCACGTAGTCGTCGGAAACCCACACGTCGTCGAGGTACACCTCGTTGGTGCGCTCGTCGCCCATGGTCCAGATCGGCTTCACCGTGATGCCGGGGTCGTCCAGGGGCACGAGGAAGAGCGTGATGCCGAAGTGCTTGGGCGCGTCGGGGTCGGTCCGGGCACCGACCCAGTACCACTCGGCGAAGTGCGCCGAGGTCGTCCACGTCTTCTGCCCGTTGAGGCGCCAGCCGTCGCCGTCCCGTGTCGCTTTGAGCTGCATCGACGCCGCGTCCGAGCCGGCGTTGGGCTCCGAGTAGCCGACGGCGAACTCGACCTCGTTGCGCAGGATCTTGGGCAGGAACTCCTGCTTGAGCTTCTCCGAGCCGTGGGCGATCAGGGTCTTGCCGATGATCCCGACCCCCTTGCCGATCTGGGGGCCGCCCCGGCGGGCCAGCGACTCGTTGAGGAGGTACTCGTAGACGCCGTCCCCCTCCTGGCCCCCGTACTCCTTGGGCCAGGTGATCCCGAGCCAGCCCTTGGCCCCCACCTCGGCCATGAAGGCGCGCCGCTTGGGCGTGTCGACGATCTGGGCCATGTTCTCCCGGGTGACGTCGAAGATCTCCGGGTCGTCGTGCTCGTCGAGGAACCGCTCCACTTCCTCGACGAAGGCGATCTGCTCAGGCGAGAACTCGAAGTCCACGTACGGTGCCTCCTGCCTGGTCGTTTCCCGCAGCCGGGGTGTGGACCCCGCGACCTCGGGCCCGGCGGCAGCGCACCGCCCGGTTTCCTGACTGACCGTCAGATTTCAGGGTAGCATCGCCGGCCATGCGAGGGATCCTGGGCGCGGCCGGCTATGTCCCCTACCGGCGGTTGGATCGCTCCGAGGTGACGCGCTTCCTCGGAACCGGGGGCGGCAAGGGGACCCGGGCGGTCGCCTCCCACGACGAGGACGCCACCACCATGGGGGTGGAGGCGGCCCGGCTGGCCCTGCGGTCGGTGCCGGCGGCCGCGCCCGGCGCGCTGTGGTTCGCCACGGCGACCCCGCCGTACCTTGACAAGACCAATGCGGCGGCGCTGCACGCCGCCCTGCGCCTGCCCGGGGAGGTCCCCGCCTTCGACTTCGGAGGTGCGCTGCGCTCCGGCGTCGGGGCGCTGCTGGCCGCCCTGGGATCCGGGCCTGGCGGCGCACCCACGCTGGTGGTCATGGCCGACCAGCGCGACGGCCTGCCCGGCGGGCCCGACGAGTCGGCGGGCGGCGACGCGGCCGCGGCGCTGCTGGTGGGCGACGACGGCGCCGGCACGCCGGTGGTGGCCGAATTTCTCGGCGCCGCCTCGGCCACCGACGAGTTCGTCGACCGCTGGCGCGCGCCGGGCGAGCAGCGCTCGAAGTCCTGGGAGGAGCGCTTCGGGGAGACGCGCTACGTCCCGCTGGGGCGCGACGCCTACGGGCGGGCACTGAAGGCGGCCGGGGTCGGCCCCGAGGATGTCGCCCGCCTCGCCGTGACCTCGATGCACGGGCGGGCCGCCAAGGTGCTGGCCAAGGAACTCGCCGCCTCGGCCGCCGGCCCCGGCGCCCTGGACGACGACCTCACGGACACGGTAGGCCAGGCCGGCGCCGCCCAGCCGGGGCTGGTGCTCACCGCCATGCTCGAGGCGGCGGGGCCCGGCGAGGTGGTGGTTCTCGTGCACCTCGCCGACGGGGCCGACGCGCTCGTCTTGCGTGTGACCGACGCCGCAGCCGGCCGGTGGGTGCCTTCCCCCGTGGCCGACCAGGTGGCGGCCGGCGCGCCGCTGCCCTACGGGAAGTTCCTGGCCTGGCGGGGCCAGCTCACGCCCGAGCCGCCCCGGCGTCCCGAGCCCCAGCGCGTCTCCACGCCCGCGGCCTGGCGGGCCGAGGACTGGAAGTACGGCTTCGTGGGCTCGCGCGACCGCTCGTCGGGTGCCGTGCACCTGCCGCCGGCCCGGGTGTCGATGCGCGGCGGGGCGGTGGACGACATGGAGCCGATCGCCCGCGCCGACGCGGTGGGGACGATCGTGACCTTCACCGTCGACCGCCTCGCCTACTCCCCCAGCCCCCCCATCGTCTTCGCCGTGGTGGACTTCGAGGGCGGAGGCCGCTTCCCGGTCGAGCTGACCGACGTGGACCCCGACGCGCTCGCCATCGGCGACAAGGTGGAGATGACCTTCCGGCGCCTGTTCGTGGCGGACGGGATCCACGACTACTTCTGGAAGGCCCGGCCGGTACGCTCCGCCAGCGGGGCGTCGGGCTCGAAGGCATAGTCCGAAGGCGGAGGAGGTCCGGCCATGGCATCGCACGGGATCCGCGACCGCGTGGCGATCGTCGGCATGGGGTGCACACGCTTCGGCGAGCACTGGGACAAGAGCCTCGACGACCTGATCGTCGAGGCCTCGGTCGAGGCCTTCGGCTCCGCCGGCGTCACCAAGGACGACGTGGACGCCTACTGGTTCGGCACGGCCCAGTCGGGCATGAGCGGGATCACCCTGGCCCGACCGCTGCAGCTCGACGGCAAGCCGGTCACGAGGGTCGAGAACTACTGCACCACCGGGTCCGAGGCACTGCGGGCGGCCGCCTACGCGGTGGCCTCCGGCGCCTACGACATGGCCATGGCCGTGGGCGCCGAGAAGGTGAAGGACAGCGGCTACCAGGGCCTCAACGCCGCCGCCGCCCCCGGCGACGGGACGGCTCGCACCCTCACCGCGGCGGCCATGTTCTCCATGGTGGCGCCGGCGTACGCGGCCAAGTACGGAGTGGAGGAGGACACCCTTGGCGACGTGCTCGCCACCATCTCGGCCAAGAACCACTACAACGGCGCCCGCAACCCGCGGGCCCAGTTCCAGCGCGAGGTGTCCAAGGAGACGATCTGTGCGTCGCCGCGTGTGGCGGGGCGACTCGGCGTGTTCGACTGCGCCGGGGTGGCCGACGGCGCGGCCGCGGCGGTCGTGGTGCGGGCCGAGGACGCGCACCTCTACACGGACACGCCCCTCTACATCAAGGCGCTGGCCTTCGCCGCGGGCAGCGGATCGGGGCTGATCGACCCCGACTACGACTACACGCACTTCCCCGAGTGCGAGGCCGCCGCGACGGACGCCTACGCGCAGGCAGGGATCACCGACCCCCGACGGCAGCTGGCCATGGCGGAGGTGCACGACTGCTTCACCCCCACCGAGATGGTGCTCATGGAGGACCTGGGATTCGCCGAACGGGGCACGGCCTGGAAGGAGGTCCTCGCCGGCACCTTCGACCTCCACGGTGAGCTCCCGGTGAACCCGGACGGCGGCCTCAAGAGCTTCGGCCACCCGGTGGGAGCGACGGGCCTGCGGATGTTCTTCGAGTGCTGGCTCCAGCTCCGCGGCGAGGCCCCGCCCGAGCGACAGATCATTACCGACAGGAAGCTGGCGCTCACGCACAACCTGGGCGGGTACCCGGGCGAGATGGTGTCCCTGGTGTCCATCGTCGGCAGCGAGCTGAGCTGAGCGAGCCCGGGTTCCTCGACGGGCGCGCCGGGCTGGCGCGCAAGACGGCTGCCGTCGCTGGTGGCGGTGGCGGCCTCGGCCGGGCCATCGCCCTGGACCTCGCCCGCGCCGGGACGAGCCTCGCCCTGTGCGACCGAGACACCGAGGCGCTGGCCCGCACCACGTTCGAGGCCCGCGACCTCGGGGTGGAGGTCGTCTCCGAGACCCTCGACGTCCGCGACGCGGCCGCGCTGGCAGGCTTCTTCACCGCCTGCGGGGCCGCCTTCCCCCGCCTCGACGTCCTCGTCAACGTCGTGGGCGGCACCTTCCGGTCGCCCTTGACGGAGCTCAGCGCCAAGGGCGTGGACACGCTGGTGCGGACGAACTTCACCTGGGTCGTCGATGCCGTCCAGCACGCCGTGCCCCGGATGACCGAGGGCGGGAGCATCGTCACGCTCACCTCGATCGAGGCACACCGGGCCGCGCCCGGGTACGCCGTCTACGCCGCCATGAAGGCCGCGCTGGTGCACCTGACCCGCACCCTCGCCGTGGAGCTCGGCCCCAGCGACATCCGGGTCAACTGCGTCGCGCCGGACTTCGTCCCCACCGCCGGCCTGGCCGAGGTGGCGGGCAGGGCGGGCTCGGGCAGCGCGCTGTCAGTTGCGGCCGGCACGGAGGCGGACCCCGGCGACAGGCTGACGATCCCCCTGGGCCGCAAGGGACGTCCCGAGGACGTCACCGGTTGCGTGCTCTTCCTGGCCTCGGACCTCGCCGCCTACGTCACGGGCACCACCCTGCACCCCGACGGCGGGGCGCTGGCGGGGTCGGGCTGGATGGACTGGCCCGAGGAGGGTTTCACGGCCCGGCCTCCGACCTGGGTCCTGGACCGGCTCGATTACGGTGCCGAGCGTGGCTGAGGCGCTCTTCGACGTCGACGGCGACCAGCTCGTCCCGACCGAATTCGCCCGTGGGCCCTGGTCACCGGACGCACTCCACGGCGGCCCGGTCGCCGCGCTGCTGGCGCGCGCGGCGGAGTCCTGCGCCGCGCCGGGGTCCATGCACTCGGCCCGGCTCAGCGTGGAGCTCCTGCGCCCCGTGCCGGTGGCGCCGCTGCGGCTGTCGGCGTCGGTGTCGCGGCCCGGGCGCAAGGTGCAGCTGGTCGACGTCCGGATGACGACAGCCCACGACGGCCAGGAGGTGGCCTGGGGCCGGCTCCTGCGCATCCGCGCCCTGGGCGAGGACGACCCCGAGGCCGAGGGCGTGCCACCGGCGCTGACGGTGCGCTCCACCGACGAGGCGCAACCGCCGGGGCCCGGCGCGGGCCGGCCCATGGTCAGCCCCGGACAGGTGGGCGAGGCGCCGCCACCCGACGGCTACCGGGCGTTCCACTCCGCCGGTGCCGAGCTCCGCTTCGTGCGCGGCGCGTTCGAGCGGCTGGGGCCGTCGACGGTCTGGGTCCGCCTGGCCGTGCCCGTCGTCCCGGGCGAGGCGCCGTCCCCGATGCAGCGGGCCGCGGCGGCGTCTGACTTCGGCAACGGCGTGAGCGCCGAGGTGGCCTTCGGCCAGTTCCTCTTCATCAACCCCGACCTCACCGTGACGCTGGAGCGGCCCCCGGTCGGTGAGTGGGTCTGCCTGGACGCCCGGACGGCCCTGGGGAACCCCGGCGTGGGGGTGGCCCAGTCCGCACTGTGGGACGAACTCGGGCCCGTGGGCCGCGCCGTCCAGACCCTGGTGGTCGAGCGGCTCGCCTGACCGGGTCGGCCGCGCCCTTCGGTGGCCGGCGCACTAGCGTGCGATCGTCACCGCGAGGAGGAGACCCGCCATGGCCGTCGGCGAATTCCGGGTTGCGGACAGCGACATGCACGTCATGGAGCCGGCCGACCTCTGGCAGCGCTACATGGACCCCTCCTGGGAGCACGCCGCGCCGGTTGGCCTCAGCGAGATCGAACGCGACATACGGGTCAAGGTGAAGAACGCGGTGATGCTCCGCCTGGGCCGAATCCGCCCCCGGGCGCAGGGACGGCCGTGGAAGGCCGAGCAGGTCTCGGCCTTCGCCCACCCGCAGGCGCGCAATTGGGACGCCAAGTCCCAGGTGACGGCCATGGACGTCGAGCACCTCGACTCCACCGTGCTCTTCCCCAGCCGCGGCCTGTTCGTGCTCGCCCTGCAGAGCACCGAGCACGTCGGGCCCGACGGCCTCGAGCCGGACCTGGCCGCGGCCATCGCGCGGGCCTACAACGACTGGATGGCCGACTTCGTCCGGGAGTGCGACGCACCGGGCCGCGTCTTCGGCGCCGCCATGCTCGCCCCGCACGACGTGCACGGCGCTGCCGAGGAGCTCGAGCGCAACGTCGAGCGCGGCTTCAAGGCGGCGTTCCTGACCCCCGGTCTCGTCGACAACAAGCCCTGGCACGACCCCAAGTACGACCCGATCTGGCGGGCTGCGGAGCGCCTCGACGTCCCCGTGTGCTTCCACGGCGGCGGCACCACCTATCTCAAGCCGGACTTCGCCTTCAGCGAGTACCTGGACCGGCTCATGCTCTGGCACGCGTTCAACCAGCCGCTCGGCATCATGTTCGTGGCCACATGCTTCACCGCGGGTGGGATCCTGGAACGGTTCCCGACACTGCGGGTGGGGCTGCTCGAGGGCAACTGCTCATGGGCGCCGTTCATGCTCTACCGGCTCGACGAGCACTGGGAGTGGATGGGCAAGTACGAGGCACCCGATGTCCGTCTCGCACCCTCGGAGTACTTCCTGCGCAACTGCTTCGTCTCGTGCGAGGCCGACGAGGCCGTCGCCCGCCACTACTTCGAGGATTTCGGCGACGACAACGTCCTCTTCTCGACCGACTACCCGCACGCGGACTCCAAGTACCCGAACGCCACCGAGACATTCCTGTCGCTCCCCTTCGACACCTCGACCAAGCGCAAGGTCCTGTGGGACAACTACGCCAGGCTCTACAAGGTCCCCGAACCGTCATGAACGAGCCTGCCGACCTCGGGCGAGCGGAGGGAGCGGAGCGGGCGGCGCTGGCGGCCAAGGGTCGCGAGGTCCAGCGCCGGCTGTGGGGCGATGCCGCGGCCGACCACGAACACCCGCCGACGCCAGCGGGCGAGCTCGCCCCCGACTACTTCGCCATGGTGCGCGAGTTCTGCTTCGGGATGTTCTGGTCGCGGGAGAACCTGGCCGTGCGCGACCGCTCGCTGATCACGGTGGCCATGCTGGCCGCGCTGGGGAAGCAGGAGGAGCTCGCCGGGCACCTGCGCGGCGCCCTCAACGTGGGCATCACGAAGGAAGAGCTTCTCGAGGTGCTGATGCAGGTGGGCGTCTATGCGGGCGTCCCCGCCGGCGTCCAGGCCCTGACCACGGCCGCCAAGATCCTCGGGTCCGCCTGAGGGCCAGCCTCGTCGACGGGGCTGAGCCGGGATCGGGGCTGAGCCGGGATCGGGGCT
>Ga0187778_10001158_pt1 | contig 18573 bp, 13 predicted proteins | sample 1015_Q2_SP5_20_M_FD_132418 | JGI IMG/M metagenome (GOLD analysis project Ga0187778, IMG submission 132418) | Tropical peat soil microbial communities from peatlands in Department of Meta, Colombia - 1015_Q2_SP5_20_MG | ecosystem: Environmental > Terrestrial > Soil > Wetlands > Peat | place...
CGATTACATGGAAGTGTTTTACAACCGGCAGCGACGGCACTCATCGATCAACTACGAGGCCCCGCTAGCGTTCGAGGCGATGAAATCGCCTGGTAAGGTGTCCACCGTTCGTGGGTAAGACCAACTTGAAGTCGTTCAAGCAACCAATTCGGTCGACTGGAACCGGACGTTTGCGCGCCGGGCGGGCCGGAGCGTTCACCCGCCCTCCGTCTCGCCCCCAATCCAGGGTCGCTGCCATGGATGTTAATCGGCGTGAAAAAGACCATGGACCTCCGAACCAACGCATGCGAGAGCGCGATGAACTATCAGCGCGATGTCGAGAAAGTGAATTAGTAGGACGCCGAACTTGCCTCCGCCCGGTTCCACCAGCCACCGCCAAGCGCCTGGAACAGCGCGGCGGTGTCACTGAAGCGATTCGCTCTGGCTTGCACTAACGTGATGGCGGCTTGCTGATAGGTTTGCTCGGCAGCAAGAACCGTCAGATAGCCGGCTGCACCGGTCTTCCACTGTTGGCGTGCGATCATGAGGCTCTTGGTTGCTCCCCGTTCCGCGGCGGCTGCAGCCCTTAATGCGCTGGCGTCGGATTGAATCGCGGTCAGGGTATCGGCCACGTTTTGGAACGCTGTCAGCACGGTACTACGATATTGCGCCGAGGCCTGATCGTAAGCCGCTTCCGCAGCGCGCTGCTTGTGAAGCAAGGTGCCGCCATCGAAGAGCGTCTGAGCGATGCTGGCACCAACGCTCCAGAACCATGTTCCTGGCGAGAAAAGCTTGGCGAACTCCAGCGCCGCGCTGCCGCCGCTCGCCGTGAGGGTGATATTGGGCAGGCGATTCGCCGTGGCGACGCCGATCTGTGCGCTCGCCGAGTGCAATTGTGCTTCCGCTGCGCGGATGTCGGGACGCTGCTCGACCAGGCGCGAAGGAAGACTGACCGGCAATTCCTCGGGAAGCTCGAGCGCAGCCAGCTCGAAGCGTTGACTGAGCTCCTCGCTGGGAAAGCGCCCTGCCAAGACGGAAAGGAGGTGCCGCTGCTGCGCGAGCTGCTTCTCCAGTGGCGGGAGGGCAGCCTGCGCCTGCGCAAGAGCTGTCTCCTGCAGCGCGACGTCCGCAGCACCGATCTGGCCCACCGCCTGTTGCCGACGCATCATCTCGAGTTGCTCGTTCGCGATGCTGATGATGCGCTGCGTTGCCTCCTGTTGCGCGCGCAGCGACGCTTCCTGGATCGCCGCGACGACGATGTTTGAAGTCAGCGTCAAGTACGCTGCTTCCCGGGTGAACTGTTGCGCTTCCGCCTGGGCGGAGAGCGATTCCACCTGACGCTTGTTGAGCCCGAACACGTCCGGCACGTACGAGACGCTGAGTTGCGCTGTGTGCAAGCTGAAAAGATAGCTATTCTCCGCGAGCGGGCTTGCTAGGGTGGGGGCGGTCGACTGCCGGGTGGGATTGAACTGCGCCTCGACTGTCGGGAAGTATGCCCCTTGCTGCGCAAGCACGTTCTCTCGAGCGACGCGTAGGGCAGCCTCGGCTGCTTGCAAGTCAGGGTTGGCCGTGAGTGCCGCCTTGATCAGGTCGTTGAGCGGCTCCGAGCGGAAGAGCGTCCACCATTCTGCAGCAAGGCCTTTGCCTTCGGCGAAGCGTTGTGCCGCGCCCGCGACGCCTTCGCTCGAAGCTGTTTCTGGCGGCAGAGATTCCGCAACGTATCGATTTGTTGCCGGTGCGGCCGGCTGCTGAAAATCCGGCCCCACTGCGCACCCACCCGCCGACGCGAGGACCAATGCGAGGGCTACCCATCTCATTGCGCTTCCCCTTCGATTGCTTCGTAAGTGACGCGTGCCTCGTGCGTGCGGCGTTGAGCGTTGACCGCCACGCGCTGCTCGACGACGAAATAGAGTCCGGGCAACAGGATCAAGGTCAGCGCGGTGGCGCTCACCAGCCCCACAACCACGACGGTCGCGAGCGGCCGCTGGACGTCGCTGCCCAGGCCGCGCGACAAGGCGGCAGGCACGAGGCCGAGCGCAGCTACGGTGGCCGTTGTCAGCACCGGTCGCAGACGCTCCCTGGCTCCGTTGACGACCGCGTCCTTCAAGCTCATGTCGGGATTCTTTCGCCGCCAGCGGTTGAGGTTGGCGATCATGACGATGCCGTTCAAGACCGCTACCCCGAACAGCGCGATGAACCCCACCGCGCTCGAGACGTTGAGCGTCATGTCGCGCAGATAGAGGCCGACTAGACCGCCTAGCAGCGAAAGAGGAACCGTGAGCAGTATGAGCCCTGGCTGGCGCAGATTGCCGAAGAGCGCGAACAGCAGCACGAACATCAGGGCGAGTGTCATGGGAAGAATTACGGCGAGCCGCGCCTGCGCTCGCTGTTGGTTTTCGAACTGGCCGCCCCAGGCAATCTGGTAGCGGGTGTGATCGTAGGGGATCTCCTGCTCGATGCGTTGCCGAGCTTCGCTCAAGAACGAGGCGAGGTCGCGCCCGCGCAGATCCAGGCGCACGGTGAGGTGACGCCGATTCATCTCCCGCGTGATGGTGGTCTCGCCCTCGGCGAAGCGCACCTGCGCGACCTGCGCCAGCGCCACATGCGCCCCGTTGGCCGCGGAGAGCACCAGGTTCCCGATAGCCGACGGATCGTTGCGCGCGCTGTCCACGAAGCGCACAGCGATGTTGTAGCTGCGGTCTTCGACGTAGACCAGAGCAACCGGGTTGCCGCCGATGCCGTTCTGGATCAGGGCCATCACGTCCGCGACATTGATTCCGAGCCGCGCCGCAGCCGCGCGATCGACGTCGATGCGCACTTGGGGAAGCGGCGGCTCCTGATCGATGATCACGTCCTGCGCTCCCGGCACGGTCTTAAGCAGACGCTCGACGGCAGAGGCGATCTGCCGCGTCTCGCGGAAGTCGTTGCCGTAGATCTTCACGACCAGGTCGCTGTGCGCGCCAGCCAGCTTGTCCAGCACGCCGTCGATCATCGGTTGCGTGAACCCGGTCTCGGTGCCCGGTAGCTCCCGATAGCGCGCCGCCAGCCGCTCGATCAGTTCCTGCTTGGTCCAGCCCGACGCCCACGTGCTGTAGGGGCGAAGCGTCACCGCACCCTCGATGTGCGACGGTGTGAACGGATCGGTACCGTCGTCGTTGCGGCCAAGCTGGGTCACCACGTGTTCGACCTCCTTGAACTCCAGCGTGGCGGCGCGGAGTGCATCGGCCATCTCGCTCGCCTTCTCCAGGGAGATGCCCGGCGGCAGCGTCACCTGCAGCCAGATCGAGCCTTCGTCGAGATAAGGCAGAAAGTCCCGGCCGATAGAGGCGCCCATGATCCCCACCGCAACCAGGGTCACGGCGAACAGCGTGATGACGGTTGGCGAGTGGTCCACAAAGCGGCGCAGGAAGGCCTCATACCGGGGCGCCAGCACAGTAAGCAGGGGATTCCTGAACATCCGGCGCGGGGTGTGATAGGCCCAGAAGGCGAGTCCCGGGATCAGCATCAGGGTGACCAGCAGGGCGCCGATCAGCGCGAACCCTACCGCGAACGCCATCGGCGAAAAGAGCTTGTACTCGATGCGCTGGAAGGCGAAGAGCGGCAGGTAGCCGATGATGATCACCAGCATGCCGAAGAAGATCGGCCGCGTTACCTGCAGCGCCGCCTTGATGATGTCCGGCCCGTGCAGAACGCGATCCGGTTCCGCCTCCCGCCGGCGCAGGATGTTCTCCATGACGAAGATTGCGCCATCGACGATGATGCCAAAATCGATCGCGCCCAACGACAAGAGATTGGCCGGGATGTTGAAGTGATGCATGAAGATGAACGCGATCAGGAGCGACAGCGGTATGGTGAGCGCGACGATTGCCGCCGCACGCGGACTGCCAAGAAAGAGCAGCAGCACCAGTGTGACCACCAGCATACCTTCGAGCAGAGTCTTCCCCACCGTCCGCACCGTGGCATCCACCAGCCAGCTGCGGTCGAGATAGGGAGCAATCCGTACGTCCTTGGGCAGAATGTGCTCGTTGAGGTCCGCCACCGCCGCGTGCACCCCCGCGATCACGCGTGACGGGTTCTCGTTCTTGAGCAAAAGAACGATGCCGGAAATCGTGTCGGACTGATCATCCTTGCCCAGGATCCCGTGGCGCTCCTGGTGACCCAGGGTCACGGTACCGAGATCCTTCACCAGCACGGGCACACCGTTCTTTTGGGAGACGACGATATTTCCCAGGTCATCGAGACCGCGAACCAGGCCCACGCCGCGCACCACCAGGCCTTGTTCACCGCGGTTCAACACGCTGCCGCCGGCGTTGGCATTGTTGGCAGTGATCGCTTGCGTGATCTGATTGAGCGATAGGTTGTATTTCGAAAGCGTCGCCGGGTCGAATTCGAGCAGGAATTGGGTCGTGATCCCGCCGAAGTTGGTGACGTCGACGACGCCCGGTACCTGCTTGAAGCGGGGAATCACCTTCCAGAACTGCAGCTCGGAGAGCTCGCGCAGGTTCCGGGTCTTCGATTCGAGGGTGTAGCGGTAGATCTCACCGATGGGCGAAGTGAGCGGATCGAGGCCGGGTTGCGCGTTGTAGGGCAGCGACACGCCGTTGATGCGATCCTGCAGTCGCTGCCGTGACCAGTAATCCTCCGTGCCGTCCTCGAACACGACCGTGATCAGCGAAAGGCCGAATGTGCTTTTCGAGCGCATTACGTGCATTCGCGGCGTACCCATGATTTCGCGTTCGAGCGGAATAGTGATTTGCTGCTCGACTTCTTCGGCCGCAAGGCCATTGACCTGGGTGATCACTTGCGAGGTCGTGTCGGCGATGTCGGGGTACGCCTCGAGCGGCAGTTGCGTCCAGCAGTACCAGCCGTAGACGGCCGCGAAAAAGAACACCAGCACGACGATGCCGCGCCGGTTGAAACACAGGGTGACCAGACGCTCAATCATTGAGCAGCAGCCCGTCTTTGATCACGATGCGCTCGCCAGGCTTGAGCCCCGAAATGACCTCCACCTGCTTGTCGAACTGCGCCCCAAGCTGGAGCACCCGCGGCTCGAACCACCAGGGCTCGACCTCGACGAAAGTACGGCTGTAGAAGCCGCTCTGAACCACGGCAGTGACCGGGATCAGAATGCCGTTGTGGGGGCGTTCCCGGTACACGGCTTTGGCGAACATCCCGGGCTTGAGGCGTCCTTCGCGGTTGTCGAAGAGCATGCGAATCTTGACCGTCCGGGTGTCGGGGTCGAGGAGTTCGGCCACGTACTGCACCTTTCCTTGCAACGCTTGATCGGGATAAGCGTCCAGCGTGACGGTTGCTTCCTGGCCCACGTGGAAGTGACCGAGGTCCTTTTCCTGAGCGCTGCCCGTCACGAACACGGTCGAAAGATCGGCGACCGTCATGATGGGTGCGGTCGTGTCGTTCCAGTAGCCGCCATTGCCCGCGTTCAGCTCGACGACCCGACCGGAAATCGGCGATCGAACGGTAAGGGTGCTGCCCGACGCAAGGTGTGTGTCAGCGATTCCGAGCTCCGCCAATCGTGCATTGGCGCGGCCCAGCTCCGAGGCTGCCTGCTCGTAGTCGTTTTGCGCCTGCTCGAGGTCGCGCTTCGCGGCGATGTTGGCGGATTCGAGGTCGCGCTGGCGGGCGAGGTTCTGCCGTGCCAGTGCCAGCGCCGACTCGGCCTTCTTCGCATCGCTCAAGGCCTGCGCCAGATCGGCAGAGTCGATCGCAAACAGCGGGTCGCCCGCCTTGACGGCGTCGCCGAGTCGCTTGTTCAGGTGGACGATCCGGCCCGCGATCGGCGGCAGCACTTTGACGAGCTTGCCAGGGTCAGCTTCCACGACCGCCGGAAGGACGAACGGCGCTGCGACCGTCCGCAGGGCGACCGTCTGCAGCCCGAGCGAACGGCGCAGCGGTGACTGCTCCGGCACGAACAAGCGTGTGCCCTCGTGCCTGAGCATGACGGATGAATCGCCCGACGAGTCGGCGTCCTTCGCCTGAAGCGCAGCGATCCACCAGGCAGCCGCGCCAACCGCACCCAGCCCGAGTACGGCAAGCGCCCAGCGCTTCGTATTGGAGGTCGGAAGCCTCATGATCTTCTCCGATTTCAGGAATGCGTGGCGCGATCAAGCTTGATTTGCGGCATGGCGCGGCGCACCGTGCCGCCACCAACCGGCTCTCCACGATGACACGCCCAGGTTGCAGCCATGCGTCACACTCGCCTTCGCCTACCGGGGCTGATCTGCCCCAAGGGCACGAAACAGGCGTGACAGCGCCGAAATGACAAGGCGCCGCATGCGCACTCGAATCTTGGGTCTAGCCGTCTGCCGCACGGCGAAACCCGGTCGGCGCTCGACCTCCCCCAGCGGCATCGTCGATAGCAAGAGGATGAACATCGGTTGCCTCCTTTCAGTAACATTACGTCCTGTACGCGAAAACAGTCCTCGTAACCGAGGGACGACAGTTATCGCCGGCCGAATGCGGCCGGACAAGCCAACGGCCAGCGGTTCGCTTCGAGGCGAACCAGTAGCACGCTACTCAATTGCCAAGTGGGAAGTGCGCGGGGCTTGCCTCACGGCAAGGAAACTGCTGGAGCCGCACCGCCTCGCTTGCCAGCGAGACAGTGCAGGGGGAAGACGCCGGACCTGCGATCTCGCCAGGTTCAATGCCGTCCGAAGACGGCCCTACTGGGGCAACTTTCCAAAGAGATGCTCCATACATTGCGACGCGGCGAAGGTATTGCGATTCGCACGACCTGTCAAGCTTTTTCTCGCCTGAAACCGTATAAAATGGCCGTCGATATCCTTGCGAAAGATAACCTCCCCTGGGGGATAGGATGCCATCAAAGAAGACTTCGCACCTACACCGCAGCCATCCCGAGATCGCCAAGCGTCTCAAACGGGTCGACGGGCATCTGCACAGCGTCCTCGCCATGCTCGAGGAAAGGCGCGGCTGCCTCGAGATTGCCCAGCAGCTCCATGCGGTCGAAGCAGCCATCGCGACGGCCAAGCGAGCCCTGATCCACGATCACCTCGACCACTGCCTGGATCTAACCGTCGGCGACCTGAACCGGAAGGCCCGAGGGCCGATCGATGAGTTCAAGGAAATCACCAAGTACCTTTGACTCCCTGAGCGTCACAATGGGAGAGGACTTGTAGTGGCCGTGGCGCTAGCGGCAGTAGTGTTCTCACGAACGAAACAAAGAGTCTTCATTCGCCCTCACCAATTGAACGGCTTTTCGATCGAGGCATAGAACGCGCGGCGCGGGCCGAACTGGGGTGCGCCTACGCCTACTCCCGTACCATCGCGCAATTTGTAGCTTTGGTCGAAGACGTTGACGACGGTGAGGCGTCCGATGATCTTGCCTACCAGCGGCAGCTCGAACGGACGGAAGGCGCCGAGATTCACTTGCCAATACGAAGGCAGATGGTCAGTGTTGGCAAAGCCTCGGCGCAGTCCGCTGCCGTAGAGCGCCGACACGCTGAACGTGGTCATTTGCCACACATAAGACGCGCCCGCCGACCCCGTCCAGGTTTGGTCGTGGTCGAGGTGGATGAAATGGCTGGCGATGTAATCGAGCTCGTCCGGGTCGAAGTTGTACTGGCTGCTCACGATGTTGTTGCCTTCGGCCTTGGAGTACGCCAGATTGGCGTAGGCGGAGAAGTTGCCTTCCTTGTAGCTGCCGCTAAGCTCCACGCCGTAGACCCTGCCCTTGGCGTAGTTGAACGGCGTGAACAGGATGGCACTGCCGAACTGTCCCTCGTCGAGCAGATTGGTGACCTGGCGGTAGTAGCCGTCGACCCCGATGCTCAACGCGTCCGTCACGCGCTGGGTGATCCCGGCGTCGTAATAGTTGCTGCTCTCGGATTTGACGGGGGAGTTCTCCGTCCCGGGCTGCTGGTTGGTCGTGCCGACGAATTTCTCGATCGTGACATCGGTAATCAGTTCGCTCGGCGGCGGGGTAAAGTAGCGCGCATAGCCGGCGTGCAGCGTGGTCGAAGGCGTCGCTTTCCACACCGCGCCGATTCGCGGGCTCCACTGGCTCTGCGACACGAAAGAATTGACCTGGTCCCAGCGCACCCCGAAGTTGACGGTCAGGCTGTCGATCGGCAGCCACGCGTCCTGTAGGTATATCCCGAGCTGACGGCCGGTGCTCGCGGTGTTGTCGACAATGGTGAAGGGGACCGTGCTGGTCTGGCTGCCGTTGTCATCCGCCGGGAAGACTTGCGAGGTGTTGTCCGTCCCGATCCGTTCGTGGCTGTAATAGAACCCGGTGCGAATCGTGTTCTTGTCGTTCAATCGATACGCGAGATCGCCCTGCAGCCCCCAGAGCTCGTTCTGGCGAAAGATGTTCCCCGCCACCCCGGTGTAGATGAGATCGCCGACCGGATCGGGGAAGTAATGCGCGTTGGTGTAGCGGTAGAAGGTCGCGAGCTGGTAGTCAACGCTTGGCCCGGCAACGCCCTGCAGCGCCACCACGGCGAGCCGGGTGGACTCGTTCTGGTTCTGGTTCAAGTCTGACGATGGCAGATCGGGCGCGCCTTCGAGAACGAACATGGGAGTCTGGTCCGGCACGTTCGGTATCTGAAACTTGTTCCTCGCGGCGCCGAGGATCAGGCTCAGGCGCGTGTCATCGTTGAGCTGATACGAGAAGTAGCCGAAGCCGTTGGCCTGATTGGTGTGGTCGTGCAGTGGATTCGGATCCGAGGTCGGGGCCTCGATACCTAGGTTGTTGCTCATCAGGGAACCGACGGCGTAATAAGCGAAGTTGCCGGCAGTGCCGCCGGCATCGCCGTAGACCTGATTGGTGCTGTGGCTGCCTCCTAGGTAGCCGATACGTCCGCCCTGGTCGAACGCGCCGCTCCGGGTGGTGATGTCGACCACGCCCGCCGTTCGATAGCCGTACTGCGCCGGCAGCGCGCCTTCGAGGAAGTTGATCTGATCGGCGAAACGGGTGGAGAGCGTCTGCCCGAATCCGGCGATCGACTCCGGAATGATGACGCCGTTCAAGCGGTACTGGATGTTGGCGTGGTCGCCCCGCACGTGAAGCTGGCCGAAGGAATCCTGCGTCACTCCCGTCGCCTGCAGCAGCACCTGATTGAGGGGCGTCGCATCGCCCCCAGGCAGATCAAGAATGTCCTGGCGGTCGAAGTGATAGACGTCGGCGCCGATGTCGGGAGCGAGATTCTGACGCGCCTGATTAAGCCTCTGCGCGACCACTTGCACAGTCCCTAGCTTGGTGGAGAGCGTTGCCACGACTGAGAGCGTTACCGTCCCGGTCCCCGGTACCGTCACGGTGCGGTCAACGTCCCGAATTTCCACGGACGTACCGGCCAGCGTATACGTTCCCGGCGGGACGCTATCGAAGCGAAATGCACCGGACCTGTCACTTACCGCGCTTGCGACGACCGTGACGTCATTCTTTTGCAACTGCAGCGAGATGCCACTAAGCGGCTTACCGGTTCTGTCCTTGAGCGTGCCGGAAACGGCTACTTCGGGCGCCTGTGGGCTGGGCTGGCCGAAGGCTGCTGACGTCGACAGCGAGAACGCGATGGCCATGACCACCGCGCCAAGTCCGGACTTGGCCATGTGAACTGCTCCTTCTGTTGTTCGCAACGACCCGGGAGACTTCAGTTCCCGGGGAGCAATCAATCAGAGAGGAACAGGCGGAGCGCGGCTGGAGTAGTAAGATGGAGCGTCGGCTGCGATCGCAGTCAATGCAAGCCGCGGCTTGAAGTGGGTCGCGGGCTCAGATGGACCGACATCGACCTTACCGGCGATCGCGGTGGCTGCGCCAGCAAGCAGTGCGCAGATCGCGCACTGTTCGTCGCCGGACGTCGTCCACGAGTGATCCGGCGAGTGTTTGAGCGCCTCTCCGACGTGCTCGAGCGCGTGCAACTCGCTTCCCAGCTGCATACCGATCAGCAGCAAGGACAGCGCGATTGCCTGGATCAGTCGGAGAGAACGCATCACGGCATGGCCACCAAACCAATTTATCCTACCACTATCAGCGGACCGCAGAAACCCCTGAGCATGGCCGGGGCATGTCATCGCGAGCCACGTCAAGCGGTACAGATCCTCGCTACGCTGGCACTGATCGTGGGCTGCAAATCTACACACGGGGGAGTCAGCCGATGCACACACAAGACTTAAGCCCGTGGACGCATCAACACTTGTTCGACGAAGGCAATCCCCTGGCCGAGCGGGGAACGCGACTCGTCGTGTGGATCACCGCGGTGATGATGGTCGTCGAGATCGTCGCCGGTTGGTGGTTCAACTCCATGGCCCTGCTGGCCGATGGCTGGCATATGAGCTCGCACGCGCTGGCTATAGGACTGAGCGCGTTCGCGTACGCCGCAGCCCGTCGCTATGCGCGGGACGCGCGCTTTGCCTTCGGAACCTGGAAGATAGAAGTGCTCGCTGGCTTCGCCAGTGCAGTCTTCCTGGTCGGTGTCGCGGGCTTCATGGTGATCGGCTCGATCGAGCGCTTGCTTCGGCCCGCTCCCATACAGTACGGCGATGCAATCGTCATCGCTTCGATCGGACTCGGCGTGAACATTCTTTGCGCATTGATCCTCGGGCACGCCCACCATCACAGCAGCAACGGCGGGAGTGCTCACGAACATCGACATCTCGATCACCCGAAGCGCCACGATCTCAACCTCAAGTCCGCGTACGTCCACGTCATCGCCGACGCGGCAACCTCGGTATTCGCGATTACTGCGCTCGGGGGCGGGATGCTCTTCGGCTGGGCGTGGCTCGACCCAGTCATGGGCCTGGTAGGCGCAGCAGTGGTCGGATCCTGGGCCTTGGGCCTTCTCAGGGGGACGAGTCGTATCCTGCTCGATCGCGAGATGGACGACCCGGTCGTCTCCGAGATCCGCGCTGCGGTGGAGTCTCCATACTTTGAAGGCGAGACGCGGATCGCAGATCTCCACGTGTGGCGTGTAGGCAAGAGTTCCTATGCCTGCGCTCTCACCGTTGTGACGCACGACCGGAAGTTGACTCCGACACAAATCAGGCAACGCCTTGCGGTGCACCCGGAGGTTGCCCACGCCACGATCGAGGTTCACGCATGCGGCTAATGTTCAGCCGCGGGGCGGCGCATGCCTCCCTGTGGCCTCAGGACTGGGCGTGCGCATCCAAACGTCTGGTTTCCTCCTCATCCGTGCGGCAGCTGCGTCTCCTGCGGCTCGACGTGGATGGTCACATGCACCCTCGCGAGGCGCGCCGCGAGCGCTGCCTCGATCCGGTCGCATAAGGCGTGCGATGAGGCGACGGTCATCGTTCCTGGGACAAGGAGGTGGAACTCAATGAAGCGCTGAGCACCCGCCTTGCGGGTGCGCAGGGCGTGGAAGCTTGCCTCAGGTGGCAGCGCGTCGTCGATCAGGGCCGTTGCGCGCCTCACCTCGGCCGGGGGCAATGCGGCGTCCATCAGTCCATCTACAGAGCGCCGCAACAGGCCAATTCCTGTCAGCACGATGTGGCCTGCGACCGCGGTCGCCATCAGTGGATCGAGAATCGTCCACTGCGGGACCACCGTCACGACACTCAGGCCCGCGAGAATGCCGATCGAGGTCCAGACATCGGTCAGCAGATGCCTCGCGTCGGCCTCGATGGTGATGCTGTCGTGCTGGCGGGCAACCTTGAGCATCACGCGCGCCGCCGCGAAATTGGCGGCGCCGGCCAGAAACGCGATGAAGATGCCCGGCGCGAGCCGCTCGAGTGGTTGCGGCTCAATCAGTCGGTGTACCGCCGACCACACGATCGCAGCCGCCGCGACGACAATCAGTGCGCCCTCGACGCCGCTCGAAAAGTATTCAGCTTTGTCATGACCGTAGGTGTGCCGCTCGTCGGCAGGCTGTTGCGCAAGCGTGACTGCGCCCAGTGCCACTAGGCCGGCGGCGAGATTGACGAGCGACTCGAGCGCATCCGACCAGAGGCTGACCGAGCCCGTGATGTACCAGGCGCCAAACTTGAGCGCGATCGTAACGAACGACGTTGCGATCGAAAGCAGCGCCATCTTGCGCACGGCGTGCATTGGAACCTCGCCCAACGCGATAGATGCGGCCATAGTTGCACGGAAAAGCGGAGTGCATCATTGAGCGGGATCAAGCCCCGGCCGACTCTCGACCTTGGCGGTACCGGCTTGCCGCTCTATCGGCATCCGGGGTTGGCACTCGCGGCTATTGCTCTCGGGGAGAGCCAGGAAGCGCAAATGATCGCGTCCTACCATCGTAGGCGAAGAGCTCGGCGTACCGCCCCCAACCGATGACGGCGCGCAGAGTCTTCTCGGTCTCGGCCCGGTTCAGATGATCTTCCAACTCGGACTCAAACCTCACCCTCGGTGCGCGGTGGCCTTCCCGCTCCTCGAGGACCTGCCGAATGTGGGCGGCCAGCGGCACGAACCGCAATAGGTGCTCACTGAAAAGTTGTTTGCGCTCTTGTGTTGCACTCTCGGCGAATACGCGACCCGCCGCGGTGAGCTTGATCGCACCATCCTCGAGTTCGGCGAACTCCATGATGTGCAGAGCCTCGGCGATCGGAAAAATGTCGTCGACGCCGAACCCAAGCGAGCGAGCGATTCCGCCGAGATTGGCTCGCCCTTCATACGGTGGAGAGGCAAGAGCCTCGACAAGTCCTGCAATCCGATTGGTAGAAACCAGCGGCAGCGGCTGGACTAGCCCGCCATGAGCTTGGCTGAGCGCTGTGATGCCCTCCACGGCACGGGAAGTCAGGGTGGAGTAGAGCTCGTCAACGATACTGTGAAATGCAGGATCGAGCCGATTGCGCGGATGGTGCAGGCGTACCGGAACCTGGGCAGCAATTCGTCCCGGGTTGGAGGCGAGCACCAGGACGCGGTCGCACATCTGGACCGCTTCCTCGATGTTGTGGGTGACCAACAGGACTGAGCGCGTGGGAAGGTGCTTCCCGATCCACAGATCGAGGAAGTCGGTACGCAAGGTCTCCGCCGTCAACACGTCGAGAGCGGAGAACGGCTCATCCATGAGCAACACGATGGGGTGGATCACGATCGCCCGGGCGAACCCAACCCGCTGCCGCATTCCGCCCGAAAGTTCGCGGGGATAAGCGGATTGGAAACCGTCGAGGCCTATGAGATCGATCGCGGACAGAGCCCGACGACGCGTCTCCTCGCGAGGTAGTCCAAGCGCATTGAGGCCAGCCTCGACGTTCTCGAGGACGGTAAGCCACGGAAACAGGGCAAAGGTCTGGAACACCACCGCGATGCCTTCAGCGGGCCCCGTCAGCGGCGCTGCGCGATACAACACCTCGCCAGAGGTCGGCTTGATCAGGCCGCCGGCAATCCGCAAGAGGGTCGACTTGCCGGACCCTGAGCGACCGAGAAGGCCGACGATCTCACCCTCTGCCAACGAGAGGTCGATGTCGGCCAACACCGTCAGTGGCTCGCCCGACGGCTTGGCGAAGGCCTTGCAGACCTTGCGTAATTCGATGAGCGGGGGATCCGCCGTGGTGACTGTCGTCATTCTCATTCGAGCCGCGTGCGCCGTTCAGCGAAGGCATAAAGCGGGCGCCAGAGCAGACGGTTCATGGCGATGACGACCACAGACATGACCGCAATTCCCAGAGCGATCCGAGGATAGTCGCCCGCCTCGGTCATCTGAGCGATGTAGGCTCCCAACCCTGACCCGTTGAGTTTGGTTGGCCCCCAGCTGACGGCCTCGGAGACGATGCTCGCGTTCCAGGCGCCGCCCGAAGCGGTAATCGCGCCGGTGACGTAATAGGGGAAGATGCCGGGGAGCATGACGTCCCGCCACCAGCGCCAGCCGCGGATGCGAAAACTCGCAGCCGCCTCCCGAAAGTCGCCGGGGAAAGCGCTTGCTCCGGCAATGACGTTGAACAAGATGTACCACTGCGTACCGAGAATCATCAGGGGGCTGAGCCAGACCCTCGGATCAAGATCGAAGCGCACGATCAGGACAACGGCCACGGGGAACAGCAGGTTCGCGGGGAAGGCCGCAAGGAACTGCGCGAGCGGCTGGATCTTCTCCGCGAGCTGTGGCCGCAGCCCAACGGCAACGCCAACTGGCACCCAGATGATGGTCGCCAGAACGATCAAGACCACAACACGCAGCAGCGTGAGCGCACCATTACTCACTGCGATGGTGACGTCAGCCCAGCCCAGAGTCGGTGCTACGAACTGGACGAGATCAAAGAAGGCGTAAACAACCACGCCGAGGATGAGGGCGAACCAGGCCAGGTCGACCGGGCGTTGCGGCGGTGACCAGCGGCGAAGTCGACGCAACGCTTCGGGGGCGCCGAGCCGAACCTGCAGAATGATGTGGACACCCTTGCCAATCCGCGCCGCCAGAATCGACAGGAGTCGCGAGCTCCGAAAGAGGTCGAGCAACCAGCTCCTTGGTGGGGTTTGTGTCACAGTCTGCTCGAAGCGGAACTTATCGCCCCACGCCACCAGCGGTCGGAAGAGTAGCTGGTCATAGATCACAATGGTGACCGTCATTGCGATGATCGCAAAGCCGACCGCTGCGAGATCGCGCTGCTGGATTGCAAGCGCGACGTACGAACCGATTCCCGGAAGCGCAATCTGCAGGTCACCGACAGAGATGGCCTCCGACGCCACGACAAAGAACCAGCCCCCCGACATCGACATCATGGTGTTCCAGATGAGCCCCGGCATCGCGAACGGCACCTCGAGGCGCCAGAAGCGCTGCCAGCCGGAGAAGCGGAAGCTTCGGCTCGCCTCGTCGAGATCGGTCGGGACTGTGCGCAGCCCCTGGTAGAAGCTGAACGCCATGTTCCAAGCCTGGCTGGTGAATATCGCGAAGATTGCGGCGAGTTCGGGGCCCAGCACGCTTCCAGGGAATAACGAAACGAAAAAGACAACAGTGAAGGAGAGGTACCCCAGAATCGGGACCGACTGCAGGACGTCCAGGAGCGGGATCAGGACCATTTCGGCCCGGCGGCTCTTGGCCGCGAGCGTCGCGTAGGTAAAGGTGAAGATCAACGACGCAGCGAGCGCCGCCAGCATGCGCAACGTCGTCCTCAGCGCATATCCCGGGAGGACAACGGGGGAGAGGGAAATCTCCGGCTGGTGCGCGGTGACGAAGGGGCCCACCATCTGCCGCGCGCCAGAACCGAGCAAGATCACGGTCGCCAGTACCAGCAGTATTGCAACGGGGTCCTGCCAGGCTAGCTTGCGATAACGCCATCGATGTCCTAGCAGTACCTCGGCGTGGTGCTCCAAGCGTATCCTCCATCAAGAGTGTGCAAGAAACCGGGGGCTACGGACCAAGATGCTTGCGCGCCCTAGCGTTGGGATTAAGGCCGAAGCCGGCTGTCGGCCGTGAACGATTTGTTGGCTGGCACTCTGCTAAATAGCGCGCCCGTTGAAGTGCTTAACCCGGAATGACTCCAGTTCAATGCCTTCAAGGCAGCGGACGTTAACAGCGGCCATCTCATGGCCATTAGGACCTACGCCGGCGCTGACACATGGAGCAATTGCGGGACAAGACCTCGCCAATTTCGCCCTCTGCCTCGAAAGCGATCTGCGCGCAATGGCAGCTGCCTCGATATTTCATGTGCTGCCTCCTTTGGCACGGTGCGTTATCGAGCCCAACGAAAAGTGGACCCTAAAGATTCTATCCAAAGGCGCCGACCGGTACTAAAACGGGTTCAGCCTCATCAGCACTTGGCATGTCGCGCTTCGAACGTCGCGCTGTGCAATCTTGACCCAATTAGCTCGATGGCGTAGCGTCGTGCTCGTTCTGCGCGATCGTTTTCGAGAAATTCAGGATACTCGAAGTCGGCCCTTAGTCGACTTTCGGGCACTTGTGAAGCGGACAGTCACCGGAGCATCGCGCGATAATGGCTACAACCCGCGGCGCAAAGGCGCGGCAGGACATACCGTCGCTAGCCCGGCGCGACTCGCACAGCCTCTTAACGAACCGGCACTTGGAGGAATTTCCATGAAGCTCCGCATCTCGCTGGCCAGAACGCTAGCCGCTACGCTCCTGACACTGACGTTGTCGACGTTCGATGCTTCAGCGCAGCTCGCCGTTTCCTCAAACGACGGCAAGGCCGTCCTCGTTAACGGGGTTAACACCGTGCCGCCCAACCCCGCTGAGGACACCGTTACGCTGATAGATCTAGGTGTTTCGCCGCCGAGGGTAGTCGGCGAGCTCAAGGCACCTTCCAGTGTCGTCGGTCCCCCGCAAAACGTAGCGATCACCCCGGATGAGTCGATCGCGCTAGTGAGCGCAAACATGAAGCTCGACCCGGCCGATCCGAAAAAAACCGCTCCCGACAATCGGCTGTCGGTGATCGATCTCAAAGCCAGCCCGCCGGCCGTGATCGCAACGCTCGAAACAGGTCTCGGCCCTGCGGGCATTTCGATCAATCGCGCCGGGACGCTCGCTCTGGTCACCAACCGCAACGAGGGAACGGTCTCGGTCTTAGTCATCTCAGGCAAGACCCTGACCGCGGCCGGAAAGGTCGACTTGGGCAATCCGAGGTCGCTGCCGAGCAGCGTAGCGTTCTCGCCCGACGGCAAGATGGCGCTCGTCACACGTTACGGCGACCATAAGATTTCGGTTCTATCGGTTGACGGAAACAAGGTCGAAGACACGAAACAAACGATGACGGGTGGCTTCCAGCCCTACGCAATCCAGGTCAGCCCGAAGGGGGATGTCGCCGTCGTCGGCAACCAGGGCGGCAATACCGGTGATATCGACACGATCAATGTGATCGACCTCAAGAGCAAGGCTCCTCGTATTGTCCATACGCTTGACGTCGGCCAGATCGTCGAGGGTCTGGCGTTCTCCAACGACGGAAACTATGTCGCCCTCACTGCCCAGGACGGCTCGGCCCGCGCGCCGAACCATCCTTTCTACAACGAGAACGGTCTGGTCGTCGTCTTCAGCGTGAACGGGACGAATCTGACCAAGGTAGCGGAGGCCAAGATCGGCAAATGGAATCAGGGGGTGGTCTGGAGCCGTGACGGCAAGACCTTGCTCGCGCAGAACATGCTCGAGAGATCACTCTCGATCCTGAGCTTCGACGGAAACAACCTGAAGGTTACGGGCGAGATCAAGGTCAGTGGTGGCCCAGAAGGTTTGCGTACTGCGGAGCGCTGAAAGACCGCTTCTGGATGCAACAGATGCCTTTCTTGTTTCGACTGGCCACCGACCTGGCGCAATCACAGCCGGCTGCCGACCAACTCCACGCCGCAGGGTACGATCGCGGGTACTTGCGTTACATCCTACTAACCCACGCACACTGGGATCACGTCAGCGGTGCGCCCGACTCTGTGAAGCGATCGCTTTGCCCGGCGTCGATCAGCAGGTCGCCCTGAGGGTGCCGTACGAGCACCGCGTTTAGCACGGAGTCCCACTTTTCCCAAGGCGAGTCGCCGCGGTAGGCGAACGCAGAAGTGCGGTAGTTCACCCCGGTCCGGAGCGCGTAAATCGCCATGCCTGCAGGTGGCGATGCCGAAGGCAGGGAGTCGGACGGAGGCGACGGTATCGGAAAGGGCGAAGCCATGTAGGTGCCGACGAAGATCAGGAATGCAATCTGCGTGGCCAAGGCGAGGGATCCCGTGATCCGGTGGCGACGCGCAATGATCCAAGCGTCACTCGCCAGGATGGCCAGCGCGAGCGCTATGGTGGTTGCCAGAGCGAAAGGGGACGGCCGGCCGATATAGAGTGCAGCGAGCATGCCGAGCAGGACCGGTCCTGCAAGAGCAAGCAGTCGCAGCAATGCAGCACTGGCCTGAGAGCGCATCCCGGCTAGGGTAGCCAACGAACCTTACGAGACGCTTGCGGGAAAAGCTTCGCCGGAGATCCGCGGACACCGAGCTGCAGGGGCTCTTTTCGGCGACCTGACGCGCACGAGAAGCGGCTCGGCGTACGTCAGAGTGCCCTTGGCGGGGGTAGGCGCTGCGATTGGTGCGGCGTCGGGCAATACGGCTCGGCGGTCTTGGACGGACCTAACAGAACGACCGAAGATCAACGACCGGCCGTCGTCTCTGGCTGGTTGGAGTTGGGAGCACTCCGCGTTAGCCCCACCGTGCGGCCCGGGAAGCCGGCAGCATCGAAGTAGCGGGTATTGCCGACGACCTGGTAGTCGAGGACCGTGCGTAGGCCGCCGCGCGCGGGAGCGGATTGCATCGACTTCGCGACGTATTTGGGCGTCGCACCTCCCGGCATCGCCTCGGCGAGCACGCGGCCGATAAGCTTGCCCTTGCTGGGAATGTCGAGGCCGAGTATGCGCGCAAGTGTCATGCCCACGTCGGCATTGCTGGCCGGGGCCGGATCGGCGAATCCCGCCTTGAAGTCCGGGCCGATCGCTGCCATGAAGTTCATTGTGTCGGCGCGGCTGAAGCTGCCGTGCATTCCTTGGCCCTGTTGAAGCCCAGTGTCTGCAACTTCCACAGTGCAGAGCAACGGTTGCGCGCAGCCGGTTGAGAACGTGCGGAAGTTCACGGCAATCGCAGGGATCGGCGTCACCGCCGACCCCTTAAGGTTGATTGCGGAGAGCGGCAGGGTGCCGGGGAAGCTGCCGAGCGAGTCGTCCACGAAGACTCCGCTGACATAGTCCTGC
>Ga0187778_10001159_pt1 | contig 18567 bp, 17 predicted proteins | sample 1015_Q2_SP5_20_M_FD_132418 | JGI IMG/M metagenome (GOLD analysis project Ga0187778, IMG submission 132418) | Tropical peat soil microbial communities from peatlands in Department of Meta, Colombia - 1015_Q2_SP5_20_MG | ecosystem: Environmental > Terrestrial > Soil > Wetlands > Peat | place...
AAGTGGGAGCGATGTCCCTTTACACGAACATCGGTTTGGGCACAATCCGCCTGCCGGTACGCCTGAATTGCGTTCCCGAGGTTACTCTGATTACCTTGCGCTCCCCGAATGCCTAAGCCACAAGCCTAGAAGAGTCCGAGACGAAGAACGAGCCGCGTCCAAGCCGACGGAAGGCAGCAGGCCATAGTGCTCGGTTTTGTGCGCAACACCTTTGTGCGCAACACCATGGTTGAAACCAGCGAAGGCGTTTTCGGCTAGAATAAAACCAAATTTAACGCTGGGAGTCATCTGTGGATCAAGGAAAGCCACCCGCTCCGCCCGACAAACCGGCTACAGAGCAGAAACTCCCGGAGGAAACCAGTTCCGGCCTGGAGGATATGCTTCGCCAGCTAAGTGCAGAAATGAGCCGCTCCAAGCCCACGGACGAGAAGGTTCTCACGGCTATCGAAGCGGCGCACCGGGTTGCGTTTCAGATGGACGCTGCCAGATCGGTTGGGCCAGTCGCCGAGGCTCAGGAAGGGCGTAGGTGTCCTAGTTGTGGCAGCCAGAATCCGCGGAGGAACCGCTTTTGCGCCCGATGCGGAGTTCCGCTGCAAGCCGCGCCGGAGGAGCTTTCTGGCGAAGGAAAGATGGCCAATCCGGCTACAACGGTTGCCGGAGAGCACCATTACCATCATCACTATCACCATCACTATTTCTCCTCCTCCGAAGAGACTGCCTCCGAAGGACTCTCCGATCAGCGTGGCCCGAGCGCGCCGCCCTCGCGGGACATTTCCAAGACACACTCCCCCGCCCGCTTCAGTCGGACGGAGACGGCGCTTCGGCAGCTGGCACAGGATTGGGCCACGGCGTGCAATATGAAGCGCTTGGACGAACTCGTGGGCTTGTATGCCTCCGATGCCATGGTGGTACGCCCCAATGTCCCTCCGGTGCGGAGCGCGGGGGCGATTCGTGAGCTGTTCTTTTCTCAGCTCGAAGCCGGCTTGGGCGAAGTTCAAATGGAACCCTTGCGGGTGGAAATCTTCGGGGAGATCGCTTACGAAGTAGGCCGCTGTACGATGCTCATGCCGACCGCGACCGGGAAGCGCCGGGAAGAGCGCGGGAAATACGTGATGGTGATTGGACGTCAGGCGGGAGAGTGGAAGATTCTGGTCGATTCCTGGTCCACCGACTTAAGCCTAGAGGTGGCAGGCGATGCTAGGTCTAAGAGTGTGACGACTGCCGCACCTAAGGGCACGTAGCGCTCTTTGCACATGAACATAGGTCGTTGATTCCGTTTAGCCCCTGCTGGGCCAGAATCTGAATTTCCACACTCCAGGCGCAGCCCCTTCAAATTCTGTCGGCCTCACCAATTTCCGCGCTCGAAGTCTGGAAAGTAGCAGCACCGTCGTTGACCACGTTGCCTGAGATCCTGGGACCTTACCGGCGGCGATTGGGATTTTCGAGTTTTTCTGTCGTTGGGCTATGATCGCGGTCGTGAACGACGTAACTGCCTTCGTGCTGGCCGGCGGCAAGAGCACGCGTATGGGAACCGACAAAGCCTTCCTCCGCTGGCAAAAGGGAACCTTACTGGATCATGTTCTGGACGTGGTGCATCAACTGACGCCCCATGTGTGCATCGTTGCCGATCGCAGAAGATTTGCCGGTTATGATGCGGTCGTGATCGAGGATATCTATCCCGGTCGTGGCCCACTGGGTGGAATTCACGCCGCCCTGTCAGCGACGGCTACCGAGTGGAATGTCATGCTCGCCGTCGATCTGCCTCTCGTGAGTCATCCGCTTCTTTCCTATCTGGTTGGCCGCGCTCGCGAATCCGACGCCACGGTTACCGTGCCGAGCGCCGGAGGCCGTCTGCAACCACTCTGTGCCGTTTATCGGCGGGAATTTGCCGAGGTTGCCAGGCGCTCTCTTGAGGCCGGGGAAAACAAGATTGATCGCCTATTCGCCAGAGTAAGAACCCAGACCATCGAGGAAGAGAATTTGTTGCGCGCGGGCTTCTCTCGAGAGGCATTTCGAAATGTGAATACCCCGGAGGACTTCGAAGACGTGAGACGCCACCCTGCTGCTGACACTTAAGCGGCCATTGCCTCCTTCTCGACAATGCCGCTACCGTCACTCGATCGTTTATCATCACCCGTGAAGAGGCTGAGAAGAGCGAGACCCCAGGCATGGGCAACAACGAACAGGTGGCGCCCTATATCGAGTTTAAAGAAGTCTCCAAGTCCTTCGACAGCAATCTGGTCCTCGATCGCGTCAGCTTTGAGGTGATGCCCGCTGAAACCGTTTGCATACTGGGGCGCAGCGGCGTCGGAAAATCAGTCAGCCTTCAGACCATCATGGGTTTCCTGAAACCGGATTCCGGAAGAGTGGTGGTCGCCCACGAGGACATCACCGATTACAACGAAGAACAACTGGAAGCCATCCGTAAAAAGGTGACCATGGTGTTTCAGAATGGAGCCCTCTTCGACTCGCTCACCGTAGGCGAGAACGTAGCTTTCCCTTTGCGTGAGCACAAGGACTTGAACGAAGACCAGATCATCGAGGTCACCGACGGGCTACTTGAAATGGTGGGCGTGAAGCACATGCGCGACTTAATGCCATCGGACCTGTCCACCGGTATGAAGCGCTCGGTAGCCATTGCACGGGCCCTGGCGGCGCGGCCGGAGTGTGTTCTCTACGACGAGCCGACCACCATGGTCGATCCCCTGATGGCGCAGTTGCTGGGAGACTTGATTAAGAGACTGAAGGTTCAATTACAACTGACCAGCGTGGTGGTAACGCACGATATGCGGCTGGCTAAGAAGCTAGCGGATCGCGTGGTCTTTTTGTACGAGGCCAAGGTTCTGTTTTTTGGCACTTACCCGGACATGGAAAAGTGCGACGAACCGATCGTACAGGAGTTCTTGCAGTTGGATGAGTTGGATTTGGCTGAGTATGGTAGAAGCTTGGCGTAGGCCTCAGCGGAGTGCTTCCTCCCGTCCAATTCGGCAGCGGGCCAATGACCTCGAGCGGCGCAGGTTCATTTCCCCGGCGGGTCCTGAAAAGGAATAAGAGCCGGCAGGTGCAGATCTCAGGTGTCAGAACCCCTGTTCGAGGAGCGTCTCTAAGGTGATCGAATCACTCTTCGACTCGCCCTTGACCATTTTCTCTACATACTTTGCGATCATGTCGACCTCGAGGTTGACGGGATCACCGGCGCGCAGCGATTTCAGATTGGTCATGCGAACCGTGTGCGGGATGATGGCGACTGTCACCTCGGTGCCTCGAATCTCGGCCACGGTCAGGCTGATTCCTTCTATCGAAAGCGATCCCTTGTGAATCACGTAGCGCCCGAGCTCGGGAGGAATCTCGATCCTTAGCCAGTAATTATCGGTATCCGGGATGAGTTCGAGGGCAAGAAACTTGCCCGTCCCGTCCACATGGCCTTGTACGATGTGGCCGCCGAACCGTCCATCGGCGCGCATGGGAAGCTCGAGGTTCACCTGAGCTCCCTGCTTGATGCGGGAGAACGAAGTTCGGTTCCAGGTCTCCTCAGCCAGATCGAAGCGGACCGAACGGGCGGCGATCTGGACGGCGGTCAGGCAGACCCCGCTGACCGCCATGCTATCGCCTTTCTTGAGCTCCTTGGCCAAGCGCGGGGCGGCCACCGTGAGCCGGCGGTTCCCGCCGGCATGGCGGATCTCAGTAACACGTCCAACTTCTTCGATGATGCCTGTGAACATGAGTCTCAGGGGTTGCCATCGGGCCTTCGGTCACCCGTGTTGTCGTAAGGATCTTTCAAATATCCCTCCACCGCGAAATCTTCACCGAAGCGGTGCAGGCGAATTGACTTCACGTAGGCAGCATCGCTCATGCGAGCGAATCCCGCCCCCACGGCAAAGGGAACAGAGCCCGTCCCAGCCAGGATCTTAGGCGCATAGTAGAAAAAGACTTTGTCCACGATTCCCTCGTCCAGGGCAGCGCCATTTACCATGGCCCCGCCTTCAATTATCAGGCTGGTGATCGCCATGGCCCCGAGGTGGTGGGCAACAGCTGCCAGATCCGGGTGTCCTTCCAGGGTTGAACCGGGGATCTGTTCCACTCGCACACCCCGCTTCTGAAGCTCCTGTCTCTTCTGGTCGTCCGCGAAAGAACAGAATAGCAGGACGTCATCCTCGGCGGTCTTGACGACGCGTGAGTCGAGGGGAAGGCGAAGGCGAGAGTCGAGGATGACCCTTAACAACGGCCGGCGGCGAGCGCGGCCCGTACGATCCGTCAGCAATGGATCATCAGCGATGACCGTCCCCACACCAACCAGGATAGCGTCATGCTGGTGTCGTAATTCCTGCACGTGGGCACGGGCCACTTCGCTGCTGATCCAGCCGGCACGAGCGGCGGACACACCGAGCGCGGTGGGATTATGCGACTCGCCCGAGGGAGGCGCAATCTTGCCATCGAGGGTCATGGCGGCCTTCAGGGTGATCAGCGGAGTATGGTGTCGGATGTACTTGGCGAAGGCCTCGTTCAACCCTCTGGCTTCGGGCTCGAGAATGCCCGTCGTCACAGCGATCCCCGCTGCCCGCAGCCTTTCGAGGCCCTGCCCGCTGACCAGAGGATTCGGATCCTCCATGCAGGCGACGACGCGAGCCATCCCGGCGGCGATGATGGCATCGACGCAAGGCGCCGTGCGGCCTTGATGACAGCACGGCTCCAGGTTGATGTAGAGGGTCGCTCCGCGTGCCTTTTTGCCGGCTTGCGCGAGGGCCAACACCTCGGCGTGTTTCACACCCTCGTAGGTGTGGCTGCCGGCGCCGACGATGGCGCCGTTCGGGCTGACAATCACGGCACCCACACAAGGATTCGGCGAGGTCAGGCCGATGCCTTGGCGCGCGAGATCGAGGGCGCGCTCGAGAAATTGCTTGTCAGTTTCATGACCTGACATTCGGCAGGGGATGCTTTTCCCGGTCTTTCCTAAGGACTAAGCGAACAGCGAATCCACAAACTCTTGGGCATCAAAGGGTAGAAGGTCTCCCGGTTTTTCCCCGATCCCAACATAGCGTACCGGCAATCCCAACTCCCGGCTGATGGCCACGACCACTCCGCCTTTGGCCGTCCCGTCGAGTTTCGTGAGAACGATCCCGGTGACGCCTACCGAGCCGGTGAACTGGCGTGCCTGCTGCAAGCCGTTTTGTCCGGTGGTTGCATCCATGACCAGAAGGACCTCGTGCGGTGCACCGGGAATCAGGCGTTGCGCCGTCCGACGCATTTTTTCAAGCTCCGCCATCAAGTTGGTCTTGGTATGCAACCGGCCGGCGGTATCGACGATGACGTAATCGGTGTGGCGCGCCGAAGCCGCCTTGAGCGCATCATAAAGCACCGCTGCGGGATCGCTTCCGGGTTGGGTGCGGATCACCTCGGTTCCGGTGCGATCTCCCCAGATCTCCAATTGCTCGATGGCGGCTGCCCGGAAGGTGTCGGCGGCGCACAGCAGAACCGTCCTCCCCTGGGAACGAAACACCTGAGCCAGTTTGCCGATGGTGGTGGTCTTGCCCGTGCCATTGACACCGACCACCAGAATGACTTCCGGCCCGCCCTCGACCCGTTCGACCGGGCGGTTGTTCGCGGCATTCAAAATTGCCAGTAGTTCTTCCTTCAACAGACGCTTGAGTTCTTCTACATTCTGGATCTGTTTGCGATCGGCTTTTTCCCGCAGCTTAGCCAGGATTTCACGGGTGGTGGTGGTTCCCAGGTCTGCTCCGATCAGGGTTGCTTCCAGATCGTCGAGGGTGTTGCGGTCAATCTCCTTGCCGAGGGAAACCACCTCCTCGATGCGCTCGGTCAGGTTTTCCCGGGTCCGGGTGACCGCTTCTTTCAGACGCTCGAAGAAGCTGGGCTTCTGGTCTTCCTGCAGGCTACCAAAAAGGGTCTGAATCATAAGTCTGAGTACGGCGGGCAGAGCACCCTGTCATTATAGCGGCAGACATGGCAGGGGTGCGTCTTCTCAGGAATCCAAGCAGGGTTGGCAAGCTGGCCAAGAAGGAATCGCTAGAAGCGGGTAGTCTGGATCACGGCCGTTTCATGAGGATCGCCCGCCGCGGCACTCAGGGGTTGGCTCAGCGGTGTGGATTGGCTCTCCGCGGTCACGGGGGCGGCTGCAGGTAGGGCGGGCGCCACGGGAACGGGCTGCACCACCTGGATCTCTCCGCGCTCGTAAATCGCGGTCAGAGCAGCCACGGCGGTCGGGTCCAGCCGTTTTCCGGACAGCGAATGGATGATGCGAAGCGCTTCCTTGGGCTCATGGGCGCGTTGGTAGGGACGGGTGGTGGTGAGCGCGTCAAAAGTATCGGCCACGGCGATGATCCGGGGCAGCAAGGGAATTTGCTCATCTTTCAGCCCGTGCGGATACCCACGACCGTCCAAAGATTCGTGGTGGAGTTCGATGCCAGGGATCATATCTTTCAATTGCGCCACCCCGCGCAGGATATTTGCGCCTTTGGTGGTGTGGGTCTTCATGATCTCGAACTCCTCCGCGGTCAGCGCTCCCGGCTTCTTGAGAATCCGGTCCTCGATGCCGATCTTGCCGACATCATGCAACTGGGCGGAGATCCGCACCACTTCCACGAACTCCTCGTAGATACCCATCTCACGAGTGATCATCACGGAGTAACGGGTCACGCGGTCGGAGTGGCCGCGCGTGTAAGGGTCCTTTTCGTCGACCGCGCCGGCCAGCATCTGGATGGATCCCATGAACAACTCGCGGTTTTCGACGGCGGCACGCTTCAAGTCGAGCACGAACTGATCGAGTTCGGCCGACATGATGTTGAACGTGGCAGCGAGTTCGCCGATTTCGGTGTGGCTGTTGAGCTCGACCCTTTGGGAGAAATCACCCCGAGCGATGGCGCGGCTGGAGCGCGCCAGGATCTCCAAGGGATTGGTGATGCGGCGGGCAGCGAAGATGCTGATGGCAACGCTTAGGGCCACCGCCATGATGGCCAGGATGCGCCCGGTGCGCTGCATCTCGTACACGCCCCGGTAGGCTTCGGCGCGAGGCTTCTGTACAATGACCGCCCAGTCCAGGTTGGTTACCGGGCTGTAGGTGCCAAGCATTTTGATGTCGTGCTTGCCATCGGCCATGTTGAACTCACGGGTGGCGGCGACCATCTGGGCCTTGCTGCCGAGCTCCACGAAGTTGTGCACGATCTCCAGCTTGCTCATGTCTTGCCCGGTGGCGTAGTCGGAGGTGGCGCCTGCGACCAGGCGGCCCTGGCTATCCACAACATAGGGTGTTAGGCCACCCCTACTAACCTCTTGCAGACGCCGAATGAGAAATTGCAGGTCGACGACCGAGGCAATCATGCCGATAAAGCGGCCATCCGCCATGACCGGCGTGCTGACCAGCATGACCGTGCGCGCCGCTTTGCCCGTCCCTACCACCAGGGTCTGGCCGTTGTACACCCGCCCTTCGCGAGCCGCCGCATAAGCTCGCTCCAGTTCGCGTTGCAAGAAGGCGTCGGCAGCAATCCTTCCGGCTGAGATTCCTTTGGCCTCGGAGTTGAGCAAGGTGGCATAGGCCAAATCGTCCGAGGAGGAAACAAAATTTTCAAGCAGCGCTCGCAGCTCGGGAGCTTCGACGTTCTCGGCGGTAAGATCGCCACCGCTGGCGACTTGCAAGGCTGAGGAAAGGTTGGCAAGCATCAGGCGCAGCGATTCCTGGTGCTCGGAAATGTCGTCGGCCAGGGAGCGAGTCACAGTGTTCTGCAGCAGCCGCTCATTGGTGATCAGGCGCTCGCGGTTAATGGATTCCACTTGCGCCGAGTAGAAATACATGGGAACCACGCTCACCAGGATGAGCACACCGAGGATGACGTAGAGGATTGGTAGTCGGGATGGGCGTGGCAGTCTGAGTCGCAAAAGTGGCCTTTCCCCGCTCTGCGCCGGCAAAGACGTCGGATTTGCCTTTAAGATTCTACTTGCAGCTTTGTCGGTAAGTGACTGTTCTCGCGGGACAATGCCCGTTACGAAGGTACCCCAAATTGAGTCGAGGTTTGAGTACCTTGGAGCAAGACTCGGCCCTATCGTTGCCACCGATGGCAGCGGACGCGCAGCCGCAGCCAGGCGCACTGCCCGGGTGCATGGGCATTAACTGGAAGCCGTGCCGTTCCCATAGGCAGCCTGTTCGAGCGAGGTTTCGCTCTTGCCAGTGCGGGTCATCAATTCTTGAATCGCGTCCCGTGGAGACTTGCCGTGGTGCAGGATGGCGTCCATTTGCGCGGTGATGGGCATTTCAACCCTGTGCGCCCGCGCCAATTCGACGGCCGCGCGGGTAGTGAAGACGCCTTCGGCCACCATGCCATGCATCCCGGCGATGATGTCCTTCAGCGCACCGCCGCGGCCGAGCTCTACTCCGACACTGCGGTTCCGAGACAGGCCACCGGTGCAGGTGAGCACCAGGTCGCCCAAGCCGGCGAGTCCAGCCATGGTTTCCTGCCGTCCGCCGCAGGCCACGACCAGGCGTGTGATTTCAGCCAAGCCCCTGGTGATCAGGGCGGCGACAGAATTGTGGCCCAGTCCGAGACCGTCACACACCCCAGCGGCAATGGCGATGATGTTTTTCAAAGCACCTCCCAACTCCACGCCGATGACGTCGGAATTGGTGTAGACGCGAAAGCTGGGGTCACTGAATTCCCGCTGTACGCTCTCCGCGAGCTCGCTGTCGACCGAGGCGATGGTAATCGCCGTCGGATCCCCGCGGGCCACCTCTTTCGCGAACGTGGGACCGCTGAGCGCTCCGATCCGCGGCTGAAAGCCCCGCGTCGATTCGAGGACCGAGCCGATCACTTCACTCATGCGCAGCAAGGTTTGCTCTTCGAGACCTTTGGTGGCGCTGACGAACAGCATGTCAGCCCTCAGAAAGCTACTCATCTGCTGAAAAAGCCTTCGGCAGTGGTGCGAAGGCATTACGCTGACCACGATTTCTGCCTGGTGCAAAGCCTCCCCAAGATCACCGGTCACCGAAACGCCCTGCGGAATCAGGTATCCGGGAAGAAAACGATCGTTCAGCCGGTGTGCGGAAATGGACGCTTGCACTTCTTTCTCGAGCGCCCACAGGCGGACCCGGTGGTTGCCTTTGCGCCCGAGGACAATCGAGAGACCTGTTCCCCAGGCTCCGGCACCGATAACAGCCAAGGTACTCATCTCTTTCTCCACTGGAAGCGAGGTTCCGTGTGTCCCCAAAGCCGGCGAATGTTCTCGTGATGCCGGCAGATAATCAGCAAGGAGGAGGCAGCCAGGAAAAAAACGGTTCCTGGCGCGTAGGGATAGGAGTCGAAGACCCATGCGATGAGGGGAAAGAAGGCCACGGTCAGGATCGAAGCTAGGGAGACATAACGGAAGGCCAGCAAGAGAGCCGCAAACATCGCGATCATGATCGCCACGGTCTTGGGCAGTAGAAGGAGGAATGCGCCCAATCCGGTGGCTACGCCTTTGCCGCCACGGAAATTCAGCCAGATCGGAAAAACGTGTCCCACAATGGCAAAGAAGGCAGCGGCCGTCAGGAGCACGGTTCGAGCCGGGAAGAGCGTGCGGGTGAGGGCCACGGCGAGGGCCCCTTTGAGCGCATCTAGAACCAGGGTGGTAGCGCCCAAGGCCGGTGAGGTACGCGAGACGTTGGTGGCTCCGATGTTACCGCTGCCGGTCTCTCGAATATCCCTTCCGTAAAAGATACGAACCAGGAGGTAGCCGAAGGAGATGGATCCCAGCAGATAACTATAGGCCGCGACCAATAGGAGATTAGTCATTGAGATGTATGGGAAAGGGGCGTAAACAAACCTGGCTAACGCAAAGCGAATCGTTCCAGTTTCGTATAGCGCGAACCTCCCCGCATGAGCTGGCTTTGGTACAGGAAAAACTCACGGGCGGTCATGGTACCAAACTCAGGGGCCGGTAACTTGGACAATTTTTCCATGAGGAATTGAAAGTTTCGGTTAGGCCCGTCGCTCTTCCGCCAGGCTGGTGCTCCGGAGTTTCCTCCCCCGCGAGCCAGGGTGAGATGCGGGCTGAAGGGACGCTCTTCTTTCGGGATCGCGAGCGCAGACGTCCTTTCATCCACGGTCTTCGCCAGCTCCAGAAGTTGGGGACCGCTCTCGATGCCAACCCAGAATACCCGTGCGGCTTTGGCCGTAGGAAAAAACCCGTAGCCTCTCAGACTGAGATCAAACGCTGCCACCTGCACGCCCGCAAGAGCGCGTTTGATGTCTTCGATGGTTGCCGGCGGCTTTTCGCCGATAAACTTCACAGTGATATGCAACGATTCCGGACGAACCCAACGTGCATCCGGAGCGAAGCCACGCACCCCTTCGATGAAGCGATCGATGCGCTCGCGGATGGCGTCGTCAAGGTCGAGGGCAATAAAAATTCGCATCGTCACCGGCCAAGCCACCAGCCCCTCAATCTCCGAGGAGGCTGGGGGGTTAGAGTAAGCTTCGTCTCACCATGTCGAGTGCCTGCTGGCTGGCAAACCAGCGAATGCGTTTGCGGTCGCCGGGAAACCTGCGTTCCACCACCTCCGTACTCCGATCGCTGGCCAAGCCATGGAACACCAGGCCGACCGGCTTCTCTGGGGTCCCGCCGGTCGGACCTGCGATGCCGGTAACCGCCAGCCCTAAGCTGGAGCCGCTACGTCGACGGATTCCCTCGGCCAGCGCCGCGGCGACCTCACGGCTCACTGCCCCATGCTTTTCGATGAGCTCGGCGGGAACTCCGGCCAACTCGGTTTTCAATGGGTTGGAATACACGATGGCGCCGCCCAAGAAATATCGCGAGCTGCCGCTCACGGAAGTGATGCGCTCGGCGATCAGGCCCCCGGTGCACGATTCGGCGACCGCCAAGGTGGTGTTCCGCATCTCGAGGTAGTAGCCGACGATCTGCTCCATGGAGTCGCCATTGTCCGAGAAGACGCAATCGCCGAGCTCGTCTTCAATTTGCGAGACCAAGGCATCCACTTTCTGTTGGGCGGCAGCCTGAGAGGCGGCGCTAGACTTCAAGTGCAACTGAATCTCCCCCGCGGCCGCGAGGATGGTGGTTTGTACGTCGGGGAAGCGTTGGTAGATCGGGGCCACGCGGGCATCGCAGTGCGATTCGCCCAGTCCGGTGATCTTCAGCTCTCGAGTGACGATGAATCGCGGAGGCAGTTTGGAGCGCAGCCGTTCGAAACACTGCTCTTCAAAGAGTGCCTTGAGTTCATGGGGCGGGCCGGGAAGCAGCAGGATGAATTTCTCACGGCCCTCATACTTACCGCTGATCCACTGTCCCGGAGCCGTCCCATTGGCGTTGGGCAGCACGGTAGCTCCGGCGAGCACATCCCCTTGTTTGGCGTTGTTCGCCGGCATCTTCCAACCGCGGGCGGCAAAGCGATGCTCGATCGCGGCCACAATGTTAGGGTCACGACGAAGTTCGAGGCCAAGGGCTTCGGCCACGGCTTCGCGGGTTAAATCATCCTCGGTCGGGCCGAGCCCGCCCATAAAGAGGACGATATCGGCGCGCGACAAGGCCAGGGATGCCGCTTGAACAAGATGCTCCCGAGTATCGCCCACGATGGTCTTGAACACGACTTCCACACCGAGGTCATTCAATCTTTTGGTCAGATACAGGGAGTTCGTGTCCTGCCGGAACGGGGTGAGGAGTTCCGAGCCGATGGCTATGATCTCGGCATTCATCGGCTAAGAGTGTAAACGATGGAGTAGAGGCCAGGAGAGTCGAAGGAGCCGGGTCCGCGCCCGCTCGGCGTGAGACTACGCCGCTGCGTCCCCAAGCGGTGCCCCCTGGATATTCCAAGCCAGGTGATGGACAGCGTTGGTGGTCGCCAAGATCGTGGACTGTCCGGGAGCGAAAGCAAGCCCGACCAAACCAGCGCCGGCTAGTTCCACGCTTGCCTGGCCGGCGGATGTAATCCTAACGATGCCGCGCTTGCCGGCCAGCGACGCGGCCACGTAGAGATTACTTTCTGTATCGAAAGCCATTCCCTGGGGGCGCCCTAAGCCGCGGAAAAACGTGGAGACGCTGCCCTGGGGATCGATCTTGTAGACGCAATCGAAGCTCGAGGTTGTGGGACCGGTAACAAATAGATCTCCCTGTGGTGAGAAGGCGAGATGGTAGGCAGAAACGCTCGGCTCGAGCGTGGCAAAGACGAAAATCTGGCGGTCGGGAGCAATTTTGAAGATGGTTCCGCTGCGATCCCCGACGTAAAGGTTTCCCGCGCGGTCGAAAGCGATGCCGGTGGCGACTCCCATGCCTTCGGCATATACAGACATGGTCCCATTGGGTGCAACCCGGTGCACCGTGCCATGCATGCGTGAGGACACGTACATCTGCCCGGCGCGGTCGAAGGCGATCGAGGTAGCGTTCATGAGATCGGACACGAAGGGAGTCACTTTGTAGTTGGTGTCGATTTTGAAAATCGACACCGGGACTTTTTGGCCGCGGCTTCCGGAGAAGGTGACATAGATGTTGCCCTCGGCATCGAGCGCCGGGTTGGTCACCGGATGGAGATTTTCAGCGATGGGAACAGCAACCTTGATCTGGTGCGGGTTGCTCGAATGACCGTTGGTGGAAACCACAATCGGTCCCGACGATGCCCCGGGCGGGACGCGTGCCACCACAAACCGGTCGGAACTGATGACCACCGAACCTTCCACTTCGCCGAAGCGTACTCGAGGACGGCGCAACTCCGAAGGCCGAAGGTCCGTGCCGGTGATACGTACTTCGCCGCCCGGCAGGGCTGCCCCGGGTTGCACCGCAAGAATATGCGGCTTCCCGTTGACATTCTTCTTGCCGAGCAAGCGGTCAGAGATTCCCATAACTTATACGCGGCTCATGCCTCGCAGATTATTTTGGCAGAAGCCCGACGTGAAGCAAGATTTCGATGATCCCGAGCGCATAGAGGCCCGCCGCCACATCATCCAGCACGATGCCAAAGCCTTCGGGAAGTCGCTCCAGTTGACGCACTGGAGGTGGCTTCACAATGTCGAATCCACGAAAGAGTATAAAGCCGAGCACCACAGATTTCCACGAGGCAGGAGTCGCAAGAAAAGGGATGAGCTGGCCGGCAACTTCATCAATGACGACCGACTGCGGATCTTTGACTCCCGTCTTCCGGGCCACGCAGGCAGCAGCAGGAATCCCCAAAGCCAGGCTGAAGCTAATCAGCAGGACCGCGGCCCCAAGCTGCCAGCCAGGCCGCATCACCGTGGTCAGAAGCCACCAGAACAGCGTGGTTGCCAGCGACGCCCAGGTGCCGGGCGCCCACGGCATATGCCCGATTCCCAAGCCAGTGGCGACCGGCTCGGCCCAACTCGAAGTCCTTGGCATCGCGGGCTGTGCCGTCATCGAGCCCGGCCTTGAGCAAGGTAGAGTCTCACACCGCCGCATCCCATCATTCTTCCTCGGATGACCCGTGGTCAGGAGCGGAATCGGACACATCCTGGGTCGGCGAGGAAATCACATACCCGCCGCTCGCCCATTTGCCCAAGTCGATCAGGCGGCAGCGCTCGCTACAGAAGGGGAAATCTGGATTCGTGCTCTCTGCCGGCTTCTTGCAAGCCGGACAGTTGAGCTTGACAAGGCGCTTACGAGCCATGGTTCTCAGACGATCTTTGCCACGAGATCGTAGTCGTGAGCCGCGCTGACCTCGCAGGAATAGAATTCGCCGGTTCGGAGTTCGAGGCCTTCCGGCGCATCATTCACGAAAACCTTGCCATCGATTTCGGGAGCGTGCATGGCAGTGCGTCCTTCGAGCAGGAGATCACTTTCTTCCGAAGGCCCTTCGAGCAGGAGTTCGAATCGCTTTCCGACCAGAGCTCGTTTCTTTCGTCGGCTGACCCCGCGCTGAATCTGCATCAGGTGCTTGCGGCGGCGCTCCATTTCCTGCCGAGACAACTTCTTGCCCATGGCATAGGCTCCGGCTCCCTCCTGGTCGGAATAGCCGAATACACCCATCCAGTCGAACTCTGCTTGGCGGACGAAGTCACACAACTGTTCAAACTCTTGCTCTGTTTCGCCGGGAAAGCCAACGATAAACGACGTGCGCAGGGTCACTCCGGGTATACGTCTGCGCATCTTTTCGATGAGGCGAAGAAAAATGTCCGCGCCGCCCCCCCGTTTCATACGCTTCAGCACGGCGGGAGATGCGTGCTGCAGAGGCAGATCGACATAGGAGCAAACTGTTTCGCCAGCCGCGATGGCCTCCAGCAGACGGGCAGTGATCTTGTTGGGGTAGGCATAGAGGAAGCGAATCCAGCGCAAACCATCGATTCGACCAAGCGTCTCTAGCAGCTGCGCCAGACCGTCCTTTAGGCCGAGGTCTTCACCGTAGCAGGTGGTATCTTGGCCAATCAGGGTGATCTCGCGCACGCCAGTGCGGGCCAGTTGCTCAGCCTCGGCGACCACGGACCCGAATCGACGCGACCGGAACCTGCCCCGCAATTGCGGGATGATGCAGAAACTGCAGGGATGATCACAGCCCTCAGCGATCTTGATGTAGGCCGTATGGCGGGGAGTGGAGAGCACCCGGGGCGTGGTCTCGTCATACAAGTAGTTGGGCAGATCGGCGATGGCTCCCTCCCAGGACTCGCGCGAGAACCGCCCTTGGGCCAGGCGCACATCACCTTCGGCACGCGAAGGAAGAATGGGAAAAGGCGAGACAACAGGGAGAGCCGCCATCCCGGACGCGGGCAGGATCTTTTCCAGTTCTCCCGTGCCGACGACGGCATCAACTTCTGGAATGCTTTCTCGAATCGCTTCCCGGAATCGCTCGACCAGGCAACCAGCAACTACCAGCTTCCGCGCCCGACCTTCCGTCTTATGCTGCACCATCTCCAGGATGGTGTTCACCGACTCCTGTTGAGCAGTTTCGACGAAAGAGCAGGTATTGACCACGATGATGTCGGCATCTTCGGGGCGGCGGACCAACTCCGCGCCCGCCCGGGTCAGCATTCCCATCATTACTTCACTATCAACGAGGTTCTTGGGGCACCCCAGACTGACAAAACCAACCTTGGGTTTGGAAGAAGGCTTGGCCTCGGTATCGACATCTTCGGGGAATACAGTCAAGTTCGGATGGGGCATTGAATGTCTCATTCTAACATCCGAAGCGCGCGACTTTCGGTCCGGTCGCAGTCCTCCATCGCGGCTCACAGGAAAGGCGGAAGAGCCATGGTTCCCCAAAAACATAAGTGTCCACTTCCGTTCTAAGTGGACACTTCAGAACCCGAATGCGCTGTCCATGCGATTCCCAGACCGCCGCTTACTTCCGAGTTGTTACGGACAGACGCGCTGGGATGCCGGGATCGATCTTGGGTGCCGGATGACGCATCGCGGCGATCGATTTCTCTGGCGGAGCACCAAACCGTTCGGGGTGCAAATAGAGGCCTTGCTCCCGCTCGGTTTTCGACTGCTCGACTGGAATGCGATGCGCCTTGGCCCAGGCATCCTGACGAATTCCGGTGACCTGCCAAGACACCTCCACGTTCGGCTTATCCGTCTTGATGGCGAATGAGTGATTAGCGATTTTTCTGGAGACGATCGCTTGCGCAAACTGGCCAATTACCGTGAGCTGGTAGCGGAAGTCGCTATGCAGAGCTTCGAACCAGTCCGGCATGGTTACCAGAGCATTGCCGTTCGCATCCGTCGTGACGTTCCCGTTGTAGATGTTCATCATGTCGGGCGATTCGACGAAGGAGTGATAGAGGGCGTCGCGCTTTACGATGGCGTTTGGCAGGTTAATGGCGGTGGGGGCAACCGTCCAGTTGACGGTAAGTGTGCCAGAGCCGGTGACGGGTGAACCCGAGACAGTGAAGTCGGAAGAAGGCACGCTCAGACTTACGTTCGAAACGGTGCCTGACCCAGGAAAGGTCTGGCTGGCGGCGAATGTGATCTTCCCCGTGGAGTCGATTTTGAAGTCGCTCCCGTTAATCGCCAGCGTAGGATCCGTGCCTTTGGGATACAGGGTCAAGGTGGGCGAGTTGCCGGCTGCTCCCTGGACGTCGGTGAACCAACCGCTTCCCCTTGGGGCATGAGGGTGGGGCAAGCTACCACCAGTGATGTTAGGCAGCTCCTTTGGCGATTGCTGCGAATGGCAGCGTTGCGCCCTGTTTTCTCTAAAGGACGCGCGGAAAGCGCAAATCGATGCGCGGGGAAGGCGGAGGCCCGCCAAGAGCGGCTAGCGGCGAACAGCAGTTACGATCTCGGCAAACATTTCGGGCAAACAGGCGGCGTCTTTCGGGGAATTTCCAAAACGTGCACGTTCGTAGTGTTCGGTCAGACGGGCGATTCGCTCCCGGAGAGCACGGTCAGGAATGGAATGAAGAAATTCTTCCGGTGTTTGGACCGGAGACTTCAGAAACCCTCGTTTGGCGAGTGCTTGGAGGGAGCGTTCGTACCAGACCGTGGCAGCCGCACTCGGAAATTTTTCCGGACGGGCTGCCAACCGCCGCCGGGAGATGGCTTGCCATAACCGATGAGCATTGCCTCCTAAGATTAACAAAAACAAAGCACCTATGGCTTTGAGGCACCAAGCCAAGGGAGCCTGGGAGACAGATTCTGCGGAGCGGCGAGCCGCCTCGAGCAGGCGCTGGTACTCGTGCCGGGTCCAGCCTTGCGTGTGACGAAACCATTCGAGTGTGCTGTGCGCCGCCTGGCGGGTAAGAATATGCTGATGACCGGCATCGTAATTGATGACCCACTCGCGCCAGAGAGAAGCGGCTGCATCCAAGTACAACATCACACGGCCCCAGGCGGTGCGGGAGGTGGCTGGAGCAGCTGGCGTGGGATCAAAACTGACCCATCCATAGCCAGGAAAGAAAGCCTCCACCCAGGAGTGCGCATTGCTGGCGCGAACCAGGTACTGGGAGGTGATGTCATTGAACTCGCCGGTCCGGAACCCGTTCACCACCCGCGCGGGAATCCCCACGCTGCGCAGCATGATCGCCATGGCCGAAGCGAAATACTCACAGTGCCCTTGCTTGCGTTCAAAGAGAAAGTTGGCTAGCGGGTCGCGTTCGAGGGTTTGTGGCAACTTGAGGCTGTAGATGAAGTGAGTGCGCAGGTATTGTTCCAGGGCGGCAGCCTTGTCGTAATTGTTGCTCGCGGCAGAGCTGATCTGCTCTGCCAGGTGTAGGATGCGAGGATCGAGCGCGCCGGGAATCTGCAGGTCATTCAATAGGATCTGGGGTGGGTAGTCCGAGGAAGCAGCGCGCAGTCGAGCAGGACTGGGCTGGGCGACATCGGAGCTCGCCTCGTAGGTGTTCACCGGATGTTCCGGGTCGGGGTCAAACACCGCACCGGCTTCATCGATCGAGATCACCCGATAGTCCCCCTTCAGGGTTAACGGCGTGGGCGCCAAGAAAAATACGCTGCTGGCGACGGGTTCCATCAAAACCCGATAGCGGAGGATGCGTGACGCTGTGGGGGACTCACGGTCGTCTTCCGTGGTGCTTAACAGGAAACGGTCGCCCAGGCGGCGCACAAAATGTTGTTCGTGTGGGTTGGACCAGCTCCTCCCATTGAACAGATTTAGAGTTACTCCCCGCCACTTCAAGTCCGAGATGCCACGCTGGTCGCCCTCGACCTGAATATGCATGACCACGGAACCGGATTGCTGAATCTCGCCGATTTGACCAAGCTGTACGTGATCGCTGAAGCCGGCGGCAATACCCGTGCCGACGGCATATTCGCTGAGGTAACTGCTCGAAATCCGAGGCAACAGCAGAAAGATGAGCCCGCCCCCCAGCAAAAGGAAGAGGACAAATGCGGGAGCCGACAGCACCAACGAAAGCCCCAGCCGCTTGGCAATCGACGGGTCACCTCGAGGCTTGGCTTGGATGGTCGCCCGACGAGATGCACTCAGCATTTCCATCAGGATGAAGGTCACCACTCCCACCAGCAGGAAGGCCGCGAAGGCGAACAAAAACGTGCTCTCGACCGTCAGTACGGAAGCGGCCAGGAGCATCAGAAAGGAAATCACCGCCAGAAAGTAGTAGTCGCGTTCGCGCCTTGCCGAAAACAGGCGTACGACCAGGACGAAGAGCACAAGGTGCACGGTCGAGGTCAGAAAGGTGCGCGAGATGAGGAAAGCATCCGCCAGGTAGAAAATGCCGTAGGCAACCGTCAGCGGCGTCGTCCAGTTCTCAGGAATCAGCCAAGAGCGGCGGGAAAAGAGCGTATATCCGCGAAACAGAAGAGCCGCACAAACCAGCAGGACGGGTCCGAGATTGAGTCCTCCGGTCGATGCCAAGCATGCGAATCCCACGAAGACGAGCAGGTAGAGTGCGATCTCGAAGTAGCGCTCCATGGCGAGCGAAATCGTCGCGGATTCCGGGCTGTTCGAAAAAGACATCGGTCTCTGTATTGTTGGCGATTTTTCAAGGAAAGGGAAGAGTACGGATGGGTTTTCGGGGAATCGCCGGGCGTGAATCTGGCTCCGGGCCGACTCCTGCTAAAATCACCCTGTCAGGCATCGGTCCCGCGCGACGTTTTCCCGCCAACCCCGCCAGGTCCGGAAGGAAGCAACGGTAACGGGCTCTTGCGTGTGCAGCG
>Ga0187778_10001161_pt1 | contig 18537 bp, 15 predicted proteins | sample 1015_Q2_SP5_20_M_FD_132418 | JGI IMG/M metagenome (GOLD analysis project Ga0187778, IMG submission 132418) | Tropical peat soil microbial communities from peatlands in Department of Meta, Colombia - 1015_Q2_SP5_20_MG | ecosystem: Environmental > Terrestrial > Soil > Wetlands > Peat | place...
GCAGACCATGACCAGCTACAGCTCTAAGGGCCCCACGATGGTAGACCACATCGTGAAGCCGGACGTGGTTGCTCCCGGCAACGCTATCATCGCCCGCCAAGCCGCTAAGGGCAACGCCCTCACAGCCCAATATCCGCAACTCGCTATTTATCCTTGCAACTCTTCTTTGACCGTTTGCGGTTCGCAATACGGCTCGGCCCGCTACATGATCTTGAGCGGTACGAGCATGTCCACCGCGGTGGTCAGCGGCGTGGCCGCGATGCTGCTGCAACAGAACCCCGGCTATACGCCGGATCAGGTGAAGGCCGTCCTGATGCGCACCGCCTGGAAGGGCTTTGGCCAATCCACCACCGCCACCGACCTCGGCACCGGCGTCGCCTACACCATCGAACAGGACATCTTCACTGTTGGCGCGGGTGCTGTCGACGCCATGGCGGCCCTCAACAATACCGTCACTCCGCCAAGCTACTATGGCGCGGCAAAGTCGCCAACCGCCGTCTATAACTCGTCGAACAACACTGTCTCCCTCTCCGGTTCCTCGGCCATCTGGGGTAACTCGGTCGTCTGGGGCAACTCTGTGGTTTGGGGCAACTCTGTCGTCCGGGGCAACTCCGTGGTTTGGGGCAATTCCGTGGTATGGGGAAACTCCGTGGTCTGGGGTAACTCGGTCGTTTGGGGCAACTCCGTGGTTTGGGGCAACTCCGTGGTTTGGGGCAACTCCGCGGATTCCCTAGGAGACGCAAACTAAGCCCGGGATGACCGGATCGACCGCTCCGCCGAATGACTCGACCTGCAAAGCCTTCTTGGAAGTGAGGAAAACTTCCGCGACCCGCGCGAGAATAGCGGATCAACACTTCTGCGCATAGCTCAAACCTCCATCGTCACTTCCTTAATTCCCTTGTTTCCTCCGGCTTCCTCTCTCCTTACCTCTTTTTCCTCTCCGCTAGCCGTTTTCGACGCGCAAGGGGTCAGCTCCTGGTAGACGCGGTTCATTCTTGAGTGTTCAGAATAGCCTCATAGAGCGGAGAGGTAAAGGAGTCCAAGGAAGCTTTAAGGTTGTTTATCATCCTGACGAGAATTCGGTGTTACGCTTGCCCACATAAATGACAGGCAAGGAGGTTCGCCTTCCGATGAAAAAGACTCTCGGCGCTGTTATTGTGGGATTCGTCGTACAGATAGTGGGCCTTGTTCTCATTCATTCCATAATTCTGAAGCAAGATTATTTGGATACCGCCTCCGCTTGGCGGCCTCTGGAAGCGCAAAAGGCCCGAGTTTGGGCGATGCTCCTGGCGATTTTGATCTACGTGATTGCCGCCGTGCTGATTTACATTCGCGGCGCTGAAAGAAAGCCATGGATTGGCCAGGGCGTGCGCTTTGGAATCCTCATGGCTTTGGTGTCCGTCGTTTATGGTTCGCTGAGCGGCTGGGTGATTCTCCCGATACCGCACATGCTGGTGGTGAAATGGATTCTGTATGAGAGCCTTCTCAGCGTGGCGTTCGGTATAGTGGTGGCGGCGATTTGCCAGCCCAAGCAGGCAATAACCTGAGCGACGCAAAAACGAACCGCAGATTCGACCCAGCTAGTTTTTCTGTGATTTCAAGCGCCAGCGTACTAGGTTGCCCGTGTACAGGGCGATGCAGACGAGATTGGCGGGAACGAAACCGAACTGGGCAGTGCGAATCCCGATCACGCAGACGACAGCACTATTGAGTCCGGCAATCACCCAGCCTTGCCACAGTTTCCTCCCGATAAGGACCGTGGAAAGAATGGTCAGGGCTCAAGAAACGTAATCCAGGCGAATGTTGTGTAGCAGGCTGATCGTGTTTTCCTGAAAGCCACCGAGCAATAAGAGGAAGAGCTTGACTGTGCTATTCAACTAACGACTTCGTTCTAATCAACCACGAAGCTCTTTTTCTGTAACCTCGCGGTTGACGCCACGGCGACAGTCAATTCGCCAACTTCTGGGCTCCACTTCTTTTCTCCTACAAATATGGCAATTCGGGGTCCACTTGGGCTGTCCCTGGGAACAGGCAAGGCAAAATCGAGGCTCTTGTAAGTCCTTGCGTTGATGGGAATTGCCGAACCTTGCGGGACTTTTCAAAAAATGGAAGAAATACCCCGGCTCAAAATCTCACTGCAACTGAGACAAACCGTTTCGGCTTGAAACATCCTTGACAATACAAAACGTGAACTTAAGGTTGCGGAGTTGCCGGGACGATGAATCGGCGCAGGTAATGTGGGTCAGAAGCGCCAGGGGAAATAAAGAGGTGGGCGTGCTAGAGTTTCGGGTTTCAAGTAAGGCGCTTGTCATGCGGGCGAGGGACACAGACGGCGTCTGTGCCCCGGGAGGGAAGAGTGGCGTATCGGGATTTGCGGGAGTTTGTTAAGAGGCTGGAGAAAGAAGGCGAACTGAGACGCGTGCGCGCCGAAGTGGATCCCATATTGGAAATTACAGAAGTCGTGCAACGCGTGGCGCGGGACAAGAACCGCGTGCCGGACAGCGTGGGGCCGGCGCTGTTGTTTGAGCGGCCAAAGGGATCGCGCGTGCCGCTGCTGATCAATATGTTTGGGAGCGTGCGGCGGATGGCGCTGGCATTTGAAGTGAATGAACTGAGCGAAGTGGCGGAGCGGATTCAAGGCTTTTTGAAAATGGAGACGCCGCAAGGGCTGTTCGACAAAATCAAGATGCTGCCGAAGCTCGCGGAGCTTGGGGCCTTCTTTCCAAAGAGCGTGAACAAGGGCGATTGCAAGGAAGTGGTGCATCACGGGGAGGACGTCAACCTGTTTGATTTTCCGATTTTGAAATGCTGGCCGCAGGATGGTGGGCGTTTTATCACATTTCCGCTGGTGTTCACGAACAATCCGGAAACCGGAAAGCGCAACGTGGGAATGTATCGCATGCAGGTATACGACGAACGAACCACGGGGATGCATTGGCAGACGCAAAAGCACGGAGCGGAGCATTTCCGTCGCGCCCGCGCCAAGAATCCTCAGGGCAGGATTCCCGTGAGCGTAGCGATCGGAACGGATCCCGCGACAGCGTTGGCGGGAATGCTGCCGATTCCTCCAGATTTGGATGAAATGATGTTCGCGGGATTTTTGCGGCGGGAGCCCGTGGAAATGGTGCCGTGCGAAACCAACGAACTGGAAGTGCCGGCCAATGCGGAAATTGTGCTGGAAGGCTACGTCAATCTGAACGAGATGCAGACGGAGGGACCGTTCGGGGACCACGCGGGATTCTATTCGCTGGAAGGAGAATACCCCGTATTTCACGTAGAATGCGTGACGCATCGCAAGGAGCCGATTTACCTGACGACCGTTGTGGGGCCACCGCCGCAGGAAGATTTTTATATGGGGTATGCGGTGGAGCGGATCTTCCTGCCCGTGATGAAGATGCAGTATCCGGAAATTGTGGACGTGGCTATGCCAGCCGAGGGAATTTTTCACAACTTGATGATTGTGGCGATTCGGAAGTCGTATCCGGGGCACGCGCGGAAAATCATGAATGCGATTTGGTCGTTGGGACAAGCGATGTTCACCAAAGTGATTGTGGTGGTGGACCACGACGTGGACGTGCACAACTACAGCGAAGTGGTGTGGAAGGGGCTTTGCGCAATCGACCCCGAACGAGACGTGCAATTTACGTTCGGGCCGATGGACACGTTGGACCATGCCGCGCGGATGCAAGACTTTGGTTCGAAGATGGGTATCGATGCGACGCGAAAATGGGCGACGGAAGGATTCACACGCCCATGGCCGGATGAAATTCTGATGGACGAAGCGACAAAGAAGCGAGTCGATGGCCTATGGAAATCGCTGGGGCTGTGATGAATTCGGAGTTCTGTAAAAAACCATTCGACGCGCGATCTCAAACGAGCCTTGAAAAGGCGCAGGAAAACCGAATTACAAGATGCCAAGGGCGATAGTACTTTTTTGAGGGAAAAGGCTGCCTACAAAGCGACAACGGGCCGGGAGTACAGGTGGGAGCCAGGCAAAACTACAACTAATAGTAGTAGGCAATGTGTCGTCTACCAGGGCTATTGGTACCTACCGGTAATACCCCCCAAACTGCCTAGAACTACCCGTATTTTTAGGACAACAGACCCATAGATTCCCTTGACGCTCGGAGTGGTAGAATGTCATAAAGCTCCCACGGGTTGCACCTGCTACGAATCCGCAGCGCAGAACAGGTGCGGCGTGCGCTTGTGAATTCTAGCGTATGTTCGAGTGCCGGGGTGGCGTTCCTCGTGATTGAATCGCGCGAAGTGATGAACGTGAGGCAAGCCTCGCAGTATCTGGGTATCTCCCCGGATACCCTGTACCGTTACATCACGGAAGGCGAAATTCCCGCGTTCAAACTCGGCAATCGTTGGAAACTTCGTAAGACGATCCTGGACCGCTGGATGGAACGCAAGATGAGCCAATCAACCGGGAGGCGCCGCTAAGCTGGCGCGGAAGACAGGGAGAGGGGCCACGAAATGTTTGGTAAAAAGAGCAGGCAGATCGTAGGACTGGACATCGGCTCCAGCTCGATCAAGGCCGTCGAGCTGAAAGCGACGAAGGCGGGATACGAACTGGTGAGCTTTGGCATGGAAACGCTGGCGCCGGACACCGTTGTGGATGGCGCGATCATGGATGCGCCGCAAGTGGCGAACGCCATCAGCAAAATTTTCGACGCTCAGCGAATCAAGACAAAGAATGTGGCGACCTCAGTTTCCGGGCACTCGGTGATCGTCAAGCGCGTTCCGCTTCCATTGATGAGCGAAGAGGAATTGTACGACCGGATTCCTTCGGAAGCTAGCCAGCACATTCCCTTCGACATCGCGGACGTGAATTTGAGCTACCAGCTTTTGGAATCGATGGATTCGCAGATGGACGTGTTGCTAGTAGCGGTGAAGAAGGACAAGATTCTGAACCACACCAACGTTCTGGCTCAAGCAGGGAAGACGCCCGTGGTGGTGGACATCGACGCATTTGGGTTGCAGAACTGCTTCGAAGTGAATTATGAGCCGGACGCAGGGCAAACGGTGGCGCTGTTGAATATCGGCGCGAGCGTCATGAATATCAATATCGTTCGCGGCGGCATCCCGTTGTTTACCCGTGACGTCAGCGTCGGCGGCAATCAGTACACCGATGCGCTGCAGAAGGAATTGGACCTGAGCTTTGAAGACGCGGAGCGCCTGAAGCGCGGTGATACTCTGCCCAGCGTCACCGATGAGCAGAAGCAGCAGATTTTGCGCAGCGTCTCCGACATCTTGACGCTGGAAATTCAAAAGACCTTCGATTTCTTCCGCGCTACCGCGAGCGGTGAGAACATTCAGCGCATTGTGGTGGCAGGCGGCACGGCGCGCGTGCCGGGGTTGGTGGACCTGCTGCGCGAAGAATTCGCAATGCCTGTGGAAGAACTGAATCCGTTCCGCAAAGTGCTCATCAATCCCAGCCGGCACAGCGATGACCAGATCCGCGAATTAGCGCCGCGACTGGTGATTGCCGTTGGTCTGGCACTGAGGAGCTTCGACTAGCCATGATTCGAATAAACCTTCTCGGACAAATTCGGCCCAAGGCGGCGCGGCGGCCTGTGGACACGGGAGCGGCGCTACCGCTGCTGTTCATTGGCGCGGGCGTGGCCGTGGGCGCCATCGTTCTCGGCTTCTTCTATTACACCTGGCAGAATCAGCTCAATAAGGAAAACGCGGAAATCAAGCGTCTCACCGCACAAAAGACCGAACTGGAACAAACCAAGCAGCAGGTGGAAGCCTTCGAGAAACAGAAAACGGTATTGCAACAACGCGTAACAACCATTGAGCAGTTGCAGCGCGACCGCACCGGTGGACAGGAACTGCTGGACATGGTGGCAAATACCGTCTCTCGCACGGAAAACTTGTGGCTGACGGATATGTCCCGCAAGGGAACGTCGCTCTCCCTGGACGGATCCTCGGCTTCCATCAATTCCGTTGCGAATTTCATTACGGCGCTGAAGCGCTCAGGTTATTTCCAGAAGGTAGAAATCAAGGAAACGAAGCAGGACGACAAGGCTTCTGGCGTGCTGACCTTCTTCTTCCAAATCACCGCGGAAATCAGTCCGCCACAACCAGCGCAAGCGAGACCCGCGAACGCGCCCGCCCCGGCTGCGGCGACTTCGGCGAAGAAAGGTTAAGGGGACACCATGGCCAACCCGTTTCGAGACATGTCGGTGATCATGCAGGCCCTGGTAGCCGCGGCGATAGCCGTGGTGCTGGTTCTGGTCGGAGTTTATGTTCCCGGGTCCCCCATCGCGCGCGAACGTGATGAAGTGGACGCGGCCGTAGTGAAGCGCAGCAAACTGAACCAGGATGTGACCCAACTCCAGGTTTACAAACAACGCTATGGCGAATTGAAACAGCAGATGGACGCGCTGTCGAAGCAGCTGGATACGCTGAAGACGATCGTGCCGGAAGAGAAAGAAACCGATGAATTCATCCGGCTGCTGGAGGGAGCGGCGAGCGCTTCGAACGTGCAACTACGGCGTTTGACAGCGCAAGCGATTGTGCCAAAGGAATACCACTACGAAATGCCGTTTGAAGTGCAGGCGGACGGTCCGTACTTCAATATCTTGGATTTCTTTGGACGGCTAGGCAGGTTGTCGCGAATCATCAACGTAGGCGACCTGACATTCGATTCTCCGGAGGCGGCGAAGGGGTCGAAATATCCGGTGCGGCCAGGCACAACGGTCACCGGGACTTTTATAGCAACCACATTCTTTACCAAGCCCGCGGATACGGGTGCGGCTCCGGCTGGAGCCAAGCCTGCGACGGGGGCGGCTCGCTAATGGTGAGCGGGAATGAGCGAACTATGCGATTAGCGACAACAATCGGAATGGGGCTCTTGCTCGTGGCGGCTGTTCCCAGCGCGCACGGGCAGGTGAACCCGTCAACAGTCATCAACGGCGCTAAATCGGCGGTGGCCGACAAAGGTCAGGCCGCCCAGCAGACAGCCAAACCAGCTCCGGCGGCGCAGGCTCCCGCAAAGCCTGCCGCGAAGGCTGGGGGCAAGTCCGCTGGCAGGTCTGGAAAAGGTGGCGGGAAGACGGCGGTGAAGGCTGTGGAAAAGTCGGCGACTCCGGGAGCTGCACCTGCTCCTGGTGGCCCCTCGGAAAGCGAATTGAAAGCGGCACGCCGGGATCCCTTCGAATCTTTGGTTGGCCGACAAAACAAGAGCACGCAAATCCTCCCTCCCGGGAAGGCAGGCTTGCAAGTCAGCACGCTCAAGGTGGACGGAATTGTCCGCGCGCCAAACGGCATGATCGCGGTAGTTTCGAATCCGCAGGCAAGAACGTACTTCTTGCGCGAAGGCGATCATCTTTACGATGGCAGCGTGGAAAAGATCTCGATGGACGGTGTTTCTTTCCATGAAGAAGGAAAGGATGCCTTTGGCAAGCCCGTGGAGCGACAGGTAAACAAGAGAATTTACTCCCCCAGTTCAGGAGAACAGCAATGAAGACGAATTGGCCGGCCCTTAGGAATGGCTGCCTAATCCTCGCAAGCATGGCCGTGGCGATGAGCCCGGTTCTGGCGCAGCAGACGGCGGAGCCTGCGGGCGTGAGCAAGAGTGCGGTCATCTCCAGCGTGGCCATCACACAGGCGTCGCAGAGTGCGGCGGTGCGCGTGGAGGGCGAGGGGCGGCTCGACGTCCGTGCCGCCCGCATGCAGAACCCGGACCGGCTCGTGCTCGATTTTGCTGGGGCGCGGTTGGCTGTGACGCGGACCGTGATCCCAGGCATATCAGCGCCAGTGCGCGGCGTGCGCGTCGGGCAATTCCGGCCGGACGTTGCGCGCGTGGTAGTCGATCTCACGGCGGCTACGCCTTACCAAGTTTCGCGTGACGGCGGCGCAGTGGTTATTTCGTTCGCTGTGCCTTCTGCTTCTCCGGTAGACGCTTCGGCGAAGACGACGGTAACGACTTCACTGGTAAACGAGAAGACTCAGCCCGAATTCAACTACAGCGCGCCAGCACCGCGGAAGACCGCCCAAACCGGCCGCCAACTCCAAATTTCTGCTCCTCGCTTTGACTTGCCCGGCGAACTGACCCAGCCCTCAATCGCTCTGGCATCGTTCAGCGAGAAGCGTGAACCGGCGCGTCCGGATTCGGGAGCGCAGCAGGCAGCCCAGCAGGCAGTGCAACAGGCAAGCGCAGCAGCCACCACGATGGCAGCGGCGCAAGCGCAGGCGGCACCCATACCTACGCAGGCCGCCGGAAAGTACACTGGCGAGCCAATTTCGGTGAACCTGAAAGACGTGGATTTGCGCGATTTCTTCCGGCTGATTCACGAAATCAGCGGCCTCAACGTTGTTCTGGATCCCGCCGTCAAAGGCAGCCTTACGATCGTGCTGGACGAAGTACCTTGGGATCAGGCGTTGGACATCGTGCTGCAGAACAACAGCCTAGATAAGCAACTCAATGGCAATGTCTTGAGAATTGCAACGAAGACCACGCTCAAGAATGAAGCCGAATCCCAGCGCGATCTGGAGAAGGCGCAGGCAGAAGCGACTCCTCCCATTACCACCACGCGCATCCTGAGCTATGCCAAGGCGACTGCCATGGTGCCCGTGCTCAAGAAGTTCCTCACCACGAAGGGCGACATCCTGGCGGACGACCGCTCCAATCAATTGATCATCCGCGATATTCCGGCGACGATTCCCATTATCGACAACCTCCTTCGTCAGTTGGACCGTAAGTCCCAACAGGTGGAGATTGAAGCGCGTGTCGTTTCCGCGTCGCGTTCCTTCGCGGAAGACATCGGCACCCAGTTGGGTTTTGCGGGCCAGACGACCAGCGGGCGGTCCGTATTTGGTGGCACTCCTCAGGTGGGCGCCAGTGGACAGGTTCCGGTAACGCCGCTAAACCCGCCTGTGATCAGCACGGGAACCCAGACCACAGGCAACGGCATCACAACCGGTCTTCCGCTGAACACTAACTTCCCGGCCAATGCTCCCACGAGCGGGTTCTTGTTCTCGCACCGCTCGTCGAATTTTGCGATCGACTTCATCATCACCGCTGCGGAAGCCAAGGGCGTTGGCAAGCTGCTCTCTAAGCCGAAGGTCATCACCCAGAACAACGAAAAAGCAATCGTGAAACAAGGTACCAAGATTCCAATTCAGACGACCATCAACAACACCATTTCCATCACGTACGTCGACGCGGTTCTCAAGCTTGAGGTCACTCCACAGATTACCGCAGAAGGAACAGTCTTTATGGATGTCCTGGTGGAAAACACCGCGATCGACACCGGTATCCCGCGCGTTCAGGGTACTCCGGCGCTGGATACCGAATCCGCCGAAACCAAAGTCACCGTAGCGGACGGCGGTACGGTGGTGATTGGCGGCATCATCATCACTTCGCAGCGCGTGGATGTTCAGCAGACGCCCATCGTTGGCAGCATTCCTCTGATTGGCAATCTCTTCAAAAGGACTGCGGTTACCACGCAATCGCAGGAGTTGCTGTTCTTCCTGACTCCGCGAATTCTGCCGGGATAATTCGAGAAACCTCTTCAAACGAAAGGCTGAAAAGGGGAGACTACGGTCTCCTCTTTTCTTTATGAAGACACGCTTTCAAGTCCGCCGCCGCGCCCTGACCGCACTCCTCGCCGAGAGCAAACTTGACGCTTTGCTGATCACCAGCCCTGCCAACTGGTATTACTTGACGGGGTTCACCGGAGAAGCGGGGGCCCTGCTTGTCTCCAAGAAGGGCGCCACTCTGGTTACGGATGGCCGATTTATGGTTCAAGGCAGGGAGGAAGCGTCCCAGGTTCGCATCCTGCAGCAAAAGCATTCCCTATTTGAATCGCTTGGCCATTTTCTCAAGAAGTCCGGCCATCGAAAACTGGGTTTCGACCCCGCGCAATTGACGGTGGCGCAGATGCGCGCTTTGCGCAAATCGGGGGGAAGCAAACTGCGATGGATTCCGGCCTCCGGAGTGGTCGAATCACTCCGAATGCGCAAGGACGCTAGCGAACTATCCCAAATGCGCAAAGCGGCGGCTTTGGCAGACGAAATTATGGAGTTTGCCATCAGGTTGCTAAAGCCAGGCGTGCAGGAAAGTAAGGTTGCAGCAGAGGTCGAATACCAGATGCGAAAGCGTGGGGCTTCCGGCCCGTCGTTTGAGACTATCGTTGCCTCCGGGGAACGGTCTGCGCTTCCCCATGCACGGCCCACTACCAAGCGATTGGGCAAAAATGAGTTGGTGGTACTGGACCTGGGTGTTATACTCGGCCACTATTGCAGCGATATGACACGCACGGTGTTCGTGGGACGGGCGCCGAAGCGCATCCGGGGCTGGTACGAGGCAGTCTTGGAAGCCCAGACGGCGGCTACAGCGGCGGCGAAGCAGGGAGCAGCCTGTGGTGACGTGGACGCCGCAGCCCGGCGAGTTCTGACGAGCCATAAACTTGACCGTTTCTTCGTCCACAGTACGGGCCACGGCCTTGGCTTGGAAGTTCACGAGGATCCCCGGGTAGCGCGGGGACAGAAGAAGCCCCTGGAACCTGGAAATGTGATTACGATTGAACCTGGCGTATATGTGGAAGGCATTGGGGGAATTCGCATTGAGGACGATGTCGCCATTCACGCCGGAGGCACGGAAGTACTGACCCGCGTCCCGCGGGATCTCATCGAGATCTAATACAGGCATGAAATCAAAAAAGGCGAACCAGGCCAACCCAACTTTCGCGAACCCGGAAATCCAGCAAATCCAGCAGCTTCTCCAATTTATGAGCGAGCACAATCTCGAGGAGTTTGAATACTCGAGAGGCGATCTCCGGATCAGGCTGAAAAAACCTTCTGCTGGCCTGGTGATGGCTCCCCGGATGGTTTCCGCCCCAGAAATCATCGTTTCTGGCGCCCCCGCTGCCGCTGCGCCAGCGGCAGGCACACCGAATCCGGCCAGCTCCTCGAACGCTCCTGCTCCAGCGGAAGCCCGAACGAGCGAGGATTTGCATCTGGTCAAGTCCCCGATCGTTGGGACGTTTTACGGCTCCCCCAGCCCCGGCGCCGAGCCCTTTGTGAAGGTCGGGGCCTATGTGGAAACCGGACAAACGCTTTGCATCGTGGAAGCCATGAAACTCATGAACGAAATTGAGTCCGACGAAACGGGCGAGGTGGTGCGCATCTTCGTTGAAAACGGCCAGCCCGTCGAATACGGGCAACCTCTCTTTGGCATCCGTCCAAGCCGGAAGAGATAGCCGGCACGCCGCGCCATGTTCCATAAAATTCTAGTCGCCAATCGCGGGGAGATCGCCCTGCGGGTCATCTGCGCGTGCAAGGAACTGGGCATTTCTACTGTAGCCGTGTATTCCGAAGCCGACCGCAACTCATTGCACGTGCGGTTCGCGGATGAAGCGGTTTGTATTGGCCCGCCGCGCAGCAGCGAAAGCTACCTGAACATCCCTCAAGTCATCAGCGCCGCGGAAATCACCAACGTGGATGCCATCCATCCCGGTTACGGCTTCCTTTCCGAAAACGCCAATTTTGCCAAGGTTTGCGAGGCATCCGAAATCACCTTTATCGGGCCGAAGCCCGAAGTTATCGAGATGATGGGTGAGAAGGACCGCGCGCGGCGCGAAGTGAAAGCAGCGGGGCTGCCGACGATCCCGGGAAGTGACGGCGTGGTTGAAGGGGAGGAGCAACTTGCGAAGGAAGCAGCGCGCATCGGGTATCCCTTGATCTTAAAAGCAGCGGCCGGAGGCGGCGGGCGCGGCATGCGTGTCGTGCATGAGCAAGAAGAGCTGCTGTCGGCATATCAAACCGCGCGGAGCGAGGCGCAGCAGGCTTTCGGCACTCCCGATGTTTACGCGGAGAAATTCCTCGAGCATCCCCGCCACATTGAATTCCAGGTCCTCGGTGACCAGCACGGAAAAGTGATTCACCTTGGCGAGCGCGAATGCAGTATTCAGCGGCGGCACCAGAAGCTGGTCGAGGAATCACCTTCCCCAATGATGGACCCCCAGCGGCGAAAAGACCTGGGAGCAAAAGTGGTGAAGGCGCTCGCGGAGATCGGTTATACGAACGCTGGCACCGTTGAGTTTCTGATGGACAAAGACGGGTCCCTCTATTTCATCGAGATGAACACGCGCATTCAGGTGGAGCATCCAGTGACGGAACTCGTGACCGGCGTGGATTTGATCAAAGCGCAGATCCGCATCGCCGCGGGCGAGCGGATGGAGGACGCTACCGGCGCCATCATTCCTTCCGGCCACGCGATCGAGTGCCGCATCAATGCCGAAGATCCAGACACGTTTGTGCCCTCGGCGGGGCGTATCACGACGTTTCAGGCGCCGGGCGGCACCGGCGTGCGAGTCGATTCCGCTGCTTACGTGGACGCCGTCATCCCGCCTTATTATGACTCGATGATTGCAAAGCTCATCGTCAAAGGCCGCGACCGCACCGAGGCTGTCGGCAGGATGAGGCGAGCTCTCGAAATGTTTGTCATTGAAGGCATCAAGACCTCCATCCCGCTGCATCGGAGAATTCTGGCGGACCCGGACTTCGCGGCAGGGAAGTTCGACACGCATTTCATTGATCGGTTGCTCGGAACGAATGGCAAATAGACTTCAGGGACGTGAGCTTTGAAGCGCCTTGTTCTTCCCCGGCTGTATGTGATATTAGACCAGGCGTTGCTTACCATTCCCGAAACAGAGTGCGCGCAAAAGCTGGCTGAGGCCGGCGTGCGATTGATGCAATACCGGAATAAGACGGCTTCGGCGCGCGAACTACTGGAATCCGCGAAGCGTCTTACTTCTGTCTTGCGCTCAAACGAGGTGACTTTTATTGTGAACGACCGGGCCGACGTGGCTTATCTTTCCGGCGCAAATGGCGTGCACGTGGGCCAAGAAGATTTGGGTGTGGAAGAGGCGCGCGCTGTCGTCGGGCGCGAAAAGCTGATTGGTGTCTCGACACACAACTGCGAGCAATTCCAGCGGGCCATTGACACTTCAGCGGACTATATAGCGGTGGGGCCGATCTATTCCACATCCAGCAAGGTAAACCCTGATCCGGTCGTCGGAACTGAGTTGCTGCGCGAAGTTCGGCCGCTGACGGATAAGCCGATTGTTGCTATCGGGGGAATCACGTTGGACTGCGCGGCGGAGGCAATCAAAGCCGGCGCGGATTCCGTGGCAGTGATCAGTGGTATTCTTCGCGCGCCCGATCCCGGCGAACGCGCGCGGCAATTCATCGATTTATTGGAAGCCGCAAATCACGCGGCGGCGGTCTGAGAACCTAGTCATGGCTGATACTACGCATACGCTGCCGCCCGGCTCCGCCACTCGCGAAGTCGGATTTGTGCGGGCGCTGGGGCTTTTCGACGGAACGATGATTGTCGTTGGTTCCATGATCGGTTCCGGCATTTTCATCGTCGCGGCGGAAATTTCCCGCGAAACGGGTTCTGCGGCCGGCCTGCTTTTGACTTGGATTCTTACCGGTGTGCTCACCGTATCCGCGGCGCTTTGCTACGGTGAGCTCGCCGCGATGTTTCCCCATGCGGGAGGACAGTACATCTACCTGCGCGAGGCGTATTCTCCGCTCTGGGGCTTTCTCTACGGTTGGACGCTTTTTCTGGTCATTCAGACCGGTACCATCGCGGCGGTGGCCGTGGGCTTCGCGCGATACCTGGGCGTGTTGTTCCCAGCTGTTTCTCCGCAGACGTGGATTCTTCACCCGCTCAATCTTGGGTCGAAGTACGCTATCAGCCTGTCTGTTCAGCAACTGGTGGCAGTTTTGATGATTGTCCTGCTGACGTTCCTGAACACCCTCGGTGTGCGGCTTGGTAAATGGATTCAAAATGTTTTCACCAGCGCGAAGACGCTCGCTCTGATCGGCGTGATTTTTCTCGGGATTTTCGTCGGGAGAAATGCCGGTGCAATTACCGAGAATTTCAGCCACTTTTGGACGATTCGCAACGCCCAGACCATTGAACCTGGCGCGAATTTTCTGCGCGGCATTGTTCCCGCTGTCTCGGCGGCGAGGGGCGCCTTTGGGCTGTTTGTCGCTTTCGGCGTTGCGCAAGTCGGCTCCCTGTTTTCCGCGGACGCGTGGAATAACATCGGGTTCACTGCCGCCGAAGTGAAAAACCCTAAACGTGATGTTGCGCTCTCCATGGCGCTCGGCACTACAATTGTCATTACCCTTTATTGCCTCGCGAATCTCGCCTATCTGTGCACTCTGCCGGTAGTTCAAATCCAAACCGTTCCCGATGACCGCGTTGCCAGCGCTGCTCTAAACACCATTTTCGGTCCCGTCGGAGCCGCGGTTATGGCTGTAGCGATCATTATTTCGACCTTTGGATGCAACAACGGACTCATCCTGGCAGGTTCGCGTGTGTCCTACGCCATGGCCAATGACGGGCTTTTTTTCCGAGCCACAGGGAAGCTGAACAGAAGAGGTGTGCCCGGCATTGCGCTAGTCGTTCAGGGAATCTGGGTTGTCTTGTTGATTCTCATGCGCACGCGGGGTCCAGACGGCAGCTACGGGAATCTCTACAACGACCTGCTCGAGTATGTCGTGGCCTCGGTGATGATTTTCTACGCTTTAACGATTGCGGGAATTTTTGTCTTGCGCGCCAAACAACCGCAAGCAGAGCGGCCTTACAAGGCGTTTGGCTACCCCTTTGTGCCCGTTCTGTATATTCTCGCAGCGCTGGCGATTGTGCTGGTGTTGGTCCTTTACAAGACGCAAACGGCGGGGCGCGGATTAGGGATTGTGCTCCTGGGTATTCCGGTCTATTGGTTACGGGCCTTGTGGTTGACGAAACTCGCTCGCGCAAAATAGAAATTTTCTTGTAGGGGCGAGACATCCCGCGCCTCTACAATGTCGCAGGCCATTTTGGCAGTCATTGATGGAACGGGGCAAAACCCCGCAGAGGAGGAGTTGCATGGGCAACCCCTTGTTCGCAACGAAACCGCTGGACCTGTTGCTGAAAGAGGCGGGAGAAACCGGTGAACACAGCCTGAAGCGCGCGCTGGGGCCCATCAACCTGGTGACGCTGGGTATTGGTGCCATCATTGGAGCCGGTATTTTCGTGCTGACAGGCTCGGCTGCGGCCCTCTATGCGGGCCCGGCCATCATGCTTTCCTACGTCCTGGCCGGAATTGCTTGCGTCTTTGCGGGATTGTGCTATGCGGAGTTTGCGTCGATGATTCCGATTGCGGGCTCCGCCTATACCTACGGCTATGCGACACTCGGCGAAATCGTTGCCTGGATTATAGGCTGGGACCTCATCCTTGAATATGCATTTGGCGCGGCGACGGTCGCCAGCGGATGGAGCAGCACGCTGGTGGCGTTTCTGCAGGACTATGGGATCAATCTACCTCCGCAAATCTGCGACGTTCCCGGCGCTCAGTGGGTCCTCTATCAAGGCCGCTGGGCTCCCGTTTCCACCTTTAGCATGTCTGCTGAGCAATTGGCGGGGTTGCCCCATGCTACCGCCAAGTTCAATTTGGTTGCGTTCCTGGCCATTCTTGGGGTCACCACGATCTTGATTATTGGCATCAAGGAATCCGCCAACTTCAATACCGGCATTGTTTTTGTGAAGCTGGTGGCGGTATTCACGTTCATTGCGGTGGCCCTCCCATTCGTTCTCAAACACCCCGTAATTGCGCACGACAATTGGAGAGTTTTTCTGCCACCCAACGCAGGGTCGTTCGGCGCATTTGGCTGGTCTGGCGTGGCGCGTGGCGCCAGCGTGGTGTTCTTTGCGTACATCGGGTTTGACGCTGTTTCAACGGCCGCCCAGGAAGCGCGCAATCCGCAAAAAGACATGCCCATCGGCATTCTCGGATCGCTGATCGTCTGCACTTTCCTTTACATCGTTGTCTCGGGATTGCTTACCGCCACGGTGCACTATTCGCGGTTAAACATTGGCGCGCCGGTTTCCCTGGCCATTCGTGAAACGGGCGTCAAGTGGGGAAGTTACGTGGTGAATGCCGGCGCGCTGGCAGGTTTGAGTACCGTGATGCTGGTGATGCTGCTGGGGCAGTCTCGCGTCTTCTATTCCATGGCCCACGACGGGCTGCTTTGGAAATGGGCTGGCGATATTCATCCGCGTTTTCGCACTCCCTGGAAGTCCACAGCGATTGTAGGATTAGGAGCGGCCCTCTTTGGCTCGCTTGTTCCCATTGGCAGCCTCGGTCAGATGGTGAGTATCGGCACATTGCTTGCCTTTGTCATCGTCTGCGCTGCGGTTTGGCTCCTGCGCGTCAAGCGGCCGGATCTCCAGCGGCCATTCCGCACGCCGTGGGTCCCGTTCGTGCCGCTCATGGGAATGCTGGTATCGTTTGGATTGATGGCTGCACTAAACGGAATCACTTGGGTGCGCCTGATCGTTTGGCTAGTCATTGGGCTCGTTATCTATTTCACGTACAGCGTGAATCACAGCAAAGTCCGCAACGGCGCGAAATAATTCTTGCTGAGCAGCGCTATCTGACATTTGGCCCTCCAGCCTCGACCTTGGAGCGTCGACTTGCTCCGCGTGCAGAGCGTCTTCAGTTAAACTATCCTTTCTAATGACGGTCCAATGAAGCCCTTCCTGGCAACCCTGAAACAGCTCTGGAGCCGCCTCTCGTGGCTCGATTTGACTTCGATCATCTTTGCTGCTGTTGGCTTTCTTCTCGAATTTACGGAACTCAGCGGCGGCCTCTTTAGCTTTGTCAAATATTTGGCGGTCCTCGCTGGCATTTACCTGTTGATCCGCTTGGTGGGCTGGTGGCGGTCCAAGCTGCTGTGGAGTCTCCGCAACCGCCTCATCGTCGCGTATCTTTTCATCGCCTTTGTGCCGATTCTACTCATCATCATCATGGTGTATCTCGGCGCGCGGATTTTGTATTCCCAGTTGGGCGCTTACCTTCTCCACGAAGACGTCCACAACCGCATCGTCACGATGGCGGATACCGCCGAGCACATTGCTATTGCGCACCAATCTCTTCCCAGCGGGGACTTGGAGGAAGACGCCGAGCAACAGCTGGCGGCTCAGTCTCAGGCTACGCATGACCGCGAGCTGCCCGGGCTTTCCATTACGTTCTCAGACGAGTCCTCTCTTCTTCCCGCTGGCGAAGGACTGTTCTCTGGCCTCGTCCAGGAAGGCGACTCACTCAGCTTGGTTAGCATTCGCTCCATCCCTGGCCGCAAGGAGCAGCGCTTCGTGATTCTTCGGGTGCCGGTGAAATCTGAGTTCCTCGCCACAATCGCGCCGGATTTGGGCGCTATCCATTTCAATGTGATGGAGCGTCCTGCTCCTGGCACGCCCGCTGGTGTTCTCTATTCCTCAGGCGGGCAGCAATATCGCGTGGCCAACCGCATCGTCGCGCGCAATCGGCTGCTGCAACCTGCTATGTTCTGGCTGGATTCGCCGGTCGACATCGTCTCCACTCTCGACGTGGTATCGCCGCAAGGCGGTTCCATTGAGATGCACCGGCCTGTCTTGGCCGTCGCCAATGCTCGACCTTCGCGTCTTACGAGCAGAATTTTCGTTTCTCTGGGCGAGTTGCTTGATACCTACATCCTTTTCTTCGTGATCGTGGGAATTGTTTTTCTTCTCATCGAAGCCGCTGCCTTTGCCACGGGATTTGTTCTCACTCGCCGCATCACTCGGGCTGTTTCCGGTCTCTACGGCGCGACTCAGTACATAAAACAGGGCGACTTCACGCATCGTATTCATACTGATCATCACGACCAACTGGGCGAACTGGCCGAATCGTTCAATCAAATGACTGGCTCGATCAACACTCTCATCGAAGAGCAAAACAAGCGCCAGCGCCTCGAAAACGAAATCTCCATCGCTCGCGAAGTGCAGAGCCAGCTCTTTCCCAGCACTCTCCCCTCCGTGCCGGGCGTCGAGATTGAGGCCATTTGCAAAGCCGCGCGTTCCGTCAGCGGGGATTACTACGATTTCATCCAACTCAGCCCATCGCACGTGGCGATTGCCATCGCGGACATTTCCGGAAAAGGAATCTCCGCCGCGCTCTTGATGGCCAGCTTGCAGGCCGCGCTTCGCAGCCAGTTGCTTGCGGACGGCAGTGAGAATCTGAACACCGCGGAGCTCGTTTCCCGGCTCAACCTGCATTTGGTTCGTAACACCGGCGACGATCGCTTTGCAACATTTTTTATCGCCGTTTACGATAGCTCACGCCGGACGCTTCGCTACACGAATGCCGGCCATCTTCCTTCCTTCCTCATTTGCGATGGCGCGGCCCGTCTCCTCGACAAGGGCGGCATGGTTCTTGGCGTTGTGGAAGATTACGTTTATGAACAGGGCATCCTCGAGGTCGCTCCGGACTCGCTTCTAATTGGCTACAGCGACGGTTTAGTCGAGCCAGAGAATGTCTACGGCGAGGAATTTGGGATTCCAAGGCTGAAAGACGCGGCGATTCGCGTTCAAGGTGCTGCACCACTGATGGTTGCCGAATCGCTCATGGCCGCTGCGGAAGAGTGGGCGGGAACTCCTGAGCAGGCCGACGACATGACCGTCCTTGTCGCGCGGCTGCGGTAGTGCGCCCGCGGTAGTGCGCCCGC
>Ga0187778_10001162_pt1 | contig 18533 bp, 12 predicted proteins | sample 1015_Q2_SP5_20_M_FD_132418 | JGI IMG/M metagenome (GOLD analysis project Ga0187778, IMG submission 132418) | Tropical peat soil microbial communities from peatlands in Department of Meta, Colombia - 1015_Q2_SP5_20_MG | ecosystem: Environmental > Terrestrial > Soil > Wetlands > Peat | place...
CCACTTGTGCCCCAGGACCACCGGAACGCACTCCCGTGCCACTAGGCCCAATCCAACGCACGCAGGGAAAGCTGCTAGAGCAACTACCTCGGTTGCACCCCGGAGGTAGCGCCGGAGGGCAGCGGGGCTGTCTTGCACAGCTGCGAGATAAATTGGGATGACGGTGGTCACCAAAGAGGCGACCTTTTCAAGTGGCACGTTAGCCGCCTCCCACGCATTGCCATAGAGACCCAGGGCAAGTTGGCCCAGTCTCCTGCCGGCAACAAAATTGTCGAGCCGCTCATAAGAATTGAAAGCCACAATCGAAATCGAAATATGCCAGCCGAATCGAAGCGGTTCTCGAATCGATTTGAAGTCCGGCCATGCCAATCTGCACGGTCGTGCGCGAAGGATCACGTAGATTCTAATGAAGCCCGGAAGCAAATTTCCCAACATTATGGCCCAATATCGGAACCCCAACCAAGCCAACACTAACGTCAAGGCAGACCCAATTAAAGTTGTCACGATTCCAAGAATCGAAAGCATCCGAAAGCGCATCTCCTTGGCTAGTAAAGCCCCTGGGACTCCACAGAGCGAACCCATTACAAGGCCGCTACAAGCCACAATGAATACCGAAGCAAGGGCTGGCGTCCTGAAAAATGCCGCCAAAGGCTTGGCAATGATCAGTCCGACCACAAAACAAAAGCACCCCGCAAGGATGTTGAGAGCAAACATTTGCGACAGTTGGTCCTCGCTCAATTTGGGAAGAGCCACAACTGCCCGAGGGAGGCCGAGTCCGGTGATTTGTCCCATGTAGGGCATCAAAATGTTTGCTAGAGCAACGATGCCAAAATCTGCCGGCGTTAGCATTCGCATCACGCCGAGAAAACAAATCCAGCCGAAGATTTGAGTTCCCCAGTCACTGGCGGCGTTCCAGGCTACGCTTCGCACCAGAGATCGGTCATAGCGATTCATGGTGGAATCGTTCGGCTGCAGCGTGGGCTCCGCGACGTTGGCAGGTGCAAACACCAGTTTTGAATCAATAGGCACATTCGTTGACATGGAGGATTACGCCAGCTAGCGAGCCGCGTCGAGCCCAGTCAATCAGATGACTCGCCTGAGTCTATCAGCGACTAGTTGCGCTAACATTAACCTAGTGTGAAAAGCATTCCAATTCCTTGTGCCCCTCCCCTCCCAGCACTTGCTGGCTTGGCAAGGGTTGATATCACATCGACTGCTAAAGGGTACTGTCGCCAAGGAAGGCGAGACTGTTAATGATTCGTTAAAATCCGGCAGAGCCGACCCGGGATGATGGACAATCTGGACGAATTTCGACTAGTATTCAATGGAACAACCATGAATAGCGCATTTGCGGCTGCTTTGTGGTGCTAGTTCCTTACCTTTAGGCTTCCTCTAATTGGCCGTTCCCTAAGGTCGCTCGCAAAAGGACTAAACATGCCTGATCTCGACACAAAGCTTCATCTTGACATGCTGCGCACTTACTTGGAGGAAAACAGCTTTGTGCACCGCGTCCGTCGTGCGGTCCGGGAAGTCGTGTCACCAACCAGGCTTTATGGACTGCAGTGGGGAGATCCGGAGATAACCGGCCCGCAGATATACATGCGAGATCATTATGTTCTTCCCTATGTCAGGCCAGATCATGTTGCGGTGGAAATCGGGCCGGGTGGGGGACGTTGGACCCGTTACTTGCTCGGGTTCGGCCGGCTTTATGTAGTTGACTACCACATCGAGCTGTTGCAAGAGCTTCGAAGACGCTTTAACCAACCCAATATGAAGTTTATCGTCAACAATGGCACCGATTTTCCTGGGGTTCCGGAAAAATCTGTAGATTACGTAATTAGTGTCGCGTGCTTCGTGCACCTTGAACTCCACCTGATAGTTGCCTATTTGAAAAATATCTACAAAATCCTCAAGCCAGGGGGCAACGTTTTTCTTACTTATTCGGACAAGACAAAAATCGGGGCCCAATTGAATCCGACGCTCACCGACAACACGCCAGAGCGGATGCGAGAGATGGTCACACAGGCCGGGTTCCGAATCTTTGAGGAAGATCCGACGGTACTGTGGAACAGCGGCATAATTCGGTTTGGCCGGGGAGGTGCTTGAGGGGTTTACACTTCTTGGCTCCAATTCCCGTTAATCAGGAACCTGAAAGATACTGAAGAGGCTATTCATACCGTATGGCTCTAGATTGATTTCTTGCAAACATTGTTGGGAGACCAAGTCATACAGAGCGATGTGAGTAGGTTTGACGATCGTTCCCTCGCGAAGAATTGTCTTGACCCAGCGTATGTTCTCCGTGAAGATTGTCTTGCGAATTCGTGTGAAACCGACCCACATTCTTCTTTCATCGACGGGAAGCAGACCGCGGCACCAGGCGGGCAGCACCTCCTTATCGTTATCTTGAATCCTTCTGAGATCGACAATGTGATCAATACAAAGTGCGCGCCGGTTTACGATCACAACCTTTCCATCAACGCTGGTAAAATAAATTTTCCCGCCGCATACCAGTCCATCGTGTGGCGTCTCTCCATCCATTGGAATTCGCTTCTCCGATCTGCTCAAGCAGACGGCGTCTCGCTGATGGGCGCGAGTAGCCCAAACCTCATCCTCCAGTTCAAAGACGAAATTGGGATGCGACACATGAGGTTTGGTGGTCGCCACTTTCCTATAGTCTGTGCTGGAGGAGAAGCGGGTCCAGGGCGCTTCGTCCAGCACGCTCCACTCCGCTACTGTCTCACCTTGAGGAGTGATCTTTATGACCATGTCGAGTCCCGTGCTGACAACAAGGAGATTGCCATCGGAGGATGGAGTCACGTGGTGTACGTCGTTGAAACTAGGAAGAGAGATGTATCCAATCGTCTCAAACACGGGCAATTTGTAGATAAGTACTTCCGTCGTGGTACACGTATAAAGCGTGTCGCGGATTAAGGCTCCGCTGTGGAAATGTGCGGCAGGTTTGTCACCTGCCGTAACTTCTCGGGGACTCCGGTATTCAACGCATGTCCTCGCTTCGCCAGTGTCGGTGTCAACTTCCAGAATCAGTGCTGTTTCGTACAAATACCATTCGTCTCTCGGCCCTGCTTCTTTCAGCCCGATCCGGCGTTCTCGACCCCCTAGAACATAAAGCTTGGACATTGATTATGGAATGAGTAATTGAAACAAAGCTCAGATTCGGGATTAATTGAACCATATCCTTGTTAAAAGGAAATGAATTCGGGTTGCGCCGGTTGCGCCTACGGAGATTGAAGCTCGTGCGGGAGCAGTTCTTAAAGCCGAACTTCGTGCCCTTCTTAGTGCAGCTCCCATAAAGTGCGCTCCCGCACAGGCTTCAAGGCCGACTAGCGATGAAGGCAACTTTGAGGTATAAGCCGAAAGCTGTGCACGTGAAACCTTTGTGCAAAGCAAAACTTTGTTACGTTCTCCCAGTGCAACCAACCGAAAGGTGGTCTTGCCTAGATCGAATGCCGATAGGAGCGATGTGCATTGCGATCATCCTCTAGATCTAAACTGCCGAGTCATGCTAATCGGCGGTGGATAATCTCAAGCAAGAAGCTGCGGGCCTCTAGGCACGCACCGCTGCCAGCAGCTTGGCGCCAGCCCACAGGCCGACTATACCGCTGCCGAGAAGCAAGCCGGTGCTGGGTTCTGGGACGGGTTCTGGAACGGGGGTGCCATCGACAGAAAAGGCCGGTGTATAACCCCCAAATGTCTGCCACCCGCCACCATCTATGTCTTGCTCGGTTGAGCCAAGAATGCCCTGCGGGCGAGTAATCCCAAACACCACCTGTAGTTGAGTTTGGGACAAGTGCCGAAACAACCAGCCAATAGGTACTTCCACTTTGTAGCTGAATCCCACCAGTAGAAGTGAGTGTCTTAAATCCAGCACTTTGGAACGGCGCCGCGTTGGTGATTTGCCATTGTTCCAGCACCGCTCCAGGTGCCCCATTTGAATTCTGGTTCAGCATCACAAGGAATGCATTGGTGCCTGAACGGAGCTGGAGTGCGAGCGCGATCTGGGACAGGCTGGCATTGATGCCTGATGCGAAAGCGGCCGCTGTCTGCACCATGTCGCCAGCCGCGCTAATAGAGTTTAGTGAGCCAGTCACGTCCGGGCCACCGTACAAAAACCCATTGGACCGAAGCTGTTGAAGATGATGTCGTCGGCTTGTGATGGCACTGCCACGAGAAGAATCAGTCCCGCGATATAGGCCGCGATCGCTGAGCTCCTCCGTGCCTCGAATACCAAATATACAAGTCTCATCATTTGTAGCTACCGTTGTTGCGGTCAGGCGAACCGGGCCACTTGGGAATTTGCAGTGAACCCTCATCAGAACACCACATCTTCGACCACAAGGCTACCGCAACATTAATTTCTCGTGAACTTGACAGTCGAATCCTACGATATAAGTCATGCTTCTATCAACCTTCCGTGGGAGCATTCAGCACGCTCCTCCCTCTTGCGAAGCACAGCACCAGGTACCTCGATGAAGTAAATAACGGCGTGCAGACGCTTGTTAACAGGAGCCTTGATTTGAGCAGAGCTTCGGACCGCGCTTTCGTTGCGGTTTGATAGGAGGCGCACAGGGCCGGAACCCCCGAAAGCCGCGCATCGGACTGGATTACTCGGCCACGTCTTTAGGCGCGCAAGTCGGAGTTACATAACTCGGTTCCAGCTGGCTCCGTAAGCGGTATAACTTCAAGGGAACATCTCGCGCGCAATAAATCAATGCATAGTCCCGTGACAGCTGGTCGAGCGCGATTTTCGCAAAAGGACTCGCGGCGTTCCATCTCTGCACGTCCCAGAGCAGCACATAGTCAATCGTGTGCCCAGTCATAGCCTCGTACTGTGCCAGGTCGGCCAATGGTCTATGCGCCCCGGGTCCTTCTTTTCTGATTATGGTCATTGGGTCAAAGCCGCGCCGGTAGACTACAGGAAAATTCCTACTTTCTGTTTCATAATTATCGAGGTCCACCAAATTGCGATCCAATGCTACAAGCGCTGAAGCATTGAGAAAAGGGTCATACCGCAGTCCGGGGTCGAGAGTGTTCGCGTACCGATAAGACTCGAACTGCAATCTGAGTAACGAGCTATGCGGTTTGATATACCTTGCCACTTCTCTGTACTGATCCAGCGCTGCAGAAATCGTTACGTCCCGCTGAAGATTTCTTGCAACGAAACCAATACAAGTGATCGTCGCCACTCCTGAAAGAAGCACAATTGCAGTTTTGTTCAGCGGCTCAATCGCAATCCACAAAGCCAGGGTGGCGAGCGCGAACAGAAAAATGCGATAATTGATCGCACCTCCACCCAAGGCACCTTCGGGCAAGACCACATACAAAATGAGCTGGAGCGCTGCGGTGAGCAGAAAAATATCTGAAGCAACTAGCTTTCGATGACACCGAAAGTAGCAGATAGTCGCGGCTGCTATAAGCAGAGTCATCCCAAACAGCTCTGCAAGCTTCAGATCAATGGGATTGAAACTTGAAACGAGGATCGAGAATCGGGTGATGGACCAAAAAATAGTTTTCAGTCCCCAGTACGAGGGCGCAGTCGTTTGACTTCTGACGCGCAAGCAGAAAAACCAGATCGACAGCGGTACTGCCAACAACAGACCGAGTTGCGGCGTCAAACTCTTTCTCCATTCGAAGGATCCGTGCTCTGCGACTAGAGTCGCGATTGAAAGCAGTCCTACCGTTGCTGCCGCTAAGTAATACGAGAGGCCGTTCGAAAAATACAGGAGTGCAGACAATGCCATCAGCACAACAACCTGTACCGGACCCGTCCGTTTAGGCATTCTGGCACAGAACCCTATCAAAAACAGGTACCAAACAAGACTGAAGCAAAAGTTGAAAAATCCCATGCAAAAGAGGTGATTCCAGACGAAACCAAAACCGAGCAAATAGGTATAACGGCTAGCGCAATTGAAAGAGTGAGCGGTGTACCGAAACGCTATAGGCAAGAGAATCACATATAAGGTCAGAAGCAACCTTTCTGCCGTCAAGGCGGAGAATATCCGCATCAGCAGAGCAAGAGTAAGCGTCGAAAACCAATTCGGGACAGGTGCTGGGTTCAAGGCAAAGAATGTGCGGTCAATCGGGAACGATTTCTCCCACCATCCGCTCAAGAGATAGGCATTGTACAGGTGGGCAGGACCATCGTTGGTGGGAATCTGAGAAAGACACCAGACCGGAACTAGGCAAATCATCACCAGGATGAAGAACAGGGCATTCTCGAACGTGCCGCGCTGGGATACACATTTCTGTGGTTGCTCAGTCATTGGACATTTTTTGTGTGCTAATGCAAGGAGCTAGCTGCGGGAAATTCTGCCCGAGAATCGAGCCAGTGATCCTGAACTCGTTTTTCACGCCGCCTTTTTGGCAACGCGAACAACGGCAATGCCGTGAGAACCAGAAAATTCGCAGAGCAGTCCTACGAGGTAGATCCCAGCAGCGAGAAGATACAGAAACTGAAAACCAAAATACATTGAGTTATATTCGAGAAGTCCCCCACACATTGCCCCCAGCAAGTTCATACTCATCACCGAGGAGATATCCCCGCGAGTCTTGAGAAGCCCCGAGAACACAATTCCAGAAAAAAAGATGGGGCATGTCAGCAAGAGAGCGGTTCCAACTCGGCCCTCGAAGTTTGAAGGTAACCCGCCACTCCTTGCGATCCACCACCCAGCCAATAGACTCGTCAACAATAATAAGTAGGAAATCACGGGGCTGCTGATACGTAGCGATTGCACAACCCAGTTCGCGAGGAAGGCCATCACCAAGATACTGGCGATGACAACGCCAATCACCTGCCATGTATTGCCAAATGTAAGTCCCAACTCGGTGATGCCCTTCGTTTCAATCAACATGAATCCCGCGCCCAGGAGAAAAAAAGGAAAATGGCTAAAGCGTGGTTCTTCGCCAACGAAATTCGTCATTAGTAAGATGGAGAGTGCCAGCACAAGCGCAACCATGAAAAGATAAGAAACCGGATAAACACGGCGCGGCATGTAGAAAAATGGCCAGTCGTCGGTCGGGAGGTCAGCAGATAACGCCTCATTCGAATAGAATCCACTTCGGTCCTCGAAACCGTTTTTGGTCAACAACGCTGGATCGACGTCGATTTTCCCGTCGGATGCGAGAAAAACGACTCCCGAGTTGTATCCGGCCATGATACAGAGCGGGGGACGGCCGTCGAATGCTTGCTGTAGCATGAGATAAATCTTTCGGCCCAATTGATCGTCAAGCATTGAGAACGCAAGAGAAATCGTTCCAAGAGGGTTGAGTCGGGCCCTGGCTTCCCTCATGGCCTGCACTGTGTAGACGAAGGAATCCAGTCGCACGCTCGATGCCTGACTCAGAAGCGTGTGCGAGTCCAGTAACCCGAACACAATCAGGTCATAATGCCGGTCTGTCGTCCGAAGGAAAGATCTGGCATCGTTCACCACGGTATGCACTCGAGCATCCTTGTAGGGATGCTCAGGATGTCCGCCTCCCAGCATAAGAATCGCCGGATCTATCTCGATAGCGTCCACGCGCTTGGTCCCTGCACGCAATGCTGCTGCAACATCGTTGCCCGCACCGGCGCCGATTATCGCCACGCTGTCCGGTGCCCCGACGATTTGGTACGGCAAGTCATAATATGCCTTTGCTCGGGCAACGTACGGTTTTTCCTTCCCTTGGGGCCGCAAGAAGTCGAAAACTTTCTGATAGTAGTGTCCAGCGGCTCGAATCTCCAGCAGACCCTGCTCGCCTCTGCCGACTTCCAGCAACTGGTACGGAGAATAAATTCTTTGCCAACTCGGATCCACTGGCCATTCCAGCAGCACAACCGCGAAGATCATGAAGCCATAAGCCCAGAGCAAGACTGATCGTTTGCGCACACAAAACAACAACAACGCGGCAAGACCAATCAGAAACCATAGAGTTGGAGGGGTCCAAAACGCGCTGGTCACGAACATCAAGACGACGCCAACCAAGCTGCCAAGTAGGTTATACCCGTATGCGGAAAGCTTCTCTCGCCTTTCCATCAGTGCTCCGCACAGTTGCCCAAGCGGTACGAAGGCCAACGCCGTCAGTAGGAAGATAACGGCAAGAACGAAGTAGGTTTGGAGTCCATCGTACAGTTGAACCGCTTTTCCAAGGCCCATGTTTAATTGCTCATGAAACGGAAGAACATAGAGACTGCGAAACTGGTCATATGTCATTCCATATCGCATCCCTAACATTAGGATGAATTGCCAACAGAGCAGTGGCGCCGTCAGGAATAGTGGAATCTGCTTATCTCTTGTTAACGCATAACCCAGTCCGAGCCCAACGAAACACGACAGAAGCGACAGATTTTTGTAAAATGCAAAGAACGGAAAGACAGTGGCCTGCCAGCGGATAATGGCTAGCTCGAGGAAGAGGCTGATCGCCGCGGTCGCAAAGATACTCAAGCTGACATAGCGCTCCGGCATGGCTCTCACAAATTCAGCCTGGTCGGCACTGTTTTTTTCAATGAATGGCTCCGCGCGACGCAGTAACCACCCAACTCCAGGAGTCACGACGATTATTCCGGACGCTATGAGCAGGTACCAATGCCATTGAAAATCCCGTTCCTGTAGGTAACGGCTGCTGGCATAAGTGAGAAGTGGCGCTAATGCACTTCCCCCAAATACGAGTGCCAACAGCCGCGCGTAAGAACGCCCCATAAACGGAATCTCCCTGTCGGTTTCTCGAAAACGAGTGGGAGTATACACTGTTCTCCAGCCCTATAATGTGAACAGATCTTTAATTAACGAGGTCGTCGCCAGCCTGAAAGAAATGCAAATCATGAAGGCAAAGACTAGAAGGAATACGGGTTCTCGGCGAGTCTACGGCTCTATCCATTTCAGGGATGACCTTCCTCCAGCTTGTTGGCGGCCACGGAAACAGGATGTCCCCACCCAGAGGACGTTCATCGTCCAAAGTCTCTAACTTCGTGTTAAAGGTAAACTAACAAATCCAGCAAAACCATCTCTGTGTGAAGGCTGTCGATCTGATTTGGCTTCACGCCATTTCTACTCATGAAATAGGAGTAACATGGGATGCGCAAGCCCTCGGGACAATGCAGATCGAAGAAGCGTTCATCCGCCGTGATGGCATGTGAACCCTGGTGGGTTGTTATCGAATCACACAGTGAATTCCAGTGGTGTAAAGCTGGTCCAGGTGAAGAAATGTGAAGGATGTCGCTGACCACGAAGTCGACGAGAGACCGCCGTCCGAAATCAAGCTTTCGGTTCACAGTGACAACATAAGAGTACGTGTCCCTGCCAGGAACAAGAAAGTGTCCGCACTGGCGGTGGTCATCGAGGAGTTGTTGATCCGCCTTCGAAAGCATGGGGCGAACTGCGTTGGCTCCTATAAATAAATCTCCGCCTCTCGAATCAGAAGGCAAAAGTCTGCGTGTGAGAGCGATCCTTTTTATTAAGGCAGTCTCAATCACAATTTCCCCTGCACGTCGAAGTTTACGGAACCGACCACTTTGTTCCATCCCTTGCTTCTTCTTCACTAGGGCTCGGTAACACCATGGGCCGCACAGGAGCTTGCTCGATTCAAGCGCCTGGAAGCCAAACGCCTTCACCACTTGGGTTGCCACTTGAGACGGGGTAAGGGTAGTGAAAGTGTATCCCCGCTGGGTCAGCGCTGCCGTGAGAAGCATCACACTAGAGGCTCTAAACTCGGGCATGATACACCACGAAGAAAGGTTGCAAAACCTCTCTACCCGTCCCTCTACCAAGCGTTCAGAGTAGATAGCTCCTAAGAATCCAACAACCTGATTTTGGAACTCCAAAATAAAGCCAAGGTTTGGTTGGTGCTCAACTCCGGGATACTCGAACAGACGGCGCCACTCTTGACGTGGTGAACTGAAACTGTCATTGAGCAGAAGAACTATGGAATCGATATCTTCTCTACGCGCGGGCCGGACATATGGCTTCATTTTAGTTCCGCAGCTAACTGCCAAGCTAACGGAGTAGGTCTAACCAACGACAACGCGTCGCCAAGGCTTTAAGGCCAAGTCCTCGCCAAATAAACGAGCACGTAGAGTGGCCTCAGAAATGTCGTCGTACGAGACAAACTTTCTGGGGAGGCTCGATAAGTGTTCCTTGTGCGCAGGGAAGATGTTGCACCATCGGGTCGTTACCGCGGTCTTGAATCTTAATTCTTTCACTAATCGAAACTCGCGCTGACCGCAATTATCCGGAGTACCAAAAGGATACGCAAAATGCTGAACTTTAACTCCGAGTCTTTCCATCAGAACTCGCCTCGATCGCTCGATTTCGTCTCCTGCATCATTCTCACTAAGTTGCTTCAGGGAACGATGGGTCATTGTGTGAGCGCCTATCTGTACCAATGGATCTCGGGCAAATTCTTTCAACTGGCTCCAGTTCATAAAAAACCGGTCGCTGAGAGCTTGAGGGTTCACACCATTTAGGTCCCATGTATCTCCGAGCGGCGGACGGCCTCCAGCCACATCTTGATGAAGGCTCGACCTGAATCGGTAGTAAGCCGCAACTTTCTCTTCCCACGTCTTCAGCTTTATCAATTCGGCCTGCCCGGAACTAATGAACTCAATTTCGTTGCGCTGCAAAAGTAGTTCTTCGAGTGCATTCCACCATGCAGGAGTAGTGCGTTCGATGTATCCAACTGTTACATTCACGCAAAAAGGCACGTTATGGCGGCGGAACACAGGCAGAGCGATAGTCAAATTATCCGCATAGCCGTCATCAAAAGTAACGCACACAAAGGGTCGCGGCCGAAACCCGTTTGCGAGCCGATCGTGCATCTGGTCAGCGCTGACAATGTCCCAGTCTCGTTGCCGTATGTAGCCCAGTATTCGATCCAGACCGTCTGAGTCCACAGCCAACCAGGGATCAAACACCCTGCTCCCGGGGAGGACTATCCTGTGAAACATCAATATCAACCCCATCCCACTCAACCAGGGTTGAGCGTAATCCAAAATTCCGCAGGAATCTAACACCCGGAAGAGAGCCCGAAGCCGAGGCCCGACCCAGTCTCTCAGCACGAGATTCCTCCGTCCACGATCAGCGTTTGCCCGGTAACGAAAGAAGCCTCATCACTAAGGAGAAATCGCACGATGGGAACAACATCAGAAACCTGACCAAGGCGATTGAGAGGCGTTCGCCGAATAATCTGTAGGCGCTGGTCAGGGGAGAGAGTTTTCGACATATCGGTTTCAATATATCCAGGCGCCACGGAGTTGACGGTAATATTCCGCCGTCCCACTTCACGCGCCAGCGAACGCGTGAAGCCATCGATGCCAGCCTTCGATGCTGAGTAGACCGAAAGACCCGTATAACCCCGGCTTCCGATGATAGAACTGATACTAACAATCCGTCCGCTCCGACTCCTTTTGAGGAGAACTTGCAGGGTCAGCCGCGCCATTCGGATAGCTCCAAGTAGATTTACGCTAATAATTCGCCATGCATCTATGTTGGGAAACGTTGCGAGTACGCCTTCGCCTGCCAGGCCTGCATTGTTCACTAAACCGTAGAGGTTGTCTTCACCTGCCCAGTGGAGAACTTTATCAAAAAAAATCTTTTCTTCTCTTTCGTCACCAATAGTACAAGGATGCCAATACAGCGTAGAGCTTGTCGCAGACCGCTGAAGACTCTCCATCTCCGGAGTAATTGCTCGCGCACAAGCCGCGACAGTGTATCCGTGCTCCAGCAATTCTTTGACTGTAGCCAGGCCCAAACCGCGGCTGCCACCGGTTACGATCACCACCCTAGGGTGATCATGCGACGGCATCACACCTTCTCTTCTTTCCGGATTGCGAAACTGGAATGGACGGAACAAAACGCACGATGCGGGGTATCTTGTGGGCTTCGAGCCGTCCCCTCAAGTGGGCGATGATAGCCCGCCGGAGACCATCGTGATCCGAAACTTCGGTAACAATTTCGGTCGCTACGACGGAACCTGTGATTACACTCGGCAAGCCAAATACGCGACTATCAAGCACACCCGGCACCTGAAGGAGCATATGCTCGACTTCCTCGGGTGTCACCTTGGCCCCCCCGACGCTGATTACCGTGTCAGCGCGTCCAAGAAAATGCACGCGATCGTCTAAAATCGTAACCAAATCTCCCGTTCTTAGCCACCCGTCATCGGTAAATGCCTTACCCCCTGCGGCCAAGTACCCGGTCATAGCACATGGACTTTGAACTTCCAAGATTCCGTCTGTGATACGCAAACGAGCGCCTTCAACCCCGGTCTTCAACCACTGGACTGGAAACCCGGCAAGGCCATCCTTCACGCTGAAAACAGCACCAGCCTCAGTAGTGGCATAGATATGCACGATTCTACTGGTGGGGAAAGCCGCCCGCAGGTGATTGATAGTACGTTGGTCCGCCACTTCTCCGCCAAGTGTAAGTTGCGAAAGGGGGACCTTTGACAGTGCGTCTCCGGCGGCAACTAGGAAACTGCGCCAGAATGTGGGAGTAGCGCTGAGGTGGGTGGGCAACCAATCCAATGCCGCATGCTTCAAGGCGATTACGCTGAGCTCTGAAACAGCGATGAGTTCGTCGCGAGAAGTCAGCGCAGTCAGGAGGACTTGCAGCCCTGCAAAACTGGCTGGGTGAAAAGCCAGAAGCCATCGGGCCGGTCCGTATCTTCTTGGCCTTGGGCGTACTCTTCCGAGCAACGCAGTCAGCGTGTGGCGTGCGATTTTAGGCTCTCCCGTGGTCCCGGAGGTGGTGAGCAGAACCTGAAAACCCTCTGATGCATAGTTTCCTTCCATGGGCTCAACCCTGAAGTTCTCATCGATTAGGCCAGAGATACCCCACGCGCGACATAAATCTCGACTTGGGTTACTTCGAAGTAGTAGAATTTCATAGTTTGCCCAGTGCGCGGCCAAGATCGCTGCGGCTACGCGATCGGCGCGAGGCGAACTGATTGCCACTCTACCTTTGCCCCGGCTCGACAACAGTTGCGCAAGAGTAGAGGCCCATTCGCGAAGCTGGGAACGGGTCACACGAACTCCATCTTGGCAGATGGCGGTTGCATCCGTATTGCCCACCGTATCAAGAGGTGACGCCGTTGCCTTAGGCCTATGTGCTTCAGTGCTAGTTTGCATACAGTCTAGCCAATTCACCAATCGTTTGAAACCCGATAAATCCGGATGCAAAAGGGTCACTATGAGTGATCTCACCCATTGTAATAACCACAACTGCTATTTCGAGCGAATCGAGGGACAAGGAACCATCTAAAAGGACCGTATCGTCTTCGAGCGGAGGGATGTCCTTACCTGCATCGACTAACCTGTTTCGTATGACTTCAATCAGCTTCGCTTTAGCTTCGTCGTAATTCATGCTTTTCTCATAGCAAGACTTTTTCGACGTCCGTGTAGTGTTCTACGAATGTGGAAGCCACCCTCACGGCACTCATAACCTAGCACAGAACGTCAGAAGGATTGTTACTGTACGATGACAAGTGTTAAACGAGTGAGCCGGCGAACCTGGCTTCCTGGCTGGTCTCCCAACGTTGCAAAACCAGCACGATGGACTGGCTGCTGAGCAAATACATCGCCCACTGGATCGGGTAAACGTACCGGGCGTGGGCTTGACGAAGTAATAGACAAGAGGGTAGACCATCAGAATCGCCAGCAATGCGTAGGCGATCACCTGCTTTCGCTTAATTAGAAAAATCAGACCGGGAACGCTGGCCACGGTGAAGAGACCGAGCCCGATCGTTTGAAGCGGGCGTTTCATCGCGGGAAACCAAAAATAGTAAATCCTCCGCAGCGTAAGCCATGCGAAGAGTCTTGGGTGAGACACAGTCCAACGCAAGACTTCGGCTCTCAATTTTCGTTGATAGGCCACTTCGCCCATTTTCTGAACATCGGCGCGCTGTTCGCTGCTCATGAACGGATGATACTTGTACCAGAAGTTTTGGTTGTCTCGTAAGTTCGGGAGGGCGTCATCATTATTGGATACCAGTTCCAGTGGCAGATTCGATCGCGTCCAAAACGATGCTGCCGAGAACAAAATAATTACGTAGCGCCCAAGGGAGCAGCGTAGCGAAGACCGCCACCACAGGACGAAGCAGAGGTAACAGCGGCCGACAGAGGTGCGAAAGACAAGATAGCCGCAGAGACGCAGAGAGAACACGACCGAACCCAGCGACGCGCTTACCAGTATCGCCAATCCGGATAGGAATCCCGCCAAGACTCCCGAGCGTACTGAGAAATCTTTCGCGTACCAGCATTTCATGTAGAACACGAAAACAATCACGCATGCGAGACCGGCCATCGCACCTTCGGAGGATCCCTTTGTTTCTACCCAGCGATTGAGCGTCAGGACCGAACCCAAAATTGCGGCGAAGATTCCAACTCTCCGGTCGAGCAGGCATGCCTCGCCAAGCAACGGAAGCATGCTCCAGGTCAGAGCAGCAAGAAAGCAGTTGAGCACCTCCTGGGCGATCTCACCCCGCACGCCCGTTCCGAAGCAGCGGTACAGAGCGCTCAAGAGCAGCGGGTAAAGCGGCGAGGAATGTGCGATCGGGCCCGTGTTCCCAAAAGCATTGGCGAAGCCGTCGTGCCAGCGAAGTTGCAATCAGCACGAGCTCGCCTTGCTCCCGATCGATGTAATCGGGTGGCGAACATGAGACCGATCCTCACGCTCAGGCTGTAAGAAGATGCCGCAGCATAAAGTTAAAAATTGCCTTCCAGCGGTTTGCACTATCGTCTAAGTCAGGCTCGGCAACGGCGATGGTTTCAGCTGCTGGATTCATCTTTATTATTATTTCAACTCGCCGATGAACACATCCGACCTGCAATCATCGCGTCCCATGTTGGCGAGGTGCATCGTCCCGAGGATGTACTCGCCCCGATCCGTCCATGTAATTCCGCCATCGCTTACAGTTGTTCCCCTGGTGACCGAACTGCACGATCCGTGATAGCCATAAACATCTTTCCACATCGGCGGGTTGGCACCGCTTGCCGAACCCCCTCCTGCTGTCACCTGAAAGTAGTGATTGCAGGGATTGTTGGGCACCTCAAGTGGCAGGATGATTTGTCCAGCCTTGTGAGTTCCCCATTTCTTAGACCAGGCCTGGGGCCACCAGTATGGCGGATAGGATGACGAACTGCCCGCCACTGTGACCTTGTACACATTGAAGTTCGGGTTGGGATGGTCATTGCCCATGCGGTGACCGGGCTCGAAGATGTCACCAACCTCATAGCGGTGATTCGGCTGAAAATTGAAAGCGCCATTGCAACTGCGAGGACCGTGACCGCCTTTGGAGATCGAACCTAGAGTGTCGCCCCAATTGGAGGTGAAGGCATAATACTTGCCATCTTGCGATAGGGCTCCAATTCCATAGCAACTATTGAAATTGTTGTCTTCATCGCAGGTGCTGGGGTTGTAAGTGTGAAAAAATCTCTTGACTGAGGTTCTGCATGCGCCATGCCCGGAAGAAGCGCAGTCCGGATTTGGGTTGGTGCCATAACAAATGACCTCATTCTGCCAAGGAATCGTGTATGGCCAGTCGAATGCTGATGTTGCCGTACAAACCGGAGTCGTGTCCGAACCGTCGTTGTAGTTCCAGGAGGGATGTGCCTCATTGCCTAACGACTGCGGCATGGACAACCAGAAATAATTCAGCGAGAACTGATTCTCAGGATACTCGAAAGTTCTGCCGTTCAGATTTACTCCCGTGTCCCCGTCTTGATTCACGAGAAGATGAAATCCTGTAGTCCAGTGCCCCCACGGGTGACTTGTAATCTTGCTCACCTTGGTGCTGGTTGTACTAATTTGCCAGATATACATCCCCGGTCCGCCTGGAATAATGGAGCACGTCTGAAAGGCGCACGAATCGAGCTCCAGCAATAACCACTTTCCATTCTTGCTGATTTTCAGGTTATGGAGGAAATAACGGTCAGGAAGGTCAGTCATCCCAATAATTGTCCGTGTCCAAGAGCCACCTGAACATGTGTAACCACTACCGTCTGTGCAGCTTAGATAAGAAATGATTCCAGTGCCAACGTTGTATAGGTAATAAATGTTGTCGCTCCGTTTGTAGACGGCAACGAAGATCGCGCCGGGCCCCCCTTGACCGCCTTCATCTGAGAAACTCTTTACAAATACGTCGTCATCTGTAGATGCTCCACCGACGGCGTACCAGGTAGCAGCCCCGTTAAACCCAATCCCGATGTTGCGCCAAACTACCGACCCATCCACGGTATCGGTCATGACAACTTGGCTGAAGTTTGGTGGCGTTCCTGCCGCCGAGCCGGAAAAACAGTTCGTGCGTCCGGGCGCACAAGTTGCCTGGTAAAGATATCTGCCCGGGTTGTTGTTTACCGGTCTGATAATGCTCCCGAGAGCTGCGCTTTGATTTGGTCCCGGCCAATCCGGCCCATTCCGAGGCAAAATTTGTTGAAAATTCGCTATCGTCTTCCTCTCAGGAAGTCTGATACTTCCCAAATCAATAGCGTTGATCACAAAGCTGTACCCACCGAACGCATAATAAAGATGCGGGGTCAACCAACTAAACGACCCATCGGTCACCTTGAACGAGCCAATTGGGTATGTAGGTTCGCATCTCGGATGAATCGGATCGGGGGTGTAAGTAAAAGGATAGTTCCAACCCTCAGAGTCACCTAGGATTAGCCGATACGAGATTGGAACAGTTACGCTCTTACCGATCTGATTCATGTCTCCCGAACCCCCGAATCCAATACCATAAGGAAGATTATTTTTTGCGTTGGTATCAGGGTAGGTGCAACGAACAATTTGATTTCCTTCCGCAGTGAGCCCGAAGGTCTTGTCGTACGAGACAGCATTCGGCTCCGCGCTCATATCCGGCACTTGCGGGAGATCACAATTAATACATAACGGCTTGGGATCTGCACCCTGGTACGAACATCCGTAATTGGGAGGGCCACAGATCGGTGGGCCCGACTGGTTCGAGCGGGCCGGTTGATCAGTTATCAGGTTCGCACACGAACTAGCAATGACTGTGAGAAGCATAACGAACAAGAATTTCTTGAGTCGGACCATCATTCTTCTGTTAGCTCGAAATCACAAAATTCTAAATTGCACTTGAGCGTTATCCACCGCGTCCGCCGCACAGCGAAGAAAACGCAGATGTTCATAATCAACCTTAGATATTAAAGGGTGGTTACAGGGCGATAGAAAAATCGCGCCTGCCGAAACAGTCCGTTGCCCACAATGGATGCGCAGCGCAGCAGGTGGAAGACCTGCATATCGTCTGGCGAACCCCAAGGTACGTACTAAAGCTATGTCCGATCGGACAAGTGGCTCCTTCATTGGTTATCTACCCACCGCCATCTCCATTTCATAAAGTCCTAGCTAGGCGTGCATCTCGAACTTCGGCAGGGATGACCGCCGCCGCACGATGTTTCTGTCACTACTCCTCTTCACGGGCAAGAAATGCGGCTGGGCTCGCTCAGAAGTCGCATTCTCCGGTTGGCTCTTCCTACTCGTCATTGTGGATCTCGCTCTTTCGACGAGTTGTGGAGGGGGTGCTACCAGCAGACCGCAGCAGACCCCCAGTGACCAAATCAACGTGACAATTTCCCCGGCGAACGCAACTGTGAAGCCGGGAGGATGGCTGCAATTCAGCGCATCAGTTACCGGGACGAATCAGACCGCGGTGGTGTGGTCAAGCAGCGCCGGTACCGTCTCTGGCACTGGGCTGCTGCAGGCTCCCTCGGCGACCTCCACAATGGACCTAACGGTTACCGCTACCAGTCTAACCGACAAACAAGTACACGCCTCGGCTGACGTGTTGGTTTCCGGCGCCTCCACACTGCCTCGATGCACAACGCCACTTTACTTATGCGCGAGGACAGATGAGTCTGTCATTCCGGTCGCAACGGGTCCGAATTGGGGCGGGCTCACGGGCGCAAACACGATTTTTGTGGACAATCGGAGGATCGGATACTGTTTTCGCAGGAGCAATCGGTGTACAGGATACCGATAATCGAATATTTGTTTACAACGCCTCTTCCAATGCATGCTACCTCTACAATACTCGCTTTGGTACGATTCACAGCTACACGGGGACACAGCGGCCGGTTACAGGGAGTTTAAGTTGCGACGGGTCAATCAATGTAACCGGTTCCGGTTTTGGAGCTGACTGGGCTGGTCTGAGCATTTCACTGACGGGCAGTTCAGGTACATCCGTGTGGCAAGTGGATAGCGTAGCGGATAGCGAGCACCTCACATTAGGTTATTCTTGTCCGAGTGGAACCTACAGCTATTCAACCGTCCCTGGCACGTTGATTGGAACAATAACAAGTCCGGACCGCTATTCGATTCACGATATTAGGATGGACCCTGCAGGAGTGTGGTTGATCGTGGAAGAAGGCCAGTACTGCTACACCTCTAGCTGCAATGTGATTCATGAGTGGCAAATTGGCACAACCACCGTCAATGCGTGCCAGTGGTCGGCTTGGGGGACGGACTTCGGCAGTTGTGCTTCCCATTACACCGAGAGTGCAGCGGGATGGATTAACGCTGATAACG
>Ga0187778_10001164_pt1 | contig 18509 bp, 19 predicted proteins | sample 1015_Q2_SP5_20_M_FD_132418 | JGI IMG/M metagenome (GOLD analysis project Ga0187778, IMG submission 132418) | Tropical peat soil microbial communities from peatlands in Department of Meta, Colombia - 1015_Q2_SP5_20_MG | ecosystem: Environmental > Terrestrial > Soil > Wetlands > Peat | place...
CGGCAAGACGACTTGTCGCCGACGAGCACGTAAAAACTGCGATCTCACTAGCAGAGAAGCTGAACGAGATTCATCCCAAACTAGCTGCTTTAAAGCATATAGTGGCAGAAGAGCTCGCCCATAAACCCGATGCGCGCATTATAGTATTTACTAATTACCGCGATACTGCCGAAGTGGTAAGAAATGCACTGAGCGAAGTGCCCGGTATCAGTGTGGAGAGATTTGTGGGCCAGGCCAAGAAAAATGGATCGAAAGGCCTCTCCCAAAAAGAGCAGATCCAGCTTATATCGGCATTTGTTGATGGTACGTACAACGTGCTTGTTGCGACCAGTGTGGCTGAGGAAGGATTAGATATTCCCTCTACCGATATGGTTGTATTCTATGAACCCATCCCGTCTGAAATTCGCAGCATTCAAAGAGAAGGTAGGACAGGACGACGACGAGCAGGCAGGGTTGTCGTTCTTATCACAAAGGACACACGTGATGAAACGTATAGCCTATCCAGCATCAGAAAAAAGCGGATAATGCGCGAGGAGATGGAACGCCTAAGCGCGAACGGGACACGGCGGCCACAACGAGTCTTAAGTGCTGACGCGACCGGCAATGGTGGAACGGACACACCAGGACGCCAGTTCAATGGAAAAGCGCAGGTTCATCCACAAAACACCAGGATTGAAACTCAATGCAGCTTTCACGCTCCAGAAGAGGGTGGCTCGGAGACGGGAATCCAATACCAGACACGTAACTTGAGCCGCCCATTGAACGCGACTTCCGAGGAGGATCAAAGAACGCTATTGGATTTTGAAGAGTACGAAGGAACACGTGAAAAGCGTGTACGAGTGCTCGCTGATCGGCGAGAGGCCCGATCTGGAATCTTAGAAGAGCTCGAGGCTCTCGGCGTGACTGTTGAAACGCGAACCTTGCCAGTGGCTGACTATGTCATAAGCGACCGAGTCGCAGTCGAAAGGAAAACTGTCCAGGATTTCGTGAACTCTATCATAGAGCGTGATCTTCCGCTTCAAATCCAACGGCTAGTAAGCAACTACGCGCGGCCACTTCTGCTGTTAGAGGGCTCGGATCTTGCTCCAAAGCGCAACATATCCGCGGCTGCCGTTCGGGGCATGTTAGCTGCTATCGCGATCGATTGGGGAGTGCCCCTGCTTTGTTCACGAGACGCCTCGGAAACGGCGCAGTTGCTTTTGGCACTTGCCGAGCGCGAACAGTCGACTCACAAGACGCGACCAACAGTTCACGGAAAGGAGATTCCAAAGACGTTAGAAGAACAGCAAGAGTACATTATTGCTTCGATCCCTTCGGTTGGTCCCGTTACCGCACGCGCCCTGTTGCAACACTTCGGATCAGTCGGGGCCGTTTTCTCTGCATCGGCACACGAGCTTGCGAAAGTGCGGGGTATCGGCAAGCAGACAGCAGAGAGAATCCAGAAGCTGGCCGCGACCGAGTACAAGACTCTGTAGTCACTGTTTTGGAGCTTACTAGTTTATTAAATGACACAAGCTTTATTTAATGAGTTCACATACTTCTCGTAAATCTGCGGTTCGAACAGGTGCTGTGATCGGAGCATTTGAATGCCAGAAGAAGGAGACAACGATAAGGAAGAGGGACTCGAGCAGGACGGAAGTATCGAGAAGGTTACTGAAGGACAGGCAACGCCTTTGAGAGAAGACGAAAAAGAGCCTGACGAAGTACAAGAGATTGAAGAACCCTCTTTCCCCAGCGATGAAGATCCTTTCCTCTTGCATATAATACATTTTGAAGATCTTGTCGCGCGGTTAGAACCGCTTGTACGTTCTTACACCGGTCCAGGAGATAACGTGCAAAAGGCTTTCGCAGCGCTGAAGCAGGAGGACTACGAAACTGCCGTCAAAGAGCTCAGTCAGATGCCTAAAGATGAGGAGGAGCACTCTACCATCCCACTTCTTTCAGCTATAGCCCAGTTGAAAACGGGCAGCGTCCAACAAGCCTCAACTGACTGCGACGCTGCCATCGCTCTTAATCCTCTTGATCCAAACGCATGGATTTGCAAAGCTGCTGTCGATGCGGCCGAGCACAATCACACCAATGCGTGCGATCATCTCAACAAAGCAGTCGAGCTCGCGCCGAATGATCTCGGAGCGCTCATCTCACGAGGGGCTTGTCTCATTCGAGTTGGCCACTTTGAAGAGGCAATACGCGTACTGTACCGGGCACAAAAAATCGATCACTCCAACGTGTGGGCCTGGATTAACAAAGGAATCGCCTATGCCTACACAAATCGGCTTAAAGACGCCCTCAATTGCTTCAACGAGGCGTTGCTAATCAGCCCCGATAATCCGGATGCTCGCAGCGCAAAACAGGAGATGTTGAGACGCCTAGCTCACTAGCTTAGACTCGAGGTGCGCGTCTGATAGGTTTAGCCGGTTTTTCACCGCGAGCTGATGGACCTTCCTGCTAGCTACTCCAACTATGGTTATCTAGAAGGTTGCCGAGCCACCAATTGGCAGCACGGTGACTCGATGAACAGCCTCTTCAGCGAGTCGCTTGAACTTATTCGGGTCCGCTTTGATCTGACTAAACGTGTTGAAGTGCATCGGAATGGCCACTTCAGGGTTAATGATGTCAAGCGCTGCCACAGCCTCTTCCACATTCATGGTGAAGAAGCCACCAATAGGAATAAACAACACATCGATGTTTTGCAAAGGCCGGACGCCATCTAGATACGTGTCTCCTAAGTGCGCAAACCGAACGCCGCCAAGTTCAAAGACGTAACCTGCGGGATATTTGCTCTGCTTATGACTCGCGCCTATCATCGATACACTTACGCCCTCGACGAGCTTGCTTTCTTCGCGTTCCATGATAGTCATCCGTTTGAATTTTCCTGCCATAGTAGGAGGGGCGACTACCATTGCGGTGAACTGCTCGGCGGTTACGTGATCGAAATGTTCGTGCGTGATCAAGATTATGTCAGGTTTGCCTAGGTAGCGAGGTGCATTTGGATTCTGCTTGTCAAAAAATGGATCTATAAGAACCGTATGATCGACGTCTTTTATTTCGAAACACGCGTGACTCAGGTACGTAACTCTCACGGAGAGCTCTTCTTGCATACACGTACGTCGCACGAAACGAATATAATACTTTGGCGCAAAAAGCTCACCAGTACGTTGCAGGGACAAAGCACGACTTAATCGGTGGCTCTACATACCCTTTGGTGCGAAGCGGACGTTTACGCCGATATAAGCCGCATACGTCATTTCCGCTGTGGCCTCACTCGCTCTTCAAGAACAGTTCCTCAGAAGTCATGTCAAGAATGCGATTCGGGTCGAAGGGCAACCTTTCAAGCACTCGGTAGCCAATAGACTTGTTGCCTGATGAGATACGAACTTCGTGCTGATCCAAGCAGACCGCGAGTCTCCCATTGCCAAGAGTCGCGCGGGTGATACCTATGAAGCTATCCGCTAAATGCGGGTCCACCTTTCGTGGCAACTGCACACTCATATCACGGGTGCTCACCCCAAACTCAGCAGTAGCGTCATATGAAATCTTCGCTGCTATGGCAGTAGCCGCACATTTTTCCCCGTGGAAACTATAAGCCTCTCGCGCAAATTCAGCAAGCGCCTCTGCTTGCTTCGCGTGCTGCGCGATAAGCCTTGAATGCGCGTCGCGGGCCCAAAAAACGACATCCCACCCCGCTGAGTAAGGTTTGATGTCTATAATCGGCGACTTGTCGATGAGATCGAGTGCTTCCACATGGAGCAGCCGTCCTTCCACCTTCAGCAGACGTGTGGCCGAAAGCGACAACGGGTTGGGCCGAGTCGGAGAACGCAAAGAGAAGACGCCTCGCTTTTCTAGCTCGGGATTGATTTTCCGAGGAGCGACCTTCAGTGGCGCTCTGTCAGCCTTGTCAAACCAGCCAATGACGTTGATGTGCGTATCATCCTGCATGCCGCTCATTCCCTCTGAGAACTCCTCAAATATCTCGATGACCGCAGGTACTCCCTGAAGCGGCATATCGCGAGATTGTGTTACCGTTGATCGCACAATCCCGATTGGTTTGACGTGATAGATCGTTGATTCACGTGGATAGCGACGCATATGGGATACTCATGGGCCGTTTTTTACGAGAAGCGGTTTCGGCGTGTGCCCAATCCGCTTGCGATTGTTACCTTGGGAGATATGCAGAGATATCTTCGTCCACGATTTTTGTCGCATTGATGTAGCGCCCTATGTGATCGTCTAACTGTTTGATCTGTGCCTCGTACTGCTCCTTGTCCTTCAAGAGACTTTTCGTGTACCGGTCTCGCGCGTAGACTATGTGCAAGAACGCTGTTTCTTGATCGGCCGATAAGGCAATCTTATACTCCGTTGCCGCCAGATCAGTGTCGCCTTGTTTCTCGTAGATGACGCCAAGTCCGCTGTGTGCGATCACGTTGTCAGGTGCAGCGCTTAACGCTTTTTTATAACAGTCGATTGCGTTTTCCAGTTGGCCTAACTCATCCAAGGCTGCTCCCAACCCCGTCAAAGCTGTCGGATCCTCCGGATCAATGTCGAGCGCCTCGCGGTACTTCTGAATTGCTGCAGCGACGTTATTCTCGTTTAGGAGGTCTATCGCTTGCGAGATGTAATCATCGACTGAAGTCATATTTGAGAGATGCCTCCCGAGGTTATAAAGCACTTTCGAGTGCATACATAAGTTTTGCGGCTCGCTGGTCAACGACTGAAATGCAGCAACTCCGATATGTTTCTGCAGAATATGCGAACTAGAGACGGCTCTCTTAATCCACTGCTAAGAATGACCGGAATTTCATCTGACGGAGAGCCATACGGAGTATCAGAACCAAATACTACCCTCGTGTCCCCAAGCACCTGAACAGCTCTCGCAATGCACGAAGTGAGCATAACTCTTGAAGTCTCCAAATAGACGTTGTCGTTCGCACGAGCGACGCGAATTGCTTCGTTGACGCCGGTCGGCGTGCATACCTCGGAACATCCCATATGACCCATGATAATTGGGAGCTCGGGAAAACTATCTGCAACCTCTGCAATCATCGGCGGGATTGGATCATAAGCGTATCCGGAGTGGAATAGTACAGGTATCCTTAGCGTAACGCACGCCTCAAGTATGGGCACCACTGTTTCATCGGAGGGCTTGAATGACTGGCTCCGCGGGTGCAGTTTCAAGCCTCTCAATCCTAGCTTCTTTACTGCTCGTTGCACCTCTTCTACAGCCAACGGGTGGTGTGGATCTGTGCGAGCAAATCCAATAAACCTGTCTGGATACGCGGCTACTACTTTCGCGATATAGTTGTTTGCGGTTGAAAAAGCCTTCCCCGGCCGGATCTCATTAAACGGAAAAACGATGCACTTATGCACATCAGATCGCTCCATCTTGCGCAATAGTGAGCGTGGTTCTTGTATGACGCCCTCTAGATCCATGCCGATATGATTATGCGCGTCGATGATTGCCCCCTGATAAAGAAGCTCAGAGCGGTCGGCCCAGCCTCGCTTGTGTGGTATCTTCATCCCTATGTAAGCCATCAGACGAACAGTTGTATTGAAAATCGTCCAAATAAACCTAGCGTCTGATCCTGACGATAATCTTCTATGAGGTTGCGCAGAGTAGCCGCCACTTGGTTCACGGGGATACGGCAATGCTTATTGTGAGGAGGCTTGCTAAAACCGAGACAGGTCGACTGATTTGGCGCGACCGACAAGTCTGAGGACTATATAGTGCCGAAGAGCATACGGAAACGGAGCGAAGGGTCATCTCCAGCGACTGTTAGCATTTGGTCCGGACTTGCCACGAGGTTAAGACAAAGTGACAGAAAGCGATAACACCAAGAATGCCTCTGTGAGAGTGCGCCGCATGATGTTTACGTTTGTCGAAACAGACGCTACTGTTCTTTGCGCGTCAAATGTCCCGGCCGATGGTCAATTTGTGGACTGTACCTGCTCTAATCACAGCTTTGGGCTAAGTGTCTTCATCCAGATTTCACTTATCGTCCAATCTTTGCCTAGCCTGCGTATTTTGATAGGCCAGAAAGCTGAGAGCGCTGGCTATCAGAATCGCATCGGCAAATGCAGCTCCGGAACGAGACGTATCGACGAATGTGTAAGGAATGCCGAGCAAAGGAGCACCATGCCCTTTTCCGCCTCCAAGAAACGCGAGGGTTCTAAAGATCAGGTTTCCGCTTATCCCGTCAGGAGCTATTAAAACGTTCGACGTTGAAATCGCTTCTTCAATAAGGATGCCGTAATTCACCGCTTCTAATCCTGCGGCTCGGAGCTTTGTTGTCAGCTTTTCGGCGTGTTCAAGCATTAGGTCGACTTCGTGAGTCCTTCCTTTATCTTCGAGCCTTCCGCCTGATAGAACACCTACCGCAGGATCGATACCGATCGACTTCAAGAGCTCAGAAGTCTTCAGCGCGAGATATGCACGATCGCTCACTGACCTGCCCTCGTCGATGCCAACGGGAACAAGGAAGAACTGCTTGCCTTGATATGTCGAGAGCAGTGCCGATCGATGCAGGCGACGTACTTTCATCCGTTCTTTTAATACGTGCAAGAGCTTCGTTGCACTAACCGTCCCGCGTACTGCCGCATTTATCGTGCCATTCATGAGTAGGTCAACCAACGTCCTCTCTGGTTCCACCGTTCGTATGCAGTCCCACCCATCAACCTCATTTTTGCAAACAAGCACGATATCTGCGAGTTGACGAGCCCCGGCGATTCCTTGCAAGAACTCCGAGTTAACCTGTCCAACTCCTACGCCAACTGTGCTCTCAGACTGTGAAGCAATATCCGCAAACTTCCGTAAAATCTCGCCGGCCAACAGGTTCGGTGATGACATTCTAGTTAGGTTGTTAATTAACTGGCTCATAAATCCTCTTATGAGTGCCTAGTTCACTAGATACGCAGCCGGGCAATACAGCAACACGTTTATAAACCAAAGCCGTAGATTGCCTACAAGTACGGAAAGGGTGACGCGATGCGCATTGACGACATCAACAAGAAGATTTTGTACCTGCTCCAAAAAGACGCGCGCATGACTTATAAGGACATCGCCAGAGCGCTTAACAGATCAGAATCAACAATACGTGATCGTATCTCTATTATGGAAGACGAAGGCGTCATCAAAGGATATTCGGCCGTTATAAACAAAGAAAAAGTGGGGCTCAACTGTAACGCGAGAACTTTCGTAAAGATTGATCCGAAAAATTTGGATACGTGCATCAAAGAGCTTCAAAAACTAGAATCAGTTTATCAAATCAATCAAATCTCAGGCGATCACAACTTGGAATTCTCTATCGCTGCAACGGACTATGATCACTTGAGAAGGATATTGAAAGAGAACATATCGCCGCTCGGCCTAAATGACCTTACGATCAACATTATTATGAACTCGATTAAAGAGGAGGGGCCGATACAAATCCCTTAACGTGTGTGGCGATAGGATCCGAAGATTAAAAAGCGCCGAGTCTTTCACTGAGGATTTGTCACCTGTAATATCTGATTGTAGTGAGACCGGTTTTGCAGAGGTGAAGACAGGCTACGCAGTAAACCCGCGCTTGAGCATATCGCGCAATGTACGCGGTAGGTCCGCAATCGACTTTCTAACTTGTTTCGTGGTGTCTCTGTCTCTCACAGTAACAGTGCCATTTTCGATTGTCTCATAATCGATCGTAATTGCAAACGGCGTTCCTATCTCATCTTGCCGTCTATACCGTCGACCAATAGTTCCAGAATCATCATACTCTACTAGAAAGCTCTCGCGACGTAACAGCAAGAAGACCTCCAAAGCTTTCTCGTTGAGCTCTTTGACCAAGGGGAAAACTGCAACTTGAATGGGAGCTATACTAGGAGAGAGGCGCAGGACGATCCGTTTCTCTCCACCTATCGTGTCTTCGTCATAAGCGTGTTCCAAGACGGTGTAAACGGCTCTATCAATACCAAAGGAAGGCTCAATGATATGCGGAGTCACAAAGTCGCCCAAGATCGTTTCCGAACGGACTTCGATCCTGTAACCCTGCGGATCGATGATTTCGCCTTCGAAGGTTATGGGCTCAGTGGGATCGCTCAGTCTTGAAAGATACTCTGCCACTTGTTTCGCCTTGCCCTTGTATTTTGGACCTAAGTAACTCATGTTGGGACTAATGAAGGCACGCTGCCTTTCTTTTGGCTGTTCATAAGGCGAAAACACCGCCATTTGCATACCGCTCTGCCGCTCGTGTCGTTTTAGATCGTAATCGGTCCTATCTGCAATACCTGCTAATTCGATCCAGCCATATTCGGTAAGGCCTTCGGCATCCCAACAATCTACAGCGTAATGTGCCATCTCATCTGGCGTGTGCTGTCTGAACCGCAATCCCCCTTCCTCAATGCCAATACGCTGAAAAAACATCTTAGAACGTGCTATGTGATAAGCAAGGTATTGATTTGCTATGATGCCTTGATCGAGGGCAATCCCAATCGTCTTTCTGTCCGCGAGATCCCGTACAAGCGTGTTGATTTCAACATGGCCCACTTCGTGGAATCTTGGATGGCTGTCTTTGTCACGGGGGTCAACGAAGACTTCCGCTTCTGCTTGGGTGAACTCGCGTAACCTAATCACTCCTTGACGCGGAGATATTTCGTTTCGGTACGATCTTCCTATTTGCACGACGCCGAAGGGTAGTCTGTCTCTATAAAACCTCAGTAACCGTGCGAAGTCAGTAAAAATGCCCTGCGCCGTTTCAGGTCTCAAATAACCCTTCCTCTGCGTTCCAGGCCCGATATGAGTAATAAACATCAAATTAAAATCGTGCACCTTGCCGAGAGATCCGCCACAATCAGGACACGGGATGCTGTACGAATCAATCAGCTGCTGCGTCTTTTCGCCTGATGGTATGCAAGCACCCGTCACGTCGGATTCACAGATATCTACCGCTATTCCCCGCTTCTCAAGATACTCTTTTACGACGTGATCTGCCCGTAATTCTTCGTGGCAATCTGCACACTCGACGATCAGATCAACGAAATTTGATAGATGTCCGGACGCGAGAAACACATCTTCAATCCCAATCGTCGGAGTGTCGATTGGCAGAAAACCCTCGTCAAGAACAAAAATCTCCCTCCAAACGTTTTCAACCCTCAACTTGAGCATTGCTCCTAGAGGGCCGTAGTCCCACATTCCTGCGACGCCACCGTAAATTTCATAGGAGGGCCAGAGAAATCCGCGCCTCTTGGCTAACTCAATGATCCTCTCTTTTAGATTATCAATAGATCTCTCTCGGTGTTCATCAAGCTGCGTTTGCCATCCCTCCACACTCCGGTCGCATTTACTGGATATGCCCGCGTCAAAAAAGTGAACTGACGCTGTACAATGTTCCCACGACTGCGTTATGAACGCCCATCACTTCTTGGAATCCGAATACTCACTTGGGAGTCCAACCCCGCGGATGAGTTGAATTATCCTAAGCCCGCGTTCGATGCACTCAAGTTCAATATGGATGCGCGCCAGATCCGTTTCTCCGCTCATCTTGAGCGCCACATTTGATAGTGTTTCGGTTATCACCTCATCAAGAGACACGTGTTGCCTCGCGGCCTGAAGGTCTGCGGTCGCGGGCGGTTGCGATGAAGCTTCTGTAGCTCTTTTTGATGCTCGAGGCGGTGCTTGTCGCGCCCTATATTCACAAACAGGACACACTTCTTTTCCTTCAAATTTGAACAATGGTGATTGACACTGTTGGCAGTGAGCGGCAAGCATCTTGCCACCGCGTTCGAGCATTTTTGATATCTGCTCTAACTCTGCATCGTCTAAAGGCATTCTAGTTTTACATAGCAATGATTATTGAAAAGCTTTGTGAAGGACTTGTAAGACATCCTGTGGCTAATTAAGTATGTCACTATCGTATCAGCACGGTCGCTATCACGCTATGATACTGTCGTTGAAGGCCTTGCGAAGTGCTAACGCATGCTTGTTAAGCGGTTCTAGCTGCAGAACGATTTCGAGATCGAGAAGGCCTTCACTAACCTGCTCAAGCGCAAGAAAGCAAATACTTCGTAGTGCATGAACCGACGGCTTGACCACGCCCATAAGAACACAGTGATCAAGGCAAGTAAGGGCCCCTGTAAAGTCGCCTAACGCGATAAGCGAGATTGCCTTATTGTTGAGAACCTCAAAGAGTCCCGGCTGTATTGATTCGGCATCGTCGAAGCATTCGATGGCGCCATCAAATTTGTCGAGTCTTTGTAGGGCGCACCCCTTGTTTATGTGCGGTTCAACGTAGCGCGAGCACATAGTGTTAGCTGTATCAAAACACTTTATAGCGAGTGGATACCTCTCTAAGAAATAATAGCAAAGCCCCTTCTGATTCCAAGCGTGAAAGTGCGATGGTTCAAGCCTTATCACCTCATCGAATCGTGCAAGGCTGTCTCGATAGTTCTTCGACAACGCCAACGAGTATGCCTGATGGTAGATCCACCCCACTCGCAAGTCCCCTAGTTTATCGCTTGAATAAACGTGAGGCGCGGGCTCGTGTTTCTTTCTCGTAGCGACGCTTGATACAAGAAAACACGCATCGCGGGCGACAGTTCGAAAATTAACGGCAAAATAGCGACTAAGTTGCTCGATTCCTTGATAGTGCATACTTTGAGGATCAGAAACGCTCATGTCTGTAGGTCTTGATGGAAATGTAGTCGCTATGGCTTAGATGCGAGAGTATGGCTCCTCCTAACAGTTAAGTGTGACGTAGCAAGTCAAGTCCCGTTCGAGAATATATTGCTAAAATCTGAGCCCCAGTAGTCAATACCCATTTTTTTGAAATCATTTTCGTTCATTTGATGGAGTGGCACGATCAGCTGGGTGTTGCAAATGTTGCAACGCTTACATCCTTCTTTGCCCATACGCACTTCCGTAGCCTTCATCGACTAGTCCTCACCGGGAATCGACGACGTGAGCCCGATCACCGATTGCGAATATCAACCAGTTTCTTGTATCCTTTAAACGAATGAGTTCATACACTCCTTCCAGCTTTTCCCCCAAAAGAACGACTTTAATTTTGTCCTCGTTTCTTTCGAGCAGATAATAAGATCCAGAATCAAATATCCTCACAGTCCCCGCTCCGTAAAGACCTTCTACGATTTCTCCTTCAAAGTCTATATAATTCACGTCGTGGTCATCGACCTGCACAGCCAGTCGCTTCACTTTTGTGATGCGTGGGACTTCCTTAGGAATTGCCCAACTCTTTAAGACGCCATCCATTTCGAGTCGGAAATCATAGTGATGATGTGAAGCAAAATGCTCCTGCACAACAAAGCGCTTACGCGGGTATCGCATCAACAGTATGATTCACGTGATACGCAATAACGCTTGCGTCGCAAGTCAATGAGACGCTTTTATTGTGAGCTCCAAACACATAATACTCGTGCACTCGCAAGTTGGTGCGATCGCGTGCGAACACGTTAAAGCAGAAGCGCTTCCTACGAGCTCTTTCGCGAAACAGAAAGATATAATAACAGACGAGGCCAAGAAAACGTAAAAATGTTGGAAGGTTTCAAATGAAGGTAAACGGTGTCAAGATTGATGATACCTTTGCAGAAGCATTTCCGGTGTACGCGGCGCGCGTCTTGATCACAGGAGCCACCACGGCACTAGCAGAGACTGCTGCAACGGTGGCGACTGGATTTGCGACTTCAGTCATCGGCTGCAGTGCAGAAGCGGGAATCGATCGATATGTCCTGCCTAACGAGACTCCCGATGGCAGGCCCGGCGTTATAATAATGGTCGTTCATCCATCTAAAAAACAGATAAAGAGCAACCTCATCGAGAGAATCGGTGAGTGCGTTCTTACAGCTGCGACTACGGCTGTATTTAACGCACTTGAATCTGATGAGACCGTACCAGTGAAGCTCCATTTCTTTGGAGATGGGTACGAGTACCAGAAGACTGTCGGTGGTCGAGACGTGTGGGCAATACCCATACTGGAAGGGGAGTTCATCTGTGAAGAGGTTTATGGTGTGCAAAAAGGCGTAGCAGGGGGCAACTTTTTCATCTACGGAGAGACCCAAGGCTCTGCCCTTTTAGCCGCGCAAGCGGCGGTTGGAGCCATTAAATCGGTCGAAGGAACGATAACCCCGTTCCCAGGCGGAATCGTTGCTTCTGGTTCCAAAGTGGGTTGTCCGACTTACTCAACCTTTATGAAAGCTTCAACGCATCACAGATTAGCGCCCACGCTCAAGGACAGAGTGCCTGATTCGTACGTCCCCAATGGCGTAAAATCGATCTATGAAATCGTGATATGCGGACTTGACGAGCAAGTCATAGCTGAATCAATGAGGCGAGGTATACTTGCCGCAACACGTGCTCAAGGAATCATAGGAATCTCAGCAGGCAATTACGGCGGAGAACTCGGCCCGTATAAGTTCCACCTCCATGAGATACTAGGCGATTACGCGGATCAGAAATGATCGGTGTGAACCCTATTTTCCAATAGCGACCCTTAGAGGGCTTGATCTGCCTCTTAACCAAAAGAAATAAATATACTCTGCCTTAACTTAAAAAAGATAGTGGTTCATGAGAATCACAAGTGAGCTTCTGGATGTGACAGGTGAAGGAAAATGGTGAAACTAGGAATCGCGAAAATAGGCAACATCGTGAGCGGTCTGATGACTGATTTATTGCTCGATGAGCGCGCTGACCGGGAGGATTTTGAAGCCGTGACCGTGACGAGTGGCACGAAGATGAAAGAAGAAGACGCAGCAAAAGTAGTTGATGCACTGCTCAAATTCGAACCCGATTTGTGCGTTGTCGTATCTCCCAACGCAGCCCAACCAGGACCAACAAAGGCGAGGACGTTGCTAAAGAGTGCTGGGAAGAAAGTCGTCGTTATCACAGACTCTGGTAAGCTGAAAGATAAGCTTGAAGAAGAAGGAGGATTTGGCTACATACTCATTAACGCTGATGCAATGATAGGTGCGCGAAGAGAGTTTCTAGACCCCATAGAAATGGCCATTTACAACTCAGACCTCATGAAGGTGCTCGCAGCAACCGGCACGTTCAGAGTATTGCAAACTGCGCTTGACACGTGCCTGACCGCCATCAAGGAAGGCAAAGAATGCGAACTGCCCAAGATTGTCATGACCGCAGAGAAGGCGACAATTGACGAGTTCTGCAACCCCTATGCAAGAGCGAAAGCGATAGCAGCGTATGAAATGGCGGCGAAGGTCGCTGATATCAACGTGAAAGCTTGCTTTATGACGAAAGAGTGGGAGAAGTACGTGCCTCTAACAGCTGCTTCTCACGACATGATGCGCAGCGCGGCCAGGCTCGTAGACGAAGCACGCGAAATAGAGAAGGCGGATGACACGGTTAAGAGAGCGCCTCACTCGAGAGACGGCACGATTTTGTGCAAGACTAATCTTATCTCAAAGCCTGAATAATCGCCTTTTTCTTCCTTTTTTAATTTTCAAGAGAAGCGGGATATAGCCTGCCGGACTAGCGAAGCGAATGTATAGACTGTTAAGAACGTGGTAGTTAATCGAGGATGAATGGACTAACGTAGAGGCTTTCAATTTTTATCAGCCTCTTTATGGAGTCGGCGCTAAAGGGGATCCTCCACGCCCTTTCGAAGCTGTCCCATTGCGATCCTGGTACTTGTCGTACGTGAGCATCGATGATTTCAGTGTTGCCTACTACTTTGATCCATTTCTTGCTACGCGTTCCCAGTGCCCACGTGTCCTGCGATGATGTCCATAAACAGCGCACTGTCGGATGCAGCACTACTCCGCCGTTCTTAAGGCTCTCGATGGCTTCTCGATCTATTGGAAACCGCCACGTTTTTTCATCTTCGTCCCAGCGGCCATTTTGTATTGCGCTTAACTTGTGACGTGCGCCCAGCGTGCTCCCACGAACGATTAAGGTTGTACATTCATCGTCTAACTCACACAAAAGTCGATTTTCAGCGTATAGGCTGTCGCGTTGCAACTTTGATCGTTTCGTGCGCTCCTGACTCTGTGACCTACTCGTTCTCTCGTCTGCCTTTCGGATCAACTCTTGAGGATTGTCGAGAGTTTTGAGGGCGATTTTGGCGTGAAGCCTCACGTCTTCCCACTCGCTTTGCGTAGAGGCGTCTACTAAGACGTTATAAGCAGAATCATTCTTACCATAAGCAAGTGCAATTGCTTCAAGCGCTTCCACAGCGTTGAATCGCTGGTGCTCATTGCTATCATTCAGTGCCTTCTGTAGCACGTCTACTTTTTTGAACCGTATGAGACGATCGAAGTCATATTCGCCCATTTTGTCACCAGCGTTTCCTTCTTTGATTCTTATTATATGAAGAGCGGAATATAAATATTTGCCGAAGCACGCTTCCGGCCAAAACCTTCATTATCGCGCAGTCAGCCAAATGGGACCAACAGGCTTAGTCGACGTGGCAGCCAATTGCTAAAAGCCAGAATAGTCAGGGCATCTTAGTCGCTATGGGAGTTTGATTGATCGTTTGAATCGGGATTGGAGGCGAGCTTATCTCGCAAGGCAGAGTCTTTATAGTCGAACGTAGTCCATTCGTCCTTTTCAATGGCCCGCATTTGTTTGCATTTTGCTTTCGCAGCTTTCAGTGCTCCGCGCCAGGAGCCGTAGTCTTTGACAGCTTTGTCGTATACCTCTGGATGTTCGGTTTCTGCGTTTGTTGCGCTCATATCAAACCTGTTTCGATAGAGGGTGATGATAACATCCAGTACATCGTAGTTCGAAGCGACCTCGAGAGCTCTGTCCAGGGTTCCGTACATCAGTTCAGCCACGAGCGTCAGCTTTGGATTGTCGTATAGCCCGTCTACTCCTAGCTGTCTAATCTTTTCTCTGATGAATTCCTCGAGCTCTACATCTGACATTTGTGAGTAATATATTATCCGAGTATAGAAAAATTGCGGTGTGGAAGCACTCATTCAAAGCTCTGCTTCTGTTGTCGGTCTGTCTCTTTTATCAAGACTGCGCTGTTTTGAATGCGTCGGCAAGAACGGTTATCAGATCGTGCTCTCGGACCGGTTTTGCATCGGCTAACGAGTACGACTTGCTTAGGCTTTCATAGACCCTGACGGCTGTCGGCTGCTCCAGTCCGGCAGCTCTTAAAATGGCTTTGTCATAAAAGATCTCACTTGGATGTCCTTCTGCGATAACCTCTCCCTGAGCGATAATATAGATCCGATCTGCGAGTCTAGCGGCTAGATCCATATCGTGAGTGGTGAAAACAATACTCATGTCGTAGTTATTTTTCAGATCAAGCAGAACGGATTCGATCTGATGGGAGTGCAAAGGATCCAAGTCGCTTGTGGGCTCATCTGCTACAATCACTTGGGGTCCCATCGCCAGAACGCCAGCGATGGCGATAAGTCTCTTCTCACCTGCGCTTAAGTAGTGTGGTATTCTGTTCATCAGATGGATGGCACCGACACTTTTGAGCGCGCTTGATGCGATGTTATGGGCTTCCTCGGTGCTGAGTCCTTTGTTAAGCGGCCCAAACATCACATCATCAAGTACGGTGGGCGCAAAGACTTGGCTGTCAGCATCTTGGAACACTAGCCCCACTTCAGTAATTATGCCCGTTTTTTGAGTGATCTCTCGCCCTAATATGACCAATCTTCCGATACTAGGCTTCAATAACCCGTTAAGATGTTCAATGAGGGTGCTTTTCCCGGCCCCGTTCGCCCCGCAAACGGCCACAATCTCGCCCTTAAACAGAGAGAAACAGACGTTATGCAGCGAACTCGTTCCATCGGGGTAAGTATGCTTGAGACAATCGACGTGAATCAGTTCATTTTCCTTAAGTTCCCTGTACTCGCAGACACTGGTGTTAGTTTTATCAGACATTTTCTATCAGAGCCTCCCCCAAAAATAGAAGCATGCGGAAATCAAAGCCGCCAAAAGCACGAGTGCGTACCCAGTGCGAGATGGTCCTGGTACACGGTAAGATGAGATAAGTCTTCCGTCATATGCCCTCGATTCCATCGCTTTTGCTACGCGTTCAGCTTTATCAAACGATCTAATGAACGCGAGCGCAAAAACAGAGCCGTAGAACTTGCCGCCCTTTTTAAGACCTGAAATGGTAAAACCTCCTCGACTCTCCATAGCGGTCACGGTCAACTTTAATCGATCTAGAGTTAGTAATATGAATCTGTAGGTAAGAAGAGCAATCTGATTTAACGGGGACGGCAACACTTTCGATACTATATGCGTCAAATAGTTGTATTTGGTCGTCATCAGCAGCGTTAAGCTATATACCACCCCAATGAGCGTTCTAACGACAAGGATTGCAAGAAATGCCACCCCTTGTGATGTCAGTTGTATCGGGCCGTAGCTTATCAAGCTAGAGCCTGGAACGGTCCACATAAGCACAAACGCGATGCTTAAAACGAAAAACACTGGCAACGTGCACCAATAGGCAAGTAATGAGAGTGGTAAATTTGCCAACAGGTAGACTAAAACGACGACCAGCAGCATCGTGAGTAGAAACTCTATGTTAGATACAGTTGTAAGATCGAAGATGATGACCGGAAGCAGGGCGGTTTTAGTCCATGGGCTGACTTTGTGTACCCAGCTATTTCCGAACTCTGAATAATGGGTAATCAGGCCCAGGTCGGGCAAATGCTTTTCAAATACAAGCACTGTCATTGTACGTCTTAAGCGACTCGATTAGCGCGTTTGAACGAGTAACTATTATTACTACAACGTGCATAAAGTCTTCTCAAAGGTGGAACCTGCGTGCTTGAAAAGCTTCTTTGATTGTATGCAGGAAAATCCGCGCCGTGGAACAAACGCGTTATCACTGCCAGACTGTTCATAAGTTCCCGAGAATATGAGAGCTTTTTACATTGGTCGTTTCCAGCCATTTCACTTTGGACATCAAGAGGTTTTAGAGGAGATAGCTAGGGAATCCGATGAGATAATAATCGGTGTGGGCAGTGCGCAACTCAGTCACACGTATTCTGATCCGTTTACTGCTGGCGAACGAATACTGATGATAACACGTTCGTTAATGTATTTAGACACGGCGCTGTATGTTATCCCAATCGAAGATATTCGTCGAAATGCCGTGTGGGTGTCGCATGTTACGTCAACGATTCCATCTTTCGATGTGGCATACACGAACAACCCATACGTAGTGCGTCTATTTCATGAATCAGGAATTGAAGTAAAATCTTCACCCCTCTACCAACGTGAAGTATACTCAGGTTCAGAAATCAGAAAGCGAATGCTTAACGATGAGCCCTGGGAGCACTTGGTTCCACAAGCCGTTGTCGACGTCATCGAGCAAATTGGTGGCATAACTAGACTAAAAGAGGTATCAAGACAGGATAAGTCCCCCAATCTTGACACGCCGTAATCCCTTGAAGCCGGAAAGCACGGCCAGCCAACACCTACGGCGGAGTGCACAGAGTATCTTAACAACTTAAAGGGGATATACGCGCAGCATGCCAAGGCAGTTAAACACTATGTAAACTCTTGCATCTTGTTGTGCCCCTCGTGCGCTGAGACGCCCAAGGAGATAAGTCTCACCGAAACGTTCCTCCTCATTTTTTGGTGATATTGATCAGACGAATGACGTACTTGTCGCCGATCTGCTCTGACTTATAGGTATACTTATACTGAGGGAAGCGCCGTTCGAGTCCCTTCAGTTCCGCTATTCTTTCATCCAAGCATCGTTGTGATCTGCAGACGAATACATATCTCCAGCGCGGGAGTGCTTGGGGATCATCGATAAATCTTGTCATAAGCCGATTCACATCGAACGTTGTGCTCGTTATGTGCACGCAAATACGTTGTATTTAACTTCGCGAACGCGTTACGTGCCTAGGCTTTCCACATATATTCGCTAATACTAGGGGGAATCATCATGGATGTCTGTCGCCCAGTCACCTATGATTCTGTATAGCTGACGTTTGCGGTTGCATCTTGCGACTATGCACTTATGAGCTAGTGGTTTGATCATAACACGGCACCGCGGCTAGTCGGCAGCTATCGGGTTTCCGGTCGCGCGTGCTAGATATCGTGCTTGCTGAAAAAGGTGCCGATCTGCCACGTCCTATGATCGCGTGACGTGCAGCTAACTTTTATAGGTCCGCGGCCAAATATTAAAACGAATGTATTTGACCCGCGAAGAAGAGCGTGTGCTAGCTGGGGAATCCGGCCATGGCAAACAGAAAGCCATGGAAATCCTTGTCGCACTCGGAGACATCTACGGCGCGGAAAAGCTGATACCCATCGAAAGCGCACAAATATCAGGCGTCTCGTATAAAACGATCGGCGATGCCGGGTTGGAGTACCTTACGGACCAGACGGAGAGTGTCGCAGTCCCAACGATGTTAAACCCTATGGGAATGGACAGGTTTAGATGGAGCGAATTAGGAATCGACAAGCGCTTTTTTGAAAAGCAAATGGCTATTATAACGCGGTACGGAATGCTCGGAATTGACGCACAATGTACCTGCACACCCTATTACATTACTAGCCCACGGAGAGACACACACGTCAGCTGGTCTGA
>Ga0187778_10001166_pt1 | contig 18497 bp, 20 predicted proteins | sample 1015_Q2_SP5_20_M_FD_132418 | JGI IMG/M metagenome (GOLD analysis project Ga0187778, IMG submission 132418) | Tropical peat soil microbial communities from peatlands in Department of Meta, Colombia - 1015_Q2_SP5_20_MG | ecosystem: Environmental > Terrestrial > Soil > Wetlands > Peat | place...
AGACAATTGTGACCCCACCCGCTCTGAAGTTGAATCGCGACGTGCGGATGCCAAACGTTGTAGCTTGGGAGCAGACAACACCGGCCTTGCCTGTTCCTGCAGTCCCTGCGGTCACGCGCATCGCGAAAGTACGAGTTCCGGCTTCGCCCGCATTTGTCGTCGCGCCGCCACCGGTCGTGAGCGAGACTAACACTTACCGGGTGCCCGTTTTGCCGAACTCTGTCATTGCACCGACGCCAGAAGTCAGCGCTGCCGCCAGCCCGCGGACGGTTGCCATGCCGCAGCCTGCGATTGTTGCGCCGCCTCCCGGCATCCAGATGGCCGCACTCCGCAAAGTGAGTGATGTGAATGTTGGGCCTGCGCCGGTCGTGGCTCCCGCGCCACAGTTGCCGGTGGACGAGCAACAGGCTTTGCCCAACTTGTCCAGGAATTCTCTAGGAAACTCTGGGGCGAGTGTTGTACCACCACCTCCGAGTGTTCAGGGAGTAGATGGAGCGCATGAGGATGGGCGGCTGATTGCGTTGAGCCTTCATCCCGAGCCACCTACCTTTCCTGTCGAGGCGCCGAATGGCAACCGCCGGGGTGTTTTCGCAGCAACTCCCAACGGGCACACGGGAAGTACCGGGGCACCGGAGGCTTTCTCGAGTCATGTGGATAAATGGCTAAGTGGGCCTCGCTCAGGAGAGAGCGTTCGAGGTGCCCCTTCCGGACTGTTCGTCGGCACTGCTAAAGCACAGAGCAGCCCTTCGAGCGGAGCAGGCTCGCCGGAGAACGATCCGCGAAGCTCCGATCCAGATCCACCGGTCGTAGCACGGGCGACTGCCGGGCGAGCTCTCGCTGCGGAGATTTCGGCCGCGCAGGAAAGCGACTCAGAGCGGCAAGTCTTTGGGGCCCGCAAGTCCTATTCGATGACGCTGAATGCGCCGAACCTGAACTCTGCGGGCGGCAGCCTGGTAATGCATTTTTCAGAATTGCAGCAAGAGCAAAAGCAAGGCGATCTTTTTGCTCCCGTGATTACCCGGGCGGCTGCTCCGGGGTATCCGCTGGAGCTGATGCGGGAGAATGTGCAGGGAACAGTCGAGTTGAGCGCCGTAATCCGCACGGATGGCTCGGTGAGTGATGTGCGGGTATTGAGCAGCAGCGATGACCGGCTGGAGCAGTACGCGCGAACGGCTCTTCTACGCTGGCAGTTCCTTCCTGCTCTTAGAAACGGCGAGCCGGTGCCGCTGCAGGCCGTCGTAAAAATTCCGTTCAAGGCCCGGAATGTACGCTTCTAAGAGTTCATCAGAGCTGCTTTTCAAAGGTGTTCAAATCAGGCATGACTTAGACCTCAATCCCGAAATGTTCCTTCAAGGCCAGCCGCCATTGTTCATTAGAATCCAGAGTTGACTCGTACCTCATGCCGTTTCGCGTGATGATGAGTTTACGATCGGCAATGGTAATCCGCCCGGACGGGGTTGCTTTGGAGCAAATGCTTTTTTGCGTAAAAGAAGATGTCGGCGAGGTTTGGTGATAATGGCACATACCCTCGAAGTCGGCCAATTGGCGCGGCGTCAGAGTAAATAGATATTGCCTTGTCCACTCGGCTTTGGGCTCGGCCATTTCCATGTGCAGCGAGCCTTCTTCCTCCACAATGCGGAACTTTCTGGGGACTTGCGGCTGCTCAGTGTCGAGTTTCAGGAGAAGAGGCTCAAGGAAGGAGTCGCCATATCCGACGTCGGCAAGCCAAGGGTCGTCCAGATCGACGCGTAAAGTAAGATGGTCGAACTCTGGTCCATAACTTCCGTCTTGGCGAGCTACCCTCGCTGAAAGCAGGGTCACGTTGAAGCCGAGCTCTCGAAGAAGGGCAGCAAATGCCCCGTTCAGTTCGTAGCAAAACCCGCCTCGGTTCTGGCCGACGATCTTGCGAATGATTGACTGCTCATCGCAGATAATTAACCGGCCGAGCTTGATATCGAGATTTTCGAACGGGACAGCCAGCATGTGGGCGCGATGGAGGGCACGCAGAACCGGGGCGGTAGGCTCAAGCGATCCGGTGTAGGAAATGCGGTCGAGATAGGCGGGAGCGTCCATATCTAATTGGACGTTGTGACTTGGCACTCCTAGACTGGCAGCTCTTCTTGGGACCACCCGGGAACCTCGGCTTTCGGCTCGGCGGTCAAGTCCAGCACCAGCTTTTCAAGCACAAGGCGCTTGCTGGGAGGATTTGATCGCAGCGCCAAGTCGGTTTTCGCTACCAGTCGAATCGCCCGTGTCAGTTCCCTCTTCGATTTGTACCGGCGGGCCTGCTTGATGATGTCATCGGCGGCGAATGGAGGCACGCGGAAGCCCTGCCACAAAGCGGCCCACAACATGCGCTGATCGCGCACATTGCGTTCGAGTATGACAAGCATCTGGCGGAAGGTCTTGGCCAGCATGTAGAGATGGCCGATGGCGGCTTCGTCGCCTTCACCGGTTGTCAGGATGGCGTCGAGCATGGAAAGAGCGCGCACGCGGTCTTTGGCGGAAATCGCATCGGTGAGTTCGTAGAGCGACCGCTGCTTGGCCGCCAGAACCATAGTTTCGACGTCGCCCAACGTGATGCGCTTCTTCTCGCCGACGTAGAGAATCAGTTTTTCGAGCTCATTCGAGATCATCATCATGTCGCCGCCGAGCGCGTCCACCAGCTCACGCGCGGCATCGGGATCGATTTTCACGGCGAGTGTGGCGCAATATTGGTCGATCCAGCGCACGGCCTCGCCTTCCTCCACGCGCGCCAGCTCAATGATCGCGCAGTACTCACCCATGGTCTCGCGAATGCGCTCGTAGCGCTCTTTGTCGGTGAGCTCGATTTTTCGCGCGTCGGCTGGAATGCTGATATGGTCGGCGACAAAAATCAGGACGGCAGCGGGGTTGGGGTCTTTGCAATAGTTTTCGAGGGCCGCCAGTTTCTCTTCATTTGATCCCCGGCCAAACAGGTTCTTGACACCGCGAATAAAGAACACCTGGAAGGGCGCCATGAGGGATGGGGTGCGGGCGCGATCGAGAATCTCGGCCAGATCCGTTTCCCCCAGATCGAATTCGAAAAGACTGAAATCGCGCAGTTCGGAGGGAACCAGATGTTCGAGGATGGCTTCGCGGCAGCGCTTGCGGAAGAATACTTCGTCACCCACAAAAACGTAGGCCGGACGGAGCTTGCGGGATTGCACTTCGGAGACAAAGCGGTCTGCCTGTGCAAAGGCCCGCATCAGAAGCCCTCCAGGATGTTGGAGAGGAGAGTTTGCGCGAAATCACGGGAAAGCCGCTGGAATGCCGGAGTATCTTCCTCAAAGAAAGCGTTTGGATCGCGCGAGACGTCGTATTGCTCGCGAAACAGATAGGACGGGTTCTGGTACAACATCTTGCCCTGCTTGTCTTGCAAGGTAACGCTCATGGAAATGACCACCAGCACGCTGGCCGCTCGCCCGGTAGTGGAATCGTAGGTGAGCGGCGTGGTGTATGTGGAAAGCACGGTACCCCGCAACGTGGCATCAGCGTCGTCATCAGCTTTGCTGATGACATGATAATTGGTTCGGGTCAGCATCTCGCGGACCACCGCTGCTGTCAGCATCTGCTCGATTTTATAAGTGTGAGTCTGATTGACAAAGGCGGGAATCGCAATGGTACGGACGTCCTGCGGAATTGCCGTATTATGCCCGGCTGGGTGATAGCCGCAGGCGACGATAAACAACCCGAGCAGAACTTCGCCGATGACTGCGGCTTTGCGAAAGGCTCTCGCGGGCGACGGCACCCGCGCCCCATATGTCATTGAATGGTGCCTCGCGGGCGCGTTGCAACGATCGTTTCCGCACATTCCACAGCGGTGGAGGCCGCGACCCGCAGATTATCCGAGGCGGCCCACAACCAGAATCCGTTTTGCTGGTTGGAGTCCGGCAGGACAGAGACTTGAATATCAGCCTGTCCGGCAGCATTTACGTTGGTGGGGGCATCCTCGGCGCCATGCGTAAGGTTCACATGTTCTCCGGCCAAAGCTCGCGAGATCTGCTCGATGTCGGCGACTTCATCAATCGCGACATGGATTGCGAAGGCGTGCCCGTGGAAAATTGGGGCCTGGACGAGCAGCAGCGAGGGTAAGGGTGCATCCTTCCCCGCGATTCTTTGATAGTGCTTCACAACCCGGTTTCCAATGGTGGAAAGAGCTGGGAGGGCGTGCTCACCGTAGCGGGACACCAGATTGAATGCGACCTGGGTATCGAAGACGTTCTTCGGCATTTCCTGGAAAGAGAGCAGCTTCACAGTTTGCTCGTGCAGTTCGTCCATGCCTTTCTGTCCGTGCTCGGAAGCCGGCTCGAACACGGTGGCGACGATCCCTTTCAGGCTGAAACGCTTTTGCAGGCGCAAGGTGAGCAGGGCCATCACCACGGCTGCGGGATGGGCGATCACCGAGGGGCCGGGTTGCAGTTGAGGGGGCAGTGTATGCCCCAACTGGCGTTCGATCCACGGTGAACGCACAGCAGCTTCCGGCTCGTCTTCCAGAGCGAACGACAAATCGACGATGGCGCTGCCTAGATCGCGAGCGATTTTCCAGTTTTTCCGAGTGCAATCAGGATCCGAGGCAAAGAATGTGACATCCATGTTGCGGAACTCATCGGCCCGCACTCTCTGGATGAACGTGACTTCATCGTGCACCGCTTCAAGTTGGCCGAGTGACTCGTCATCGTCGAGCAGCTTCACATCAACAGAAGGGAAGTTGCGGGCGTCCAGAACCTCGGCCACTTCCTTCCCCTTGAGTGTGCCGGCACCGACGATGGCTACCCGGTAGAGCCCGGTCGCAGGGCCAGGATCACTACGCGACGATGGCGGTGTTTTGACGTTTGAGCTCACAGGACCTGGGAGGCCTCCTGATAGGGTGGAGGTGGTGGATTGCGCTTGCGGCGAAAGACCCACTGCAAGCGCCAGATGACTCCAGACGCCATATAACCAAGCGCGGCAATAAACAGCAGCCACTGGGAAAAGAACCAGAGGCCGGCAAACAGAAGTCCGAACAGCACAATAACGCGAAAAGGCTGGCGCGCCCGCAGATCAATATCCTTGAAGCTGTAAAAGCGCCAGGTGCTAACCATCAAATAGCCTGCGGCGACGATAATCAGCATCCAGGTCACACAACTCCAGAGGGAACTGATAGGATCGCCGGCCGAAAAGTGAACAACGGCTGCGATGACGCCGGCAGCGGCGGGAATCGGCATGCCAACGAAATATTTCTTGCCGGGCCGTCCGGGGTTGGATGGCTGTGGATTGGTGGTGATGTTGAAGCGGGCCAAGCGGCTGGCGCCGGCGATAAGAAACAAGAAACTGGCGATGGCACCAAGCTGAATCATCTTTCCCGTTAGTTCGGATGATCCCAGAAAGCTCGGCAACTGCCGGAAGCCCCACATCCAGGCCAGCAAAGCAGGCGCTACTCCGAAGGTGACGACATCGGCCAAGGAATCAAGCTCCCGGCCAAAATCGCTGGCGGTGTGAGTTATACGCGCGATGCGGCCATCGAGGCCGTCAGCTAGAACCGCAATTCCGATAGCTTTGGCGGCATTATCGAAATGCGAGGGATCCTGGGGCGTACCGTGGGTGACCTGCAGGATGGCGTAGTAACCGAGGGCAATATTTGCGGTTGTGAACAGAGAAGGCAGTATATACATGCCTTTGCGCAAGCGCTTCGGCGGGAGATCTTCCCGGCGACGCCGTGGAATGTCAGGAAGTTCGGGATCCATTTATGAAACTCCTTGCGCCGCGTGCTCGGCGGAGGGTGCTAGTTGTCGTTCGACAGGCAGGTAGGCCAGCACGCTCGAGCCACCCTTCACGTGATCTCCGACGTTGACCTGAACGTTGGCGGAGGGGTCCATGAGGACGTCGACGCGGGACCCGAACTTGATCATGCCTATGCGTTCACCGCGCTCGACGGGATTTCCCAATTGCTTGTTGAAAATAATTCTGCGCGCCAGCAAGCCAGCTATTTGCTTGAAGATCACGTTGTGACCTTCGCCTTCTACTTTGACAACATTTTGTTCATTCAGCTCAGCAGAGGCCGATGTCATAGCATTCAGAAACTTGCCCTTGCGGTAGCGGACATCGCTGATAGTTCCTGCAATCGGTGAGCGGTTTACGTGCACATCGAAGACACTCAGGAAGATACTGATTCGAGTAAAAGTCGTCCCTCCATCGGCAACCTGGGAGACGACAGTGACTTTGCCATCCGCCGGAGAAACCAGCGCGCCGGGAGTGTCGGGGATCCGGCGCTCCGGGTCGCGAAAGAACCAGAGAAAAAAGGCCGCCAGCAGAACAGCAGGCCACGCCCAGGCAGGGCCAGCAAGCCATGCGATCAGCCCAGCTACAACCAGCAAAGGAATAGCGTAGAAATAAGCGTCGCGAACCATCGGGGGAGCTCTTTCAATTATAGTTCACGCGTCCACCAAAGCAGGCCCTGGGCTTAACTCGAATAAAAAAGGGCGCTTTTGCGCGCCCTGCTTTTGTACATAATTCCCCGTTGCGGTACCTTAGCCGCCTTCAACGGCGATGAAATTAAGCGACCTGGTTTGCCTGCTGGAACTGCCGCTCGATGTGCTGCATCTGATCTTTCAGGCGGAGTTTCAGCTTTTTCAGCCTCACTTCTTCCAATTTTTCATCGTCGGTGAGAAAGCGTTTCTGGGTGAGTGAATCAAGGCGTTTTTCGTACTGCGTGTGTTCCATCGCCAATCTCCGGAACTCTTCGTGATTGGCGACGAGCTGGTCTTTGGCAGTTAGCATCTACCAGACCTCCTAACCGGGTTGTAGACAGCTAGAAGTTACCACAGGACCCGAACCGCTTCAACGCGATTTTCCGATTACAAGTTACCGTTAATGTCCTTCATTTCCAGTGGCCTGCAGGAGAATGCACAGGGGGCAGTGCAAATCAGGAGATGGTGAACTGGTAGGAGATTGCGGCTTCCTCCGGGTCGCGATAATAACGCGGACGGTACCCGGCTCGGACAAAGCCGCATTTCTCATAAAGGCCGCGGGCGGCGAAATTGGACTCGCGAACCTCGAGAAAGACTTTTCGCAGAGCCTGGCCAGGGGTGGATTCCAGTAACTTTTCCACTAGTCGGGTCGCCATTCCCTGGCGTCGAGTTGCTTCGGCGATCGCAATGTTCTCGATCTCCAATTCATCTTTGATGGCGTGCGCCACCAGGAAACCCAGGAGGGCGCCTTCGCTTTCGATGACCAGCACGGTTCGAGTCGATTCTTCGGCCAACGCGGCCTGGTAGAGTTTGAGCGACCAGTGCGAGGCGGTGGGTGTCTGTCTCTCCAGACTCATGAGAGTGGGGATATCTGCTGCAGTACCGGGACGGATGCGGAAGTGCGCCATGAGGGTCCAAGTGGATTGTAGCCATCAGCCGAAAGAGATGCCCCGGAACTCGAACGGACAGTTCGGGGTTGGATCACTGGCGGCTTTTTGAAAAAATTTCGGCGTCGGACCGGCGGATGTAATTGGCTTCCAGTTCTTCCGGCGATATGGTCTGGCCAGCACGAATTTTGCGCCAGCCAATGCGGGCGATCGCGTCGCTGCACGGACGCTCTATCTGCTTGGCCTTCAATCCACGATGTCTCGCGGCTTCGGCGATCTGCGCATCGGGAGTGACGATGAGAGCATCATTTCCGGAATTGATGCATTCCTCCTGAGTCATGAGCTTTTCCATGCCCAGATGGCTCCGCCCACCTTGCATGGCGAACTCGGCGACGTAGACTTCCTTGCGACCGGCGTCGAGTACTGCCAAACCTCGGCCACTCGAATTTGCCGATTCTGCGACTGCCTCCAGCAGTGAAGCCGCGGCAATTGGTTTGTTGAGGACTTCGGCTAGTGCTTTGATTGCTGCCAGTCCCACTCGCAAACCTGTGAACGAACCTGGACCCGAGGCTGCGGCAAAACCGCCGATGTCGCGCTTCGTGACCCGGTGTTTTTTGAGCAAAGCAGCGATCTGCGGGACCAATTGTGCCGAGAAGGTGCCACCGATGAGTGGGAGCACTTCGAGTATCCGGCATTCGTCCTCGGGACCGCACTGTGCCAGCGCGATGCTGCCGAACTTCCCAGAGGTGTCAATGGCCAGCAGAAGCATTTTTGTCGAAGGGCCAAACGTGGCTAAAGCTCCCGAATCTCATGTTCAGTTTGCTGGCGGGTCTCATTTCTTGTTCTCGTTTGACTCGACCAGTTCCAGAAGAACGCCGCCAGCACTTGAAGGATGCACAAAGACGTAACGATGTCCGCCAGCGCCGATTTTGATTTCGTCGGAAACCAGCCGGACGCCGTCTTTCTTCAGACGGGCTACGGCGGCCGACAAATCGGGGACGCGGAGCGAAACGTGGTGCAAACCTTCGCCGCGCTTGGCGATGAATTTCGCGATTGCCGATTGCTCGGAGGTCGGTTCGAGCAATTCCAGCCGGCTCTCGCCGACGGGGACCATGACCAGCCGCACCTGCTCGGCTTCGACGACTTGTTCCGGAGAAACACTCAAGCCAAGTTTCTCGTAGATTCCTTTGGCCGCCGCCACGGACCTCACAGCAATGCCGAGATGATCAATCCTGAACATTTTTTCCGTGTGGCGCGGGCCCCTCGCCCGCGAACTCTGTAAAAGCCTGGCTCACCCCTGGCCCAGCTTCCCCACAATCTCTTCCACCAGCGTATAGGGGTCGCGCTTGCGCTCAGCGACTTCGGCCGCGTAGCGTGCCACGCTGCCGTCTGCCAATTGCTGGCGAGCCTTATCGAGTAGCGCGTCACGCAACATCTCCACCAGCCGCTGCTCCCAGTTATGCGTTTTGTGCTGCGCAGCCAGATTCTCCCTCAGCAGATGGGCCTCGTATTCCGCAATTGCCGCGGCCAACTCCTCAGTGCCCTTGCCTTCGCTTGCCACCGTTTTGACGATTGGCGGAGTCCAGGTGTCGCTACGTAAGGCGAGGGACTGCAATGCGCGAATCTCGCGCTCCACTCGCTCGGCGCCTTCACGATCGCTTTTGTTGATCACGAAAATATCGGCGATCTCCATGATACCGGCCTTTATGCTTTGCACATCGTCTCCCATGCCGGGAACGAGGATCACGATTGTGATGTCCGCCAGACGGACTACGTCGATCTCGTCCTGGCCGACGCCGACAGTTTCGATCATGATCAAATCGCGGCCGGAGGCATCGAGCACCGCGGCGACATCCGCAGTGGCGCGTGCCAGGCCGCCGAGCGAGCCACGAGTCGCCATGCTGCGGATGTAGATTCCGGGATCGGAAAAATGGTCCTGCATGCGAATGCGGTCACCGAGAATTGCCCCTCCCGAGTAAGGACTGGTTGGATCGACGGCGATGATGCCAATCGAACGATTTTCTTTGCGATAGTGCTTGGCAAGCTGATCGACCAATGTGCTCTTGCCTGCACCGGGCGCTCCAGTGAGTCCGAGAATGCGGGCTTTGCCAGTTTGCGGGAAAAGTGCCTTCAACAGATCGGTCCATCCCGGCTTTCGATTTTCGACCGTGCTGATGGCGCGGGCGAGGGCCCGAGCATCGCCATCGCGCAGGTGCTTGATAAGAGGTTGGAAGTCGTGGGTCAAAGATGCAGTGTAAAGCAAAAACGTATGGAGGGGAGAGTACGGTTCCCTTCGCCCCTGTTCGTTTAATATCACGTTTGGAGTCACCCGAGGGCAGGATTCGAGGAAGCTTGGAGGAAGGTGGCGCGTGCGAAAAGTGGTGAATGGGCTTCGCCAGAATTACAGCCCCTTCTTCGACAGGTGTACTGCGCTATCGTGCCGATGCCAGTGGACCTAGCCAGTTTGAAGAATAGTCTTGTGGCACTGCTTGAATATCTAAGCGGGCCAGGCCGAACGAATGCGAACTGTTGGGCCGTTGATATGTTCTTCGATCTGGCTGAAGGATGGGAGCGCAATTGGACGCAACAAAACCTTCCCGACGAATTCCACGATGTGCTGGCGCTCATGGGCGAAGCTTTGCACGACACGGTGCCGGCACCTAAGGTTGCGCAGAACTTTGACTGCCTTCCTGAGCAGCTCCTTGAACGGGTACGAGGGCCGAAGACCGAAGAAAAGTGACTGGCCAGGGCACGCAGGAAGCGAACGGACCACATAGTCTTTCAGCAGTTGCCGGGCGATCACCATGCGCTGCACTTCGCTGGTGCCGTTGTGCACAGTCACAGCTGGGAGGTTAGCAACCCATTGCATATCTGATCTTTTCGACCAGTTCGCACACTCGCTGGTTGCTCAAATTACAGAGCTTGTATCGCGGCTCATGTAACGCAGTCTTTCGAACGACCGCGATGTCTTCGGCCTTCAGCACGCTTTGCTCGAGCCCTGTTTCCCCGGACGACAAATAGAGATGAGTAGCCACATTCTTCACGACCGAAGTGCTCAAAGGAACAACTAATACAGTGTCGGCACGGGGATGAGAATTTCTGTCGTCCGTAGAAATGATCACTACCGGCCGTGCGCCTTTATCGGGAGGGTCAGTTGGAAGATGAACGAACCAGATTTCCCCACGACGCGGTATTTTGCCGGCAAAGATAATCGCCTACTCCTCCGCGAGCTGCGATTCAACAAATTCTCCCCAAGCGCGGTTCTCTTCGCGCTCGTCCTCGCTGATTGAATCGTAATAGTTGCGAATGCTGGCCGAAACCCGGTTCCTTTCCGCTTCGGCCCGTTTCTCGCGTATAAGACTGTCTAGCGCTTCGGAGGCGGAGCGGTAGTCTTCGGCAAGAGCGTCTAAGTACGCTAATGCTTCAACAGACAGTGAGAAGGTCCTTTTCTCTTTACGGGTGCCTGGTTTGCCCCGCATACCGCGAGGATGACGATTGCTCTTACTGCTAGTCATACATAAAGTATACCACCAAAAATCATGTCCCCTAATCTTTCAGCAGCTGACGGGCGATAACCAGGCGCTGCACTTCGCTAGTGCCTTCGCCGATGGTGCACAGCTTCACGTCCCGATAGAACTTCTCAGCCGGATAATCCTTGATGAAGCCGTATCCGCCGTGAATCTGAACGCCTTCATTGGCGCAGCGGACGGCAACTTCGCTGGCGTAAAGCTTGGCCATGGAGGATTCCTGAGTCGTTTTGAGGCCCGCATCCTTCATCGAGGCCGCGCGAAATGTGAGCAGCTTGGCCGCTTCGATTTCGGTCGCCATGTCGGCCAGCTTCCACTGAATGGCCTGAAATTCGCTGATCGCTTTGCCGAATTGCCGGCGCACTTTCGAGTATTTCAGCGCCGCCTCATAAGCCCCTTCAGCCATACCCAGGGACAGCGCCGCGATGGAAATGCGGCCGCCATCCAGCACCTGCATGGCGTCGATGAATCCGTCGCCTTCTTTGCCCAGCAGATTTTCAGCTGGAATGGCACAGTCTTCGAAGATCAGCTCCGCAGTGTCGCTGGCCCGGAGCCCGAGCTTGTTTTCTTTTTTCCCCGGACGAAAACCTTTCGTCCCTTTTTCGACGATAAACGCCGAAAGACCGTGGGTGTGGGCGGCGCGATCGGTTACCGCGATCACGACCAGGACGTCGGCATAATGGCCATTTGTGCAGAAGGTTTTGGTGCCATTGAGAATCCAATTGCCGCTTTTTCGGGCAGCGGTCATTCGTGCGCTGCCGGCGTCCGATCCGGAAGACGGCTCGGTCAACCCCCAGGCGCCGATGAATTCCCCGGTGGCCAGCTTGCTGATGTACTTTTTCTTTTGCGCCTCGCTTCCCACGAGAAAAATATGATTGCTGCAAAGCGAGGTGTGGGCAGCGACAATGATGCCGACCGAGCCATCCACGCGGGAAAGCTCTTCAACCGCGGTAACGTATTCGACATAACCCATTCCCGCGCCGCCGTATTCGGTGGGGAAAATTGCTCCCATCAGACCGAGCTTGCCGAGTTCTTTGATAGTGGCCAGGGGAAATTCACCCGATTCGTCCCAGTTCATCACGTGGGGGGCGATTTCGCGCCCGGCAAACTCGCGCACACTTTTTTTCAGGTGCAGCTGTTCTTCGCTCAGTTGGAAATCCAAGAATCCTCCGATACAGGTAAGTGCAGCTCGAACGAACTGGTTTCGATGCGGAACCTTCGATTAGAACATAGGGAAGTAGAGCGCGGAAGTGACGAACGGAACGGGCGGCGAATTGACTCGCGTGTCAATGGGTATTGCCGCAGTGGGTGATGACCTCAGCGTCGCAGTTGCGTTTCGTGCCGACCTCCAAAGCTTGATTACTGTGAGGCTGAGTTCCCCAGGGAAGGCTGTTTTTTGGCGCCAAAGAGCTTTCGTGTCAACCAGACCGGAGCGACGAAGACGTGGACAGGATTGGTGAGAAATGCCGGCTTGTTGCCTTCGATCAGATGTCCGAGCCAGGCCAGCGCAAACGCAGTCGGAATCAGCAGAAGGCCGATGATCCAGTGGAACCAGACGACCACGAGCGAGGAAAACCCGACCGGGATGGCAATCATGTGCAGCGCGCGATTTACCGGATGGTTGTGCGCGCCGTCGTAGTGAGAGTAAAGACCCATAACGCACCTCGTCGACGAAACCGCTCGATTATAGCCACAATTTGTGGTGTCGCGAACACTTTAGGTCAGGGGCAGTGCCTTAAATACCGAGTGTTTAAGACAGTACCAGGTCAGGCTACGGGAACTGATATGAATCGCGCGAAAACCTCGTTTGAGAGCAGCCTGCCGCGTGCGCTAAGGCGGATGATGTTTCCGTGTCGCTCCATCAGTTCGGCTTCGACCATTTCCGTTATCACGCCCCGAAACCCGGCAATGGCGTCCTGGCCAAATTCGCCCGTAACTTTCTGAAGATCCAAACCGTTCGTTAAGCGGAGCCCTAAGAAAAAAGTCTCCTCGATTGCAGCCTGTTGATTCACTACGGCCCGATTACCGCACTTTCCGGCCAGGTAGGCTTCGAGCGAGTCCGGGTTCGAGAAACGGACGGCATGTACACGGTCCGAAGATCCGCACGCCTCCGCACATCTCCTCACTTCAAGCATCGAGTGAGCATCCAAGCCGAAGCCGAGATACGGTTGGCGGGTCCAATATTTCAAATTGTGCATTGACTCGTAGCCGGGGCGGGCAAAATTCGATATCTCGTATTGGTTTACTCCGGCCTTTTCCAGCTGTTCGCAGGCGCTGAGGTACAAGTCAGCTGTGAGATCCTCGTCAGGGACGAAATGCGCGTGGTATCTCGTGCCGCCGGCTATAAGCTCACGGCCCAGACGGGAATCCTCATCGACCTCGAGCATATAAACGCTGACGTGTGGCACTTCGGCAGCGATTACCTGATCCAGGGAAAAGTCCCAGCTCTGGCGGGTCTGACCCGGCAATCCGGCGATCAGATCGACATTGATCTCGGACATCCCAGCTGCGCGCAGCCGTGAAATCTCTTCAAGAACTGTCTCGTGCTTGTGCAAGCGCCCAACCCAGGCGGCCTCCTGATCCACGAACGACTGCACTCCAAGGCTTACTCGATTGACGCGAAAATCTCGCAGAGCATCGACCAGCGCGGGGGTGAGCGTGCCGGGTGCGCACTCGATCGTAATTTCCGCGCCGGGAGCGACCTCGAAGATTTGCGAAATGGTGACAAAAAGCTGGCGAAGCTGAGATATATCCAGGACCGTGGGTGTACCGCCGCCTATATAAACAGTATCGATGGCGCGATCGAACGTGCCGCTTATCTCCTCAGCCGTGGAGTGAGCTTGTTCCAGCTCATGGCAAAGGCGATCGACGTAGGGCTGGGAAAGCGCTTTGGAAAACACATCAGAGGCAAAATTGCAGTATGTGCATTTGCTGCGGCAAAACGGGACGGACATGTAGAGGCCTTGCGGCATCGAGTTACGATTATGCCACTTGTGGGATCCTTGATGTCGCATCGCGGGACGGGCGGTTATGTTGGAGAGAGGATGCCGGCTGAGGCAGAGCTGCCGCCCAGCTTGTCCTGCAGGTCTTTCGCGATCTGCTGGCCGTGAAAACGACCATTCTCGATGAAAATCTCATTCGTTCGGGAACCTGCCACGATCACTCCCGCAACATAAATTCCAGGAACGTTGCTCTCCAGGGTCACTGGGTCGCAGAGGGGGCGGCAGAGGTCTGCCGAAAGCTCGATGCCCATCGAGCGGAGAAAATCGTAATCGGGATGATATCCCGTCATAGCAAACACAAAGTCGTTCTTGAGATGCACCAAGCCTTGCGGCGTGTAGACCACGACATAGTCCGCGCCAATCTCCTGCACTGAGCTATTGAAGTACGCTTGAATCTCACCGTTGCGAATGCGATTTTCAATATCCGGCAGAATCCAGTACTTCACGTGGTGATGCATCTTCGCGCCACGGTGAACCAGCGTGACCCGTGCGCCATGCCGCCACAGGTCGAGCGCAGAAATCGCTGCCGAGTTCTTGCCTCCGATCACTACAACATCGAGATTGAAGAAGGGGTGTGGCTCCTTGTAATAGTGAAAAACCTTGGGCAGGTCTTCACCCAGGATGTTCATCTGGTTGGCCATGTCGTAATAGCCGGTGGCGACGATCAACTTGCGGGTATGGTAGTCGTAGACCCGGCCCATGCGGTCGGTGGCTGTAATCTGGAAGTCGCCGTCCCGCCCGACGACGGTTTTGACCCATTGGTATTGCGCAACCTGTAAACGATAGTGCTCGACCACTCTTCGGTAGTACTCGAGCGCTTCTTCGCGCGTGGGCTTCTGATGGGCGCTGGTAAACGGGATATCGCCGATTTCGAGGAGTTCCGGCGTGGTGAAGAAGGTCATGTGGGCGGGATAGTTGAACAGGGAATTGACCAAACAACCCTTGTCGACCACCACGACTTTGAAGCCGGCACGCTGGGCCTCAATGCCGCAGGCGAGTCCTGTGGGCCCGGCGCCGATGACCAAGACGTCGACACGCGTACGGGAACGCGAGTCGATTTGCGCACGCGGGAGAGTGTCGGGAATTTGAATTGCTTCTGAGAGTTTGCTCACGACAACGGACCCTGAAATTGCTGCTGCGCGCGCCCGGAACGCGCTGCGATCTTTAGAAGGTAACGATTCTAGCACGCGAATACTGTTATGGCTTGTGACCGGCAGGGCGGGCTGGTCAGACAGGCGAGTCAGCAGCAAAGGTGCGGACTATAATTTTATTGTGAACCTGCTGCACAGGCATTGAGGAGGGCGCCATGGCCACGGTTGTTGAGACCGCCGCACGAACCCGCATCGAATCCGACAGCATGGGGCAGATTGAAGTCCCGGCCAATGTTTACTGGGGTGCCCAAACCCAACGTTCGCTGTTGCACTTCAATATCGGTTGCGACACCATGCCACCGGAGCTGATTCGTGCATTCGGCATCTTGAAAAAAGCATGCGCACTGGTAAATCTGGACCTCGGGAAACTTCCTGCTGATAAAGCCAAGTTGATTGTGCAAGTTGCCGACGAAGTCATCTCCGGCAAGCTCAACGACCAATTTCCGCTTCGCATCTGGCAGACCGGAAGCGGCACACAGACCAACATGAACGTTAACGAGGTGATCTCGAATCGGGCGATCGAAATTGCTGGTGGCGTCATGGGATCGAAAAAGCCGATCCACCCCAACGACGACGTGAACATGTCGCAATCATCAAACGATACATTTCCCGCTGCTATGCATATCGCTGCTGGTGAGCGGGTGAAGAATGCGTTAATTCCGGCGATCAGGACAGTCCGGGATGCCATAGCCGCCAAGGCGAGGGAATTCGAGAACATCGTGAAGATCGGGCGCACTCACCTGCAGGATGCGGTGCCTTTGACGTTCGGCCAGGAATTCGGAGGCTGGGCGAGCCTGCTGGAGCGCGATATCAAGCGCCTCGAACAGGCTTTGGAGGGACTGTACGATCTCGCGATTGGAGGCACGGCTGTCGGTACGGGACTGAATGCGCACCCCGAGTTCGGGGAGCGGGCGGCCAAGAAGATTGCCGAGTTGACCGGACTGCCATTCCGATCGCACGGAAATAAGTTCGCCGCTCTTTCGGCCCATGACGAAATCGTATTTGCGCAGGGCGCGCTGGAGACGCTGGCGGCTTCTCTCATGAAGATCTCGAACGACATTCGCTGGCTGGCTTCAGGCCCACGCTGCGGCCTGGGCGAACTCTCGATCCCGGAGAACGAGCCGGGGTCTTCGATCATGCCCGGAAAAGTGAATCCCACGCAGGCCGAAGCCATGACCATGGTTTGCGTGCAGGTCCATGGCGCCACAGCTGCGGTCGGATTCGCCGGTTCGCAGGGTAACTTTGAGCTAAACGTTTTCAAGCCGGTGAAGATTTACAACTTTCTGCATTCGGTGACGCTGCTGACGGACGCCAGCCATGGCTATGTGGAGTACATGATCAAAGGGATCGAGGTCGACAGAGCCAAGGTCGACTGGTACGTGAAGAATTCGCTGATGCTGGTGACCGCGCTCGCGCCGAAAGTCGGGTATGACAAAGCGGCCCAGATTGCGCACACCGCTCATGTCGAGCACACGAGCTTGCGGGAAGCTGCCTTGAAACTGGGATATCTCAGCGGGGAAGAGTTCGATCAGGTGGTAAAACCGGAGAAGATGACGAGACCGTAATTGACCTACTTCTGCAGCAAGCTAGTGTGGCTGGCGACGCATTGCCAGCGGGCGTCCTGGAGCACCCAGGTATCGGTGAAGCGTCCGACGTGCTCGTAAGGCTTGCCGAGGTAAGTTCCCTTGGTGTGGTAGATGCCGGCCACCACTGCGGTGTCGTTGTAAAGAATCACCTTCACATCCTGGATATTGAGGGCGTTGACTTTGAAGCGCGGGTCTGCAATGTCGGCGAGAAATTTTCCTCTCTCGCTGACTTCGCCATCCCACTCGGTGTTGACAAATTTGTCGCCAATCATACGGGCCAGGGCGTTTGCATCGCGGCTCACTTGCGCTTCGTTCCAAAGGCGCTCGAGAGCAATCAGCTGGTTCTCACGGGAGCGGGTGTCATCATTAGCAGACTGAGCCAGGACGCCGGCGGCCAACAGGAGGCATGCGGCGGCGAACATGCCGGCGATGAGTTGGTAGCGATGAAACATGGGGGAATTCTGGGCCACAGTCCAGCCGAGTGCAATGCACATCGGTGCGATGCCAGACATACACCAACGTACGTTACCGATGTCACGGAGGTTAAGAGCGGGTCCTGGCGAAAGAGAGGCCGCTGAGGGCTGACACTTTTTCGCGCTGCATCCCTTTGCTTGCGATCAGCACCTGAAATGTCTCTCCCATTCCGGCGGGCGTGACGAGATGTTTCAGTTGAAGGGCGACCTTGGCACGTTCCTGCGGCACACGGCATTCCTCAAATGCATCGGCAAATTGATTGTGCTCACCAATACCGAGTAGAAATTGCGACTGCGTGAGTAGAGGGTGAATTTGCATGCCTTGCTGCTCGGCAACGTGGGCCAGAGCGGTGAAGTTTACATGTGCAGTGATGTCCTGCTCGCCGGGAGCCTCGTAGGGATTTGCGCTGACCGAGTGTTGTCTGTATGCGGTGATGGTGCCGCGATGGCGACCGGCCAGCAACTCATCCCGGGTGTAACCATAATCGATGGCAACGATGAAGCCAATATCAACCGATGCTGCCGCTTCCGCCATGTAGCCTTGTGAGGTGAGCGGAACCTCGATTCGCTCATGATTTTCAGGATGGACGGCGTAGCGATCCAGAAAACAAAGTTCCTCGGCGGTGGCGGCCGACCAGTTTTCGATCAAGTGGCCGTCGTTTTCGCCCACCCGCAATTTACCGGCGGAACTCAGGACCTCAACCGGCAGCGCATCGAAGAATTCGTTGGCGAAGATAATGATGGGCGCCGGAGGTTCCGACTGGCCGTTGTTGCGAGAAGGGAAGGCTGCTAACGAGGCTTTCCCGGTTACGAAATGCTCATGGAGAGAATTCTTCAGCCGCTCCCGTAGGGCCGGAGAGCGTTCGACGAGCGAATAATGCATTGCCGCGAAGAACTCCGGAAACTTCTTCTGCGACCAGTCCAGAACATCCTGGGCGAACAGGCCTCGCCCCGGGCCCAGTTCGAGGATTTCGATTCTCGCCGGTGATCCCAGGAGGCGCCACATCTCCTCGAATTGCCGAGCCAGGAGTCGTCCAAACACAGCGTGCACGTCGCTGGACGTATAAAAATCTCCGGCTTTGCCAAACTGATCGGCATGGCGCGAGTAGTAGCCAAGCTCAGGGTCGTAGAGGCAAAGCTACATGTAGCGGGAGAAGGGAATAAAGCCGCATTCACGAATTTCGTGAATGATTTTTTCGCGGAGGGTCACAAGCCTTCCCGCTGACGTTCGAGGCGATTCTGGGGAGTGCGGGTGAACATTTCAATCAGGTAATCGTGCAGGCAATCATAGAGTTGGCGCTGGAATGTCCACTCGAACTGGGGATGGTCCAAATCACGAGGATGCAACTCAAAATAATAGGTGTGCACGGGAACGCAGGGGTTCTTGAATCGAATGATGACCTC
>Ga0187778_10001167_pt1 | contig 18494 bp, 14 predicted proteins | sample 1015_Q2_SP5_20_M_FD_132418 | JGI IMG/M metagenome (GOLD analysis project Ga0187778, IMG submission 132418) | Tropical peat soil microbial communities from peatlands in Department of Meta, Colombia - 1015_Q2_SP5_20_MG | ecosystem: Environmental > Terrestrial > Soil > Wetlands > Peat | place...
CAAATCAACGACCTTCGCCAGCGCCTCGCGGCTTGCGAGAACAAGTGCAGCCAGGACGAAATCGGCCGCCTCACCCAGCAGGGACAAAAGGCTACTCAGCGGCAGGAACGCCTGAACAATGAATACCAGGAGGACGTGAACTCCGCGCAGCAGGAAGTCATCGATCGCATCGGCCGCAAGATGATCGACGTGATCGACCGCTATTCACGCGAAAATGGGTATACCGTCGTTCTCGACGCTTCCGCGCAGAACAGCCCGATTCTGTACGCTTCCCAGCAGATCGATATCACCCAGGACATCATTCGCCTTTACGACTCCGCGTATCCCGTGAAGGCTGCTGCCGCGCCCGCAACCCAGAAACCCGCCGCCAAGCCGCCTGCGACAAATCCGCCGGCCACGACGGCTCCGACCAAGCCGTAACTGCAGATTTTTTGGGCTTGCAGTTCTGTTTTTCCAAACGCCCCGGTTCTCCGGGGCGTTTTTCTTTTCTGAGTTTTTCGCGGCACTAGCGTCTCTCGCCGCAGAAAAACGGAGAACGAAAAACTAAAAACAAAGAACTCAGAACCAAGAACAGAAAACTGCAAACTGAAAAGTGAAAACGGAAAACTGAAAACTGAAAACTGAAGACGGTCTCCTTGTGACCGCCGGCACCTCCCTCTGTAAGCACCCGCACTGCACCCCGTGCCGCCGCGGACTAGCGTGATGCCCAGGGGCTCTGCGGCACAGCGTGCCCTTTGCTACGCATTGTTACAGCGGACCACGCCGCATCCCCGCGAATCTTCTCGCAAAGGAGTGACATTATGGCAACCCGTGCTACCGCAGCAAAGCCCATTCCGGTTCCCAAGCCCACAGCGGCTCTTCACACGGCCAAAGAGATTATGCAGACTCCGGTGATCGCAGCTACGCCGCGCGCTTCTCTGCGCGACCTGGCGGCGCGCCTGGTGACCAACGAATTCAGCGGCATGCCCGTCGCGGATCCCGACGGCCGCGTCGTCGGCGTCATCACGGAAGCGGACATTCTCCGCGCGCTTCTCGAGGGCAAGCACCTCGAGAATCTCTCCGCGGCTCAAGTCATGACCGGGCCCGCGCTCACCGTGGACGTCAAGGCCTCGCTCGAAGAAATCATGAAGGTCCTTCAGGAGCACAAAATCGTTCGCGTCCCGGTGACCTGCGAAGGCAAACTCGTCGGCATCATCGCGCGCCGCGACGTGATTCGCGCGGTCATCGAGCCCGAGTTCATGGTTTTCCGCGAACCGCTCTGAGCGGTCCGCTATTGTTGAGCGGAAGCCCGGCGCTACACCATCTTCAATTCTCGCACGGGCGAGGCTTGCCCCGTTCCTGAGTGTTTCTGCGTTCCGTTCTTTCTTGTCGGTTGTCATAGTGGCGTCCTCCTCAGTCGCGGAGGGGGCCAGGCATATCCAAGATGATTCGCTGGGGCTGGCCCTCGGTGTCTTTTTGAATGGCGCGATGAGAATGGAGGAGTTGGCTGGTGATGTAGGCGAGAACAGCAGCGCGACGGGAGAGACTCCGCCCTTGGTCCAAAGCGAGGAGGCAGGCCAGGAATTGGCGAAGGTCGCCGGCGGAAGAGAATTCAGAGGGCTCAGGGGGGAGCCCCCCCACTGTTGTAATGATCTGAAAAGAAAAGAGTTGCGAATTGGGCAATTCGTAAATGATTGAAAAGAAGAGAGTTGAGCTTCGGTACCAGAACTGAAGAGAGTGGCGAGTGAGGCCCGTGTTCGGTGATGCGTGTGGCAGATCCCCGAGTGGCGAGCAAGAAAGCTGGACGGAGGTTGGAGTCGAGAATTCACAACCCATCGTAGTACAAATTTTCTGATTTGTCAACTAAAATGATAAATATTTATATAGTACTAGTATTTGAAGAATGGGCACAGGGGTTCGAATAGAATTCGTAAGGAAAAGAAAACAAAGGGGTAGAGCTCACAGAGGGGCTGACAGTCGACCGTTAAACAGTTGTTTCTAGTTACGACGAGCTAGGGCGAAGGTTAATGTCTTGGCTCAGCCTGAAATGGAGAAGCGACGTTTCTCCGTGAGTGTAGATTCCGCCCACCGCGGGCGGGGATTTTCAAAGCGTGTGGGTTATCGGGTCGATGAGCCCGCCAGATTATCCCTCAGCATGGTTGCATCCCTGCAGAGCCCGCTTCCGTTTCACCCGACAGGTTCATTGTAGCTCCGCCGTGCCATGCTGTTCTCGACTTCCGGTTTGCCCGTCATCCACTCAGAATCGACAGAAAGATCTGCGGTCTTTCTCGCGGCACCGACATCGGTGGGTATACCATTTGGCGTTTGGCTGATGATATAAACAACAATTCAACGGACCTGGTACAAGCCTTCGGCTCCTCGGCTAGCTAATCGGATATCCAAGGGACCACACTTACGCAGGAGCCAAAGACGCCAGCGAATCTGTTCACTATGAAACGCACTCTTTTTCTGTGGCTTGCGCTGCTGCTCGTTGGAATGGCGATCCTGCGTTCCGCCATCGCCACCCGCCTCGACAGCTTCACTATTGATGAGGCCTATCACATCGCCGCCGGGGTATCCTACGTTCGCTACCACGATTTCCGCGTCAATCCGGAGCATCCGCCTCTCGTCAAACTTTGGGTCGGCAGCTTGATTGCTGCAACCGGATTTCATCTGGATCCGCTCCGCCAGTTCAACGACAAGGTCGGCGAGCGAACCTTCACCGAACGCGCGGTCTTTCGCCAGAACGACCCCGACTCCGTGCAGCGTCGCGCGCGCGCCGCCATGTTCGCTCTGAACGGTCTTCTCCTGCTGGCCCTCGCATTCGCCCTCGAGCGCGTCTTCAACGCCGCCGTTTCCCTCGGCACTCTCCTGTTTCTCGCCATCGACCCGACCGTCGCCGCGCACCTCCCCGTGGTTATGACGGACCTGCCGGTCGCGCTTCTCTCGGCAACTTCTGTCGTCCTCGCGGCTAGAGCCTTTCGCGAATGGATTTGGACCGACCTTGCGGCTTGCTCGGCATTTCTCGGACTTGCGCTAACCGCAAAACACTCCGCCCCGGTCGTGCTCCTCAGCGTGACCCTCGTCGGCACACTGCTCGCTGTCTTTCAGCCGCCTTCCTCGCCAAGAAACTCGCGAGCGTTAAAACTGGCGAAGATTGCCCTGGTTTTCGCTGGCGCAATGGTCATCCTCTGGGCTTCCTACTTCTTCCGCTACTCCGAATCTCCCAACCGCGTGGAGAGCTTCAACCGCCCTCTTTCCGATAAAATTGACGACCTCATCTCGCCACGTGATCGCAGGGTTCTCGCCGTTATGGCCACGACCCACGTCGTGCCCCGCGCCTATCTCTGGGGCTTCGCCGACACTATCCGAGCGGGATGGGAAGGCCGCGAGATTCCCCAGTTATTTCTTGGCCGAGTATACGGGTTCAGGGCCCCAAAATATTTCTTTCCCGTGATCATGGCCGTCAAACTGCCGATCGGCCTGCTCGCACTTTTGCCGCTTGGGCTCTTTCTGTTTATTGCCCGCCGCATCCGGTCGGACTGGAACCTGCCTGCTGGAGTTGTCCTTGCTGTCGCCGCCTTGTTTTTGCTGATACTTTCCACGGGGGCGACCTATGGAGGAATCCGCCATGCATTGCCCGTGGTCGTTCTGCTTTCCGTATTTGCGGGCATCAGCTGTGCCGTGGCGCTGTCCACGAAAACGCCACAATTTAAGATTGTTGTCGCTCTGGCTTTTGTGGCCGCGGCAGTTTCCGCTCTTCCTCAAATGCGGCCCTGGGAATATTTCAATGAGTTCGCCGGCGGCACCTCCAACGCTTACAAATATTTCTACGACGATGGCGTCGACGTCGGGCAACGGACGAAGGAACTCGCGCGATTCTACGCAGCGGAAGTGCGGCCGGCCCACATGCGCCCCGACTGTCTCTATGACTTTTCGGACGAAGAAATGTACGCGCGAGGCATCGACTGTTTTGGAAGCGACAAGGTTCACGACCGTGCGCTGGAAGCTCTCCCCGAACGGTCGGGAACTATCTTCGTCACTCCAAATTTTCTTCTTCGAACGAGCTATTGGGACCGTCGCGCTTTGCGCGAGGCCCAGCCCACGCGGCGTTTCGGCAATCTCTTCATCTACCAGGGTATCTTTTATTTGCCCGGAGAGGCTGCCGCCGCACTCTACTATCACGGAATCGATTACACGTTCGGCGAAAAGCCCGATGAGGCCGCAGCGGAAAAAGCCTTTCTTCGCTCCGTGGAACTCGATCCCTCGGCCTACTTTGTTTACATCCAACTCGGAAATCTTTACCTCAAGCGCGGTTCTCGCGAACAATGCCTCCACGCCTATTCCGATGCCCTCAAGTACGCACCGGACGAACCTGCGCTGCGGTCTGCGCTGCAGAATCAGATTCAGCGCGTCGGGCGCGATCCTCTGGCCGGAGTGACACCGCTGCGCGACCCTAACATGGAATGATGACTAGTGGCCTGTCGCTATGATGTCGTTACCACAGGAAATGTTTCTGCTGGGACCCTTGAGCAGCCCGGGCCTTCTAGAGATTTCCAGAAAAATTCACCACTTCGTTCTCCATCGGGATTTCGTTCTTATGCACTTCCGCCGGTCCCTTGGCGTCGGCGGGCTTCCAGCCCTCGCCGCGCCCGACGACCTCGAACGACGCCAGCGAATAGGGCAGTCCCTCCGCTCCCAGCGGCGAACTGCCATTCTCAATGTGGAAGTGCAAATGCGGCTCAGTGGAATTCCCGGAGTTTCCGACGAGGCCTGTCACTTGTCCGCGTCGCACCTTGTCACCGAGCTTGACGCGGAGCGAGCCCGGCTGCAAATGGGCATAAAACGCGAAACTGCCGCCGCCGATGTCGAGGATCACGTGGTTTCCGCCCACGGTATCGAGGGTGATCGGCACGGCCCGGGAATCAATTCCCGGAACATTTTCGGGTATTCCATCCTTCGTCTCGGTCACGACACCGTCAGCGACGGCGTACGCCTCATTCCCGTAGGCCAGATAGTTCTTGTTGTCTTTCTCATTTCCTTGGAAGGTCTTCCCGTCGTCCCGCAACTTTACCCAATCGATAGCGAATCGCTGGGCGATCGCCGCATGTCCATCGATCGGGACAATCGACCTCCGGTGTCCCGAAGTATTGGAAGGCCCGTTCGCGGCAAGCCAATGCTCACCGCGCAAGGGCGAGCTGATCGCCACCGCTCCTTTGCCAACGGGAATGGATGCTGTCTCAACTGTCTGTTCTTCAGGGTAACTTCCCACCTTTACGGTCAATCGCTGACGAATCGTCGCGGGCACTGCTTCCTGAGTGTCTACAGTGGCCCACATGTACACGACGCCCATCGTTCCGGGCGGTAGCTTCGATTTTTCCGTTGCGCTCGGCGGCTGCCCTGGCTTTCGCATCACGGCGTCCAGGCCCGCCCCGGTGTATGTCACTAGTGAGCGCGTACTCGAATCTCCGGAGACTGCCTCTACCTTGGTGAGCTGGTAGTTCCAGCGATCCATGTTGTTCAAATGCAGCTCGTAAACCAGATGCCATTTTCCGTCGGCTTTGAACGCGGTCGGCGCGATCGGCACGACCACATCCAGAAACACGGAAAGCGGCTTCTCCTTCGGTCCTTCGGGCGCGTTCTGTGCCGCCTTTTCTTGGGCAACCGAATCCCCGGCCGAGCGCGCAAATTTCAGCGACTGAGGTGGAACGCCGCTTTGCGTCCACGTCCCGGCGATTTCCGTTCCCGCTGAATTCAACTTTCCTTCGTACACCCCACCTACGGCTTTGACCTCAAACCTGAGCGCATCAGCTTTCAGGGTAATGTTGTCCATGGGCAGCGTCGCGCCTTGGTCTACGCTGTTCAGTTCTCCTGAGAAGTCGCCGTTAGAAGCCTTACTAATGGTTAGAATGAGATGCAGCTTCGCTGCGCCCTCGCCAAGCTCACCCTTCCACGTGCCTGCAAGGTCAGCGTTTGTGCCCTGTGCCGCTGCACCCAGGGCGAGGAGCGTCGTGAGGTATCCCACCATACACACTGCAAGAAGTGTTGCGCCGATAGGACTCTGACCTAGAGGCGTGACGAAACCGGCTTTCAAGATTTGCTTCATATATTCTCCGCTGAAATACTACCGCCAAAAATCGATTCGGATAATTGAAGTTTGAGCGATCCGCCGATGGACCAAATACCCCATGAGCAGGACTGCTTGCGAGTATCGCACGAATCGAATGCCAGCCACCCGTGATGAAGAGGTTCCCGACCGGCTCACCTTGAAATGCCGGCTACCTTCGGAAACCAGGACCGTACAGCACCCTACCCGGCCGGGCGCCCGTGTGTTTGCCATGGTCGATGACGACGACGCCGTTCACCAGTACATAGTCGATTCCATCTGGAGAAAGGTCAGGCTTCTCGTAGGTCGAACGATCTTGAATTTTGTCGTAGTCGAAAATGACCGCGTCGGCCCATATTCCCTGCCGAATCAAACCGCGGTCGGCAATCCGCATCCGAGTTGCAGGCCAAGAAGTCATTTTTCTTATCGCATCCTCAAGCGTCAGCACGTGTTGTTCGCGCACGTAGCGCGCAATCACGCGAGGGAAGTTACCGTAACTCCGGGGGTGGGGAAGCCCCAGAGAGTCATCGCCGCCGGGCACGAGAGCCGTTCCGGCGTCACTCCCAATGCTCGTCCATGGAAATCTCAAAGCGGTATCGATGTCCTGCTCGCTCATCATGTGGTAGATGGCCAACACGCGGCCTTGTGTGCCTTGGGCCACGAGATCAAATGCGGTGTCGGCGGGATCTTTCTTGAGTTCTTTCGCAATGGCGGCGATGCTGCGCCCCTGGTACTTCGCGTTGTCCGGGTTTTGCGCGTTCACGAGAATGATGTTCTTCCAGCCCCCGGAAGCCTCGACAATGTTCCACCACCCTGGGGAGTCCTTTCGAATTTCTTTCTTCAAGCGAGCCCGGATTGCCGGATCGGCCAGCCTCTTGAGAAGCTGCTCTTGGCCGCCTTCGTGGGCCCAGGAGGGGATGGCGGCCTCTAGACCTGTTCCACCCGCTGTATATACGTACAAATCAGCGGCCACATCGACCCCGCGCGCCCGCGCCGCTTCGATATGCTGTCCCGCTTCCTTCATCAGCTTTCCCCAGCCCGGGCGGTAGGCTGCCTTGAAATGAAAGACCTCACCAGGAAGCCCGCCTTTCTCTGCAATCTCAATCAATTCATCCACGGATTGCACGAGCTCCTTTCCTTCCCCACGCATGTGGCTGGCATAGATTCCGCCGTACTTGGCCGCGACTTTAGCCATTTCAATCAATTCGTCGGTAGTCGCGTAGCTGCTCGGTGGGTAAATCAAAGCGGTGGTCATGCCCATCGCGCCATTCTGCATCGCCGTTTCCAGAATGGCTTTCATCCTGCCAAGCTCTTCTTCATTTGGCTTGCGTGCGTCGTATTTGAGAACGGCCACACGCGCTTGCGTCTCGGAGAAATAAGTTCCGAAATTCAGGCTGATGCCGTTTTTCTCAAGCGTTGTCCAATATTCACGCAGCTTTTCTGGAGGAACAGGCGTCCCTCCCTCGCCCGCAATCGCGGTTGTAACTCCTTCCATTAATTTGTTTTCCGCCAAACCATTCTTGGGGAGCACGGCACCGGATTGATCCATCATGTCGATCCAGCCTGGTGAAACGTAACGGCCGCGCGCGTCAATTTCTACCTTGCCGCTTCCTTCAATCTCTCCTATCTTCACAAAGCGTCCGTCTCTGATCGCCACGTCCGCAAATATGCACGGGTTTCCGGCTCCGTCCAACACGCGCCCGCCGCGAATAACCATGTCATATTCCGGCGCCGTTTTGGTTTCCTGCGGCGAAGCAACCGTTGGGACCGTGCCCAACACGAAGGCCGCGACAAATGAAAGCACGACTCGATAAACGCGATTCATAGTGCTCCTCCCGCGAAGGTTTATAGACTTCCAGTTGGGACTGTGCCTGCGCGCTCGTAATTGACGACAATGACGCCTTTCGAGGTCACGGTGCTTTCCGTCACCTTGAAAGCCGCCGGGATCGTGCCATCGGCAAACAATCGTTTTCCACCGCCCAACGTAATCGGAAAGATCTTCAGCCAGAACGCATCGACCAAATCATGCTTGAGGAGCGTCTGAAGGAGATTTGCGCTTCCATTGACTTTTCTCATGACTGAGTTCCTTCGAGTCCTATCTGATTTTGTTTCATTTGCGGGTGTCCTCGGTTTTCGATGAGCTTCTTTCAGAAGTTAGGGACGCCGCTGCGCCAGAACGCAAGCTTCCGAATCGCAGCGAGAATAACACGACTTCCGGTCAAGTCCTGGGAAACGGGGTATTCGGAAAAGTTCGTAATAGAACAGGGGAATCCAAAGCGCGCCTCTTTCAAGCCATCGCCACCTGAGCTTGACATTGGGAGGCGCGGGCCGGAGGATGCACACAGGACCAAGCTCAGGATCAGCCCCTTCCGAGAGCGCGTTCCATGAACATCCGGCATCGCCTTTACCTGTGCTCGTTCCTGCTCGCTGCGGTGGTGTTTAGCGGGTCGGCGGGATTCCACTTCATCGAGGGATGGACGTGGTTCGACTCGTTTTACATGACGCTAACCACGATGACCACGATCGGGTATGGGGAGATTCACCCGCTCTCGCACGGCGGGCGCGTGTTCAACAGTTTTTTGATAGTGTTCGCGGTTTTTTCCGTGGGCTTTACGATTGCGACAGTCAGCCAGGCTTTGCTACAGTTCGAGTTTGGAAAAGCGTTTGGACGCCGCCGCATGGAACGCGAACTTGCCAAGCTCTCCGGCCACTACATCATCTGCGGAGCAGGCCGCGTCGGCCGCACGGTAGCGCGCGAACTGCGCGCCCGCGGCCAGAGCTTGGTGATCATCGAGAGAGAGGCGCATCGCGCCGAGTGGGCCGTCAACGAAAAGATTCCTGTCATTATCGGAAGCGCTTCGAGCGAAGAGAACCTGAAGCGCGCGCACATTGAGACCGCGAAGGGATTTGTCGCCGCGGTAGGCTCCGACGCGGACAATCTGTACATCGTGCTGACGGCGCGCGGTTTCCGGTCGGATTTGAAGATCATCGCGCGCGCGAGCGAGGAAGAGGCCACGTCGAAGCTGTTGCGCGCGGGCGCTTCGCAAGTGCTTTCACCGTACTTTTTCGTAGGCAGCCGCATTGCGCAGCTTTTGCTGCGGCCGAATGTGCTCGATTTCATCGATGCGGCGTTCGGCACCGAACGCCTGGACGTGGAAATCGGCGAAGTGCGCATCGAGGCAAGATCGGCGCTCGTGGGAAAAACGCTGGGAGACGCTGCGATTCGCCAACAGGCGGACGTGATCATTCTGGGCGTGAAGCCGGCAGAAGGCTCGCTGCTGTTCAATCCTGCGCCGGAAACCGTGATTCGCGCGAGCGATACGCTGATCGTCATCGGCGCGGATTCTCACTTGAAGAGACTCGAAGCACTGGCAATGGCGTGACGCGGTAGGGGAAGGAGCAGCTGACGCAAAGGGAGATCCTTCGCTCGGTCTGCTCGCTCAGGACAGGCATCCTCGTCGGATGCTCGGCTTCGGCCGAGAGAAGCGGCGTTCCTTCGACTTCACTCAGGACGGGCAAGCCGCCCTTCGCTCCGCTCAGGGTAAACCGCACTCCAAAAAATTAGGGCGGCCTCCGTGGGATTCACAGAGGCCGCCAGGCTGAGAGGGGAACTACAAACTCGAGATGGCAAGTTGCTGGTTTCAGTTCTCAGTTTAAAAACTGAAACTGAAAGCTCAATTCTCAGAACGACAAACTGAGAACTGAAAGAAGAGTGAAGATGCCACCCTAAGGGGTGGGGCTACGCTAAAACCTCAGACGACGCCCTGATCGAGCATGGCGTTGGCAACTTTTAGGAAGCCAGCGATGTTGGCACCGTTCACCAGGTTCCCCGGCGTGCCGTACTCTTGGGCGGTGTCGTAGCAGTTCTTGTGGATGGCAATCATGATCTTGTGGAGCCGGTCGTCCACTTCTTCGCGGGTCCACACTTGCCGCATGCTGTTCTGGGCCATTTCCAGCCCGGAAGTGGCCACGCCGCCGGCGTTTGCCGCTTTCGCCGGCCCGTAGAGGACTTTCGCATCGAGGAACAGCTTGGTTGCCTCGAGCGTGCTCGGCATGTTAGCGCCTTCGGCGACGAGCTTGATGCCGTTCTTGATGAGCGTTTCCGCGTCGCGCGCGTTGATTTCGTTCTGCGTGGCGCTTGGGAACGCGCAATCGGCCTTGATGGCCCAGATCGGATTGAAGAGTTTCACGTCGTTGGTGGGCGTGAAGGTGGCCTTCTTGAATTGCGAAACGTATTCCTGGATGCGCCCGCGACGAACATTCTTCAGCTCCATTACCCACTGGAGTTTTTCGCGGTTGAAGCCTTCGGGATCATAGATGAAGCCGTTGGAGTCGGACAGCGTGACCACCTTGGCGCCGAAGTCGAGCAGCTTCTCGACGGTATACTGCGAAACGTTGCCGCTGCCGGAAACGAGGCAGATTTTCCCTTCAAGGGTGAGCTTGCGGGACTTCAGCATCTCTGACGCGAAATACACGCAGCCATAGCCGGTGGCCTCCGGGCGAATCAGCGACCCGCCCCAATTGAGGCCCTTGCCGGTGAGCACGCCAGTGAATTTATCAGCGATGCGCTTGTACTGTCCGAAGAGGAAGCCGATTTCGCGGCCGCCCACGCCGATGTCGCCTGCGGGAACGTCGGTGTCCGCGCCGATGTGGCGCCAGAGTTCAGTCATGAAGCTCTGGCAGAAGCTCATGACTTCGTTGTCGCTGCGGCCCTTGGGATCGAAGTCGGAGCCGCCCTTGCCGCCGCCCATTGGAAGAGTGGTCAACGAGTTCTTGAGCACCTGCTCGAACGCGAGGAACTTCAAGATGCCAAGCGTAACCGTGGGATGAAAGCGCAACCCACCCTTATACGGGCCGATGGCGCTGTTCATCTCGATGCGATAGCCGCGATTGACTTGCACCCGGCCAAGGTCATCGACCCAGGGCACGCGGAACATGATGACGCGCTCGGGCTCGACCAGCCGCTCGAGAATCCGCGCGTCCTCAAATTCCGGGTGCTTCGCTAGCACCAGGCTGAGGGAGTCGAAGACTTCCTGGACCGCCTGGTGGAATTCGGGCTCCGCCGGATTTTTTGCCCGTACTCGGTTCATTACATCTTCTACGTAACCGCCCGGAACTTTCACTTCCGGCGGATTCAACACGAGACTGCCCATAAGTTTCCTCCCCCCTGCATGCCTCGTCCTGCGGTGGTGCTGTGAAAATAGACTTTCCGTGGATCCAAAACAGGCAGGGAATTTCCTACCGAAACTCTTTCGAGTGATTGTGACACACCACACCGCCGGGCAGCCTTGATTTAACGGGGCCGCCCGTTCTCTCCTCGATTTTTACCGCATCACGCTTGCGCGACGGCTTCCGGCAGATGCAACTGCTCGATTTCGAAGCGGCGCAACAGCTCTTCCTCGCAGGCGATGTGATCGCGCAACGCCTTCAACAAGCGCTGGCCTTGCAGCACAAGGTCATCGGTGAAGGAAGAGGTCGTGAATTCCATTTCCCGGCGAAACTCGTAATTGGCGCGATAGAGGCGGAAGTGCTCGTCCTTGATGCGGGCGCGGTCGGCGGCTTCGGCAAAACGCAGAAGAGGCGAATCGGGATCTTCTTCTTCCTGGCGGCAGTGCTCGCAGACTTCGACGATTTTGCCCTCCATACCCTGCAATTGACGAAGGCCCTGGCAACGGACGTCGCAGTCGGGGTCCGCGATGAGTTTGAGCGCATCTTCCCAGGTGTTCAGAAATTCAAGAATTTCAGCATGCTCGGCGTGGGCGGATTCGAATGCTTGACGTAGGTCCATGCTCGGCTCCCCTCGGCCCGTTGAGGGCGTTGATCCAGGTGCGCCAGGCTTTCCAGCTTTCCAGTTCGCCATACCACCAGCGTGCGAACCTAGGGGCGCTGCGTGCAGAGTTCCACCTGGTTTCCTGTCACAACAAGTCGTGCATCTGGTTTGCCAAGACCGCAGATTGCGGAGAAGTTCCGGCGCTTCGACGGACTCTATAACTTCTTTTTGGTGAGTGGGTTAGGAGCGGTTCCAAAGACGATTCCCACAGCTGGCAGTCGAGGATTCCCGCGGGCGATCCTCGGCCATTGGATTTTCCCCAGGGAATGGGGAATCTGGCGCAGAGCACGCTTCGCTTTTGGTTCGAATGAATGGAGCGATTCAGTGGTTCTGGTACTTGTTGGGGGCAAAGATCAGGATCGCGATCAGGTCTTTCCCGTTACGCTTTCCGTGCGCAAGCGTGCGACTACCAGGCGAATTTCTTCGTAGGTAATTTCCGAGGGTAAGGATTCTTTCAGGGGTTTCAGGCGTTCGAATCCCAGTTGTTGGCACGCTGCGGCGATTCGACTGTATTTTTCCGGGGCTAACCACTCGGTGCGGAATTCGGTGTCGCCGCGCTCTATCATTTCGGAGACGAGGGCGATGACGGAGCGCCGCGTGCGCTCGCGGACCTGCGCGATTTCTTCAAAGGTGCGCCCTTCATCAAGGAGCCGCAAGGTTTCCTCGACAGGGTGAGAGACTTTGGCTTTCCAATCGTTTCGCGCCCGTGCGCCTCCGTGAAAGCGCTGTAGAGCGGCGAGGATTTGTCCCCCGTACATTTCGACTTTCTTGTCGCCGAAGCCGGCGACGCGACGCAGTTCTTGCAAACTCGATGGTCGGGCGCGGCACAACTCGTCGAGCGTGGTGTCGTGCATCACGATGAATGCTGCGATTCCCTTTTCTCTGGATGCATTCCACCGCCATTCGCGCAAGTAGTCTTTCAACTCGGCATCTATGCCACCGGCTTCAGTAGAACTTGTTCTTGAGACTGCAGGTGCTGCCACGGAAACGGAGCGGCCGACCGATCGTGGTCGCGATGTGGGTGCTTCAACCTCGAGCCACGCGGGAATCCCTGCGCACACGTCGCAATCGCCGCAGCGTTCCCACTTGGGTTCTTCGCCAAAGTGGCGGCAGAGCTGGCGCTGGCGGCAGTCACGAGACTGCACGAAATTCTCGACTTCGCGATAGCGCTGCCAGGCGCGCTCTTTTTCGGCCGCGTCGGCAATCTGGCCGTTGAAGTAGGCGTGCAAACCGAAATCCTTCTTTTGCCAGAAGAGGAAACAATCGGCGGGGAGGCCGTCACGACCGGCCCGACCCGCTTCCTGGTAATACTGCTCGACACTCTTGGGAAGCGAAAGATGAATCACCGCTCGAACGGAGGCTTTGTTGATGCCAAGTCCAAACGCAAGTGTTCCAACCAGAACGCGTACTTCGTCGGCCATCCACTTTTCCTGGTTCTCGCGGCGCGCGCGGGTCTCCATCTGGCCGTGATAGCCAATCGCGGGGATGCCGTTTTCTTCGAGGAAGTCGACGGTTTCTCCGACGCGGGCGACCGTCGGAGCGTACACGATGACACTGCCATCGGAAACTTGCCGGACGCTTCGGAGCAGCCATTCCCTCTGCGTTCTGGTGCCAGACTGCCGCACAATGTAGCGGAGATTACCTCGACGGAAGCTGGCGATGTGTTTGTGAGGGTCGCGCAAGCGGAGCTGTTCAATGATGTCGTGGCGCACACGCTGAGTGGCGCTGGCAGTGAACGCGGCGATGGGCCGATCGGGCAAGAGCTCGCGCAGGCGGCTCAGTTGGCGATACTCCGGACGAAAATCATGTCCCCACTCGGAAATGCAATGGGCTTCGTCGATGGCGAAGAACGAAACGGGCACGCTCTTCAGCCATTCGGGCGTTCCGTCGAGAGCGATGCGCTCCGGCGAAAGATAGAGCAGGCGATAGTCGCCCTGGCTGGTCCGTTTGCGGATGCGGCTGCGTTCCTCGCCCCCCAAGGAACTGTTGAGAAAGCCCGCGGGAATGCCCATCTGTTCCAGTTGGGCGACCTGGTCTTGCATGAGAGCAATCAGCGGTGAAATGACCACGCCAGTGCGCTGCGCGTCCAGCACGGCGGGCAACTGGTAGCACAGCGACTTGCCGGCTCCGGTCGGCATGACCACGCAGACGTCGCGGCCCGCGGCGATGCTGCGGACAATATCTTCCTGGCCGGGACGAAAGGAATCGTAGCCCCAATAACGGTGTAAGGCCTCGGAGATAAGTGCGCTGTCCTCCAAAGACTGGCCATCCGGGCGACGCTGAGCAGTTAAAGCGGTTGCGGTACCCATGAGGAATTCCTCGGTCCGAGAGAAACGGACGGGCAATAGATTCGCTTTTCATTCGCTATATGTCAAGTGCTAATTTTAATAAAAGAGCAATACGGTTTGAGAAAGCCACCAGCCGGACGCGGAACTCGAGCCGGGGGAGGCTCATGCTTCAGGGTTGCCGCGGGGCGGAGCGGCTGGTTGCTACACCCATCCACGAATGACATAATTCAATTTCAAGGTGGCGGGTAGCTCGCGGTAAGAGGTGATTAGAACCCGCTGGTAGCTGCGGGATTTCGGGGGGGCTCTATGGGATTGCGGGATGGCTGGATTGAGAAGAGGGAAGAGGCGATGGCAGCGGCAAATGGCAGCCGGAATATGTCTCAGATGCATTTCGCGCGGCAGGGCGTCGTCACGGAAGAGATGCAATATGTGGCGAAGCGCGAAAAGCTGGACGCGGAGTCGGTTCGCAGCGAAGTGGCGCGCGGGCGGATGATTATCCCGGCGAACGTGAATCACCGGAACCTGGAGCCGATGGCGATTGGCATCGCCAGTAAGTGCAAAATCAACGCGAACATCGGGAATTCGGCGACTTCGTCGAACATCGATGAGGAGTTGAAGAAGCTGCACCACGCGGTGCACTACGGCGCGGACACGGTGATGGACCTCTCGACGGGCGGAGATATTCCGCAGATTCGCAAGGCGATTATCGAGGCGTCGCCGGTGCCGGTGGGAACGGTGCCGGTGTATGAGGCGATTTCGCGGGTGCGGCGGCCGGAAGACTTGTCGTTTGAGTTAATGAAGGAAGTGATTGAAGAGCAGGCCGAGCAGGGCGTGGATTACATGACGATTCACGCGGGTGTGCTGCGCGAGCACGTGCCGCTGGTGCGCAAGCGGATCACCGGAATCGTGAGCCGCGGTGGGTCACTGATGGCTCACTGGATGGAGCATCACAAGAAGCAGAACTTTTTGTACGAGAACATCGAGGAAATTTGCAAGATTTTCAAGAAGCATGACGTGAGCTTTTCGTTTGGCGATGGGCTGCGGCCGGGATGCATCGCGGACGCGAGCGACCAAGCGCAGTTCGCGGAGTTGAAAGTGCTGGGTGAGCTGACGAAGAAGGCCTGGGAGCACGATGTTCAGGTGATGATCGAAGGGCCCGGGCACGTGCCGATGGACAAGATCAAGGAGCAGGTGGACCTGGAAATGGAATGGTGCCACGAGGCGCCGTTCTATACGCTGGGGCCGCTAGTGATTGATATTGCGCCGGGGTACGACCACATTACGAGCGCGATTGGCGCGGCGATGATCGGATGGCATGGCGCATCGATGCTGTGTTACGTGACGCCGAAGGAGCACCTCGGGCTGCCGAATCCGGAAGACGTGAAGCAAGGCGTAATTGCGTACAAGATTGCGGCGCACGCGGCAGACGTGGCACGGCACCGTCCGGGAGCGCAGGACCGCGACGATGCGCTGAGCTATGCGCGGTTTTTGTTTGACTGGAACAAGCAGTTTGAATTGTCGCTCGATCCGGACACGGCGCGAGCCATGCACGACGAGAATCTGCCGGACGATTTTTACAAAGAGGCGAAGTTCTGCTCGATGTGCGGGCCGAAGTTCTGCTCGATGAATATTACGCAGATGGCGGAGGCGGAGTCCGGGAAGGACCAGGAGGAGCGGAAGCAGAAGTTCGCGGAGTTGCTGGTGAAGGTGCAGGGCGCCGGAGCGTAGTGTCTGTAGGTTGATGTCTGTTGGAACAAAAGGGGCTTGCGGGGCGTATAGCTAGGTAGAAGCGAGTTGGTGTGCTTGCCGGAGGCCGGGCGCCGGCCGAAGGAGGTGCGACGATGTTCTTCCTGATTTTCTCGATGCTGTTGTACTTCCTGCCGACGTTCATTGGCCGGCACAAGGGCGACGCCATGGGCATATTCATCGTGAACCTGCTGTTTGGCTGGACAGTGATCGGCTGGATCATCGCGCTGATTTGGGCCTGCACGGCGGAGCCCCGGTATGTGACGGTTCCTATGAGAATGGTTCCCGCGAGTTCCGGCAGGTTCTGCTGCCAGTGCGGGACGTTGGCACCGTATGGAGCGCATTATTGCACAGCATGTGGCCGCGCGATGTAATTGTCTGATCCCCAGGTTGGCCGAGTGACAAAACCACAACCCGAAGAAGCGTTGCGTGAGGAGTTCAATCGCTGGGCGGAAGCCGGGCGCGGCGAAGGCATGGAACAGGATCACCTGCCCATCACGCTGCCGGTGCTGGAGAAAATGCGGCTCGCGGCGACCGACAACGTGCTGGACGTCGGCTGCGGGGCGGGCTGGCTGTCGCGGCGGCTGGCAAAACTGGTGCCCGAAGGCCGCGTGGTGGGAATGGACATTTCGGATGAAATGATCCGCCACGCGCGGCGGGCCAGCGCGGAACATGAGAATCTGCTGTTTGTGACTGGAGAAGTGGAAGAAATTCCCTGGGAGCCCAATTTCTTTTCGCACGCGATTTCTGTCGAATCGTCGTACTACTGGCCTGATCCAGCCGCTGGAGTTCGCGAGATCTTTCGTGTGCTGCGGCCCAGCGGCTCGGCGTGGATTCTCATCAACTATTACCATGACAATGCGCACTGCCACCAGTGGGGCGAGTTGCTGGCGGTAAAAACACACCTTCTTTCAGCAGAAGAATGGGCGGAGCATTTTCGCGCTGCGGGCTTACGCGAGGTAACGCACGAGCGCGTCGTTGACCCTTCACCGACTCCGGAGACGTATACGGGCCGATGGTTCCGCGACACCGCCCACCTGCGTGCGTTCAGGGCGGAAGGCGCGTTGCTGATTCGCGGGCAAAAGTGAGCTCTCAGTGGAACGCGGGAGTTCTCATGGCACCATGGAGTGGAGCACTCAAAGACGGGCTGGCCAAGCATCGTGAAATTACCATCAGTGTGACCGGCAGAAAGTCCGGGCGGACAATTTCAGTCCCGGTGTGGTTCGTATTGGATGGCGAAAACCTCTATCTCTTGCCGGTGCAGGGGACAGACACACAGTGGTACAAGAACGTACTTAAGAGGCCGTCGATTCGGGTCGATGCCGGCAGCGCAAAGGGGGAATTCAAAGTCGTTCCGCTCACCGACGGAAAGCAGGTGTCATCCGTGGTCGAGAAATTCCGCGATAAGTACGGGGCCAAGGACGTGGAGAAATACTATTCAAAGTTCGACGTGGCCGTCCTCGCCACCATCGAGTGAGGGAATACATGCGGACTTCGAGAATTGGCTTGCAGTCTTCCGCCAAAAGTCCGGTCGAATGGTTCACGGGAACGGTACATATTGATCCGCTATGACGACTCAGGAGTTGTGGTATGAGTGACCGACACGCGCCGTGGTGCGCAGCGGGGGCTTGCGGATGTCTTTCTTGAGTAGCGGTGTGGCGGTGGTGACGGGAGCAGGTTCGGGCATCGGCCGGGCGCTGGCGCAGCAATTGGCCGCCGCAGGCTCGGGGCTGGCGATCGCGGACATCGATGAAGCGGGGCTTCAGCAAACAGCGCAGTCCCTTGGAAAAACTGGCGCGCTGGTGACAACGCATGTTGTGGACGTTGCGAGAGAAGAAAATGTGCAGTCTTTCGCTAGAGAAGTGAGCGCGCGTCACGGGCGCGTGACGCTGTTGATCAACAATGCGGGCACTTCGTTGCACGGCGATTTCGACGAAGTGTCGCTCGATGATTTCCGCTGGCTGATGGGCATCAACTTTTGGGGCCTGGTGTACGGAGTGAAGTACTTCCTGCCGATGCTGAAGCGCGAGCCGCGTGCACATATCGTGAATCTTTCGAGCGTGTTTGGAATCATTGCACCGGCGGGCCAAGTGCCTTATGCGGCGAGCAAGTTTGCGGTGCGCGGATTTACAGAAGCGCTGCGGCATGAATTGCAGGACAGTACGGTTGCGGTGTCGTGCGTGCATCCGGGAGGAATTCGAACGCCGATCGCGAGGCATTCGCGGCTGGGCGCGGCCACATCACCGGAAAAGCGGGAAGAGAACATCGCGCGATTTGAACGGCTGGCACGCATTCCGCCGGAAACAGCTGCGGCAAAGATTTTGCGCGGAGTAGAACGGCGCTCGCCCCGGATTCTCATTGGAGTGGATGCTCACTTCATTGATGTCCTCCAGCGCTTGCGGCCTGCGACGTATTGGAAAGCGATGGCCAAGCGATACGAGAAGCGCAGCGCTCTTTCTCAAGCAACCACTGTTAAGGAATCCGACAATTGAAAGAAATCCGCGTGCGGCGGGAGATCGAACGTTCAAAACGGCAGGCGGCTTAG
>Ga0187778_10001168_pt1 | contig 18493 bp, 15 predicted proteins | sample 1015_Q2_SP5_20_M_FD_132418 | JGI IMG/M metagenome (GOLD analysis project Ga0187778, IMG submission 132418) | Tropical peat soil microbial communities from peatlands in Department of Meta, Colombia - 1015_Q2_SP5_20_MG | ecosystem: Environmental > Terrestrial > Soil > Wetlands > Peat | place...
GGGCTGACCGGGCGCAAGATCATCGTTGACACTTACGGCGGAGCGGCGCACCACGGCGGCGGCGCTTTCTCGGGGAAGGATCCGTCCAAAGTGGATCGCTCAGCAGCGTACGCGGCGCGTTACGTCGCCAAGAACGTGGTCGCCGCGGGACTCGCAGCCAAATGCGAGATCCAAATCTCTTATGCCATCGGCGTGGCCCGCCCCACCAGCATCATGGTCACGACCTTCGGCACCGGCCGCATCGCCGACGAGAGGCTGGCCCAGCTCATTCAGGAACATTTCGATCTGCGCCCCAGAGGCATCATCCAGATGCTCGATCTGCTGCGGCCGATCTACAGCAAGACCGCCGCCTACGGTCACTTCGGTCGGGACGAGCCCGAGTTTACCTGGGAAAACATGGACAAGGTGTCGGCCCTGCGCTCCGATGCAGGGGCCAGGGTTGCGCACGCCTAGCCGGTTAGACACGCCTCTAGCAGCTTGGCGCGGCATCGCGCCTGGCGTATAATCTTTTGCCCCTGAGGAGCGTTGCAACGGGCCGCTTGAAGCAGTTCTGCTCGCAAGCGCAGGCCTGCCAGGCTCGGGGGACCCCAACTTGCAACGGCGCTCACGAACTTTTTTCCTAACCGAAAGGAGCGCGTGATGAGCGCCATGTTGCAATCCAAGCCGTCCGATGATTTCCGCGTTGCCGATCTGTCCCTGGCCGAGTGGGGGCGCAAAGAGATCGCGATCGCACAAACCGAGATGCCCGGGCTGATGGCGATCCGTGAGGAATTCGCCGCGCTGCAGCCGCTGCGCGGCGCCCGAATCGCCGGTTCTCTGCACATGACCATCCAGACCGCGGTGCTGATCGAGACTCTGAAGGCTCTTGGCGCCGAGGTGCGCTGGGCATCGTGCAACATCTACTCGACGCAAGATCATGCCGCCGCGGCCATCGCGGCGGGGGGGACACCGGTATTTGCATACAAGGGCGAAAGCCTGGAGGAGTACTGGGAATTCACCCATAGGATCTTCGAGTGGGCCGACGGGGGTACCCCGAACATGATCCTGGACGATGGCGGTGACGCAACGCTGCTGGTGCACCTCGGTGCGCGGGCCGAGACCGAGCCTGCCTGCATTACGCATGCGGCCAACGAAGAGGAACGCGTGCTGTTCACGGCGATCCGCGCGCGCCTGGATCGCACACCCAAACACTATTCCAGGATCAAAGCCAATATCCGCGGCGTGACCGAAGAGACCACAACTGGCGTGAAGCGCCTGTACCAGATGGCCAAGGACAAGCAACTGGGCTTTGCCGCGATCAATGTCAACGACTCGGTCACCAAATCGAAATTCGACAATCTCTATGGCTGCCGCGAATCGCTGGTAGACGGGATCAAGCGCGCTACCGACGTCATGATCGCGGGCAAGATCGCGGTCGTTGCGGGTTACGGCGACGTAGGCAAGGGCTCGGCCCAGGCGCTGCGTGCGCTCTCGGCCCAGGTATGGGTCACCGAGACCGATCCGATCTGCGCGCTGCAGGCGGCGATGGAGGGTTACCGTGTGGTGACCATGGACTACGCGTGCGACAAGGGCGACATCTTTGTCACCGCCACGGGCAACATCGACATCATCACCCACGAGCACATGAAGCGCATGAAGAACGAGGCGATCGTGTGCAATATCGGCCACTTCGACAACGAGATCGATGTGGCGAGCCTGAAGGGCTACAAGTGGGAGAACATCAAACCTCAGGTAGACCACGTCATCTTTCCCGACGGCAAGCGCATCATCCTGCTGGCCGAGGGGCGTCTGGTCAACTTGGGCTGCGGCACCGGCCATCCGAGCTACGTGATGTCCTCGTCGTTCGCCAATCAGGTGATCGCGCAGATCGAGCTGTGGAGCAATCCCGCCCAGTACCCAGTGGGTGTGTACACCTTGCCCAAACATCTGGACGAAAAAGTTGCGCGCCTGCAACTCACCAAGTTGGGCGCAATGCTGACGCTGCTCACGGACAAGCAAGCGCGCTACATCGGGGTGAGCCGCGAGGGCCCTTACAAGCCCGAGCACTATCGATACTGAGGCGGCGGTGGCGGCGGTTCGCGCGCCGGGTGTGACGCGCACTTTCTCATTCGAGTTTTTCCCGCCGCAGACCCCGGAGGGCAGCCAGAAGCTGCGCGTCGCCCGCCAGCAGCTGGCTCAGCTCAAGCCGGCTTTTTTCTCCGTCACCTTCGGTGCCGGCGGCTCCACGCGCGATCGCACTATGCAAACCGTGCTGGAGATCCAGGCCGAAGGCCATCAGGCGGCGCCGCACGTATCGTGCATCGCCTCGACCAGGACGGCCGTGCGCGAAATGCTGCAGCGCTATCGGCAAGCGGGGATCGCACGCGTGGTCGCGCTGCGCGGGGACATGCCCTCCGGGATGGTGGAAGCGGGCGAATTTCGCTTTGCCAACGAGCTGGTCGAGTTCATCCGCGAACAGTTCGGTTCGGCCTTTCACATCGAGGTCGCGGCCTATCCCGAATACCATCCCCAGGCGCGCAGCGCGCAGGAGGACCTGGCCAACTTCAAGCGCAAGGTGAAAGCCGGCGCCGACTCGGCCATGACGCAGTACTTCTTCAACCCCGACGCCTACTTTGCATTCGTAGACGAGTGCCAGAGCGCGGGCATCGCGATCCCGATCGTTCCGGGCATCATGCCCATCAACAGGTTTTCGCAGTTGGCCCGCTTTTCCGATGCCTGCGGGGCGGAGATCCCGCGCTGGATCCGGCGCAAGCTGGAGGGATTCGGCGACGATAGCGCATCGATCCGCTCCTTCGGCCTGGACGTGGTGACTCAGCTATGCGATCAGTTGTTGCGCGGCGGGGCCCCCGGTTTGCACTTCTATACGCTCAATCAGGCGGGCCCCACCACCACCATCTGGCAGCGCCTTGGTTTGTCTTGAGCCAGCCGGCCGAGGCGCCGCCAGCCACCGTGCGATGGGGAGTTTACGCGGCGCGGCGCTTTTTCTGCAGAGCGGCGTTGGTGTGCAAATGAGCGTAGGCCTGGTGGGCAGCCGCCTCGGCCTCGCCGACATGGATCGGTAGCCCCATGTCGGACAACACCGATCCCAGTGCCGACAAGCACAGCATGACGTTCTCGGGCTTGCAGCTGTAGCCCATGATGCCGATGCGCCAGATCTTGCCAGCGAGCGGGCCCAGACCCGCGCCGATCTCCAGGTTGAACTCGGTGAGCAGCGTCCTGCGCACCTCGGCTTCGCGCTCCTTGAGCGCCTCGGGGACGTGGACGGCGTTCATCTGCGGCAGCCGCGCACCTTCTTTCACGAGAAGCTTGAGCCCCATTGCCTCCAAGCCCGCCTTGAGCGCGATGTGATGGCGCTGATGACGGGCCCATGCGTTTTCGATGCCCTCCTCCTTCAAGATGAGAAGCGCTTCGTGCAACGCATACAGGCTGTTGGTGGGCGCGGTGTGATGATAGGTGCGCGTCGTAGCGCCCCAGTAACCCAACAGCAGGTTCATATCCATGAACCAGCTGTGGATCTTATCCTTGCGCGATTTGACGTAGTCAACCACCCGTTCGCTAAACGACACCGGTGACAGGCCGGGCGTGCACGACAGGCACTTCTGGCTGGCTGAGTAGATGGCGTCGATGTTCCACTCGTCGACCAGCACCGGTGTGCCGGCAAGCGAGGTCACCGCATCCACGATGGTGAGCGCCTGGTGCCGATGCGCGATTTGCACCAGCGTCTGCGCGTCGGACTGCACTCCGGTCGAAGTCTCCGCATGGACGAAAGCGACCAGCCGCACGTCTGGGTTGTTGCGCAGGGCGTCGTCCAACTTGTTGGGATCGATGGGTTCGCCCCAGGCGCTTTCCACCACCACGGGAATCGCGCCGCAGCGCTCCACATTCTCGATCATGCGGCCGCCGAACACGCCGTTGCGGCAGACCATTACCTTGTCGCCAGGAGCCACAAGGTTCACGAAACAATACTCCATACCCACCGACCCGGGACCCGAGATCGGGAAGGTCAATGCATTCTTGGTCTGAAAGGCGTAGCGCAGCAGCGATTTCAACTCTTCCATCATCTCCACGAATTCGGGATCGAGATAGCCGATGGCTGGCAGACTCATGGCGGCCATCACTCGAGGGTTGATCTCCGATGGGCCGGGCCCCATCAGCGTGCGCTGAGGCGGATGGAAGGGATGAATTCTCTTGGCTGGAGCGTAAGGGTTCATCGCATCGTTTCCTGCAAGCGAGGGTCCGAACAGACTGTCTTCTTCGCCGCGCGATTTGACTCGAATCGGCTTGCGCGCGTTGGCTTCGTTGAGCACGTCCACGGCCGGGATCGCCCCATCGGTGAAGTGATCGACTTCCATGGCCCAACGCGACGGCACATAACCCGATTTGACCCAATTGTTGACCACCGCGCGATCGACGCGAAAGCGACGCGCCACCTCGGCTTGGGTACCAAACAGTCGCACGAGGCGATCGGCGCAGTTCATGGGGCACCGGAGACAGACCTGAGAGGCGTCAAGTCTGAGGTATCAAACTGAATTTGACAAGCTTAGATTGATGAATCAGAAAGGTCTAACACGAGGCCGAATATCTCGCCCGGTCTCAAACTACACCGAACGGGCTACCCCAACGTATGCCGTAAATACAGCGTATGTGTGCGCTCACACCGAGCTGGCGGACCGACCCTGAGCCGGAGTGGGGACTGCTTACTGGCGGTTGTCGCAGGCTACATTTGCGTGGCGAAGCGGCGAGGCGCCCTCGCCAAACGGCGCGGAATCGACAGCGATGTCGGCCGCTGTGAGATGCGGTTTGGCGGCCCCCAGCGAAGCGAAGCCGAACAGGCTGCGGTCCAGAAGGTGCGAAGGTTCAACGCGGGCCAAGCTGTTGAACATCGTCTCGATCCGTCCGGGGAATTTCCGCTCCCACTCGCCTAGCATGGCCTTGACCTGCAAGCGCTGAAGGTTGTCCTGGGAGCCACACAGGTCGCAGGGTATGATCGGAAAGCCCTTGAGCTGCGCATAGCGGGCCAAATCCGCTTCGGCCACGTAGGCGAGTGGGCGGATGACAATGTGCTTGCCATCATCGCTCATCAGCTTGGGCGGCATCGCTTTGAGCTTGCCCGCGAAGAACAGATTGAGCAAGAAAGTCTCCAGGATATCGTCGCGATGGTGGCCGAGTGCGATGCGAGTGGCCCCGAGTTCGCGTGCGACCCGGTAGATCACACCGCGCCTCAGGCGCGAGCACAAGCTGCACATCGTCTTGCCCTCGGGGATCAGGCGTTTGACCACCCGGTGGGTGTCCTGGCGCTCGACGCGGTAGGGAATCGCGAGTTTGTCCAGGTAACTGGGCAGTACCTTCGCCGGATAGCCGGGGTGCCCCTGGTCGAGATGCAAGGCGATGATTTCGAAATCGATTGGAGCGTGTCGGCGCAGGCCGATCAGGATCTCGAGCAGCCCGTAGCTGTCCTTGCCCCCGGACAAGCACACCATCACGCGATCGCCTGGTCCGATCATTTCGAAATCGAGAATGGCCTGTGCGACCTGGGCGCGCAGCCGCTTCTGCAGCTTGTTTGATTCGTATGTTCGTTTCTGCGGGCGCACGGTTTGCTCACAGATTGATACTGCGACCGCCATCGACGGCAATCACCTGTCCGGTGATGTAGGGGGCCTCGCTGATCAGAAAGCGCACCGCGCGCGCGATGTCCTCGGGCTCACCCACGCGCTTGAGCAGCGTTGACTGGATGATGCGCTGGCGCGCCAGATCGTCGGACCAGCGCTCGTCCTCGGGCCACAGAATCGGGCCAGGCGAAACTCCGTTGACGCGCACTTCCGGCCCGAGCTCGGAGGCGAGCGCCCGCGTCAACGCGAGCAGGCCGCCCTTGGCCGCGCTGTATACCGCGTAATTGCGCATCGGGCGATCGGCGTGGATGTCCACGATGTTCACAATGCAACCGTGGCTGCGCTTGAGGTGTGGCGCGGCCGCCTGCGACAAGAACAGCGGGCTTTTCAAATTAGTGCCCATGAGATCGTCCCAAACTTCCTCGCTGATCTCACCGATCGGCGTGGGATGGAAGCTCGAAGCGTTGTTGATCAGGACGTCCAGCTGGCCGAAGCGATTAACGGTCTCATTTACCATGCTCGACAGCAGGGACATGTTGAGCAGGTCCGCCTGCACCAGCGCGACGGAGTCTTCTCGCGTCGCGTTCAATTCGGCCTGCAGGGCGCGCGCTTCGGTCGCGGAGCTGCGATAGTGCAACATGAGATTGGCGCCACCGGCGTGCAGCAGGCGGCAGATGGCCGCACCCACCCGGCGCGCACCTCCGGTGATCAGCACCACCATGTCATCCATGGGGCGAGCCGCACAGAGCCCCCCTGCTTGCGAGTCCAGTAGAATTCTAGCTGAATTGCGCGCCCGGTCAGATCTTCCCCTGTGTTGAGTCCCCCTATTTTTGGCGACCCTGCGGTCGAAGCACACGCGCTCGCGCACAGCCGCAGGCTGCTCGAGCTGATCGGTGTCGAGGTCGCGCGCTGCGCGGGCTGGATTGGCTTCGACCGCTACATGCAGCTCGCCCTGTATGCCCCTGGCCTGGGCTACTACAGCGGCGGGGCGACCAAGCTAGGTGGCGCCGGTGACTTCGTCACCGCCCCCGAACTGTCGTCGCTGTTCGGCCGCACGCTCGCCCGGCAGATTGCCGAAGTCCTCTCGGATATCGGCGGCGACGTCCTAGAGCTCGGCGCAGGCTCGGGATGTCTGGCCGCGCACATCCTGGAAGCGCTCGGCGAAAGCGGGCCACTGCCAGCTCGCTACTTGATTCTCGAGGTGAGCGCGGAGCTTGCCGCGCGGCAGAGGCAGCTGCTGCGCAAGCTTGCGCCCGAACTCGCGTCGCGCGTAGCCTGGATCGAGCGCGTGCCGGCGGCTTTCCGCGGCATTGTGTTGTGCAACGAGGTTCTCGACGCACTGCCTACACACCTCATTGTGTGGACCGACACCGGCATTTGCGAGCGCGGAGTAGCCTGCTCGGGAGATGCGCTGGTCTGGCAGGACCGCCCGCTTACCGAACCCACGCTTCTTGCGCGGTCGCGTCGGCTCAATCCGACCCCGCCGTATCTGAGTGAGATGGCGCAGATCGGACCGGCACTGATCCGAACCCTTGCCGGCGCGTTGCAATGCGGCGCCTTGCTTCTCATCGACTATGGGTTCGGCGAGCGTGAGTACTATCATCCGCAGCGCCGGCATGGCACGCTGATGTGCCATTTTCGGCACCGGGTTCACGAGGATCCGTTCTTCCTTCCGGGATTGCAGGACATCAGCAGTCATGTGGATTTCACCGCGGTGACGCGGGCCGGCGGCGATGCGGGCCTGGAGCTACTCGGCTACACGACGCAAGCGCAGTTCCTCATCAATCTCGGCATCACCGAATTGATGGCGCAAACGCCCGCCGCGGATAGCGCGGCGTACTTGCCGCTTGCAGCACAAGCGCACAAGCTGCTCAGTCCAGCCGAAATGGGCGAGCTGTTCAAAGTGCTGGCGCTTGGACGCGGGATCGAGCGGCCGCTCGCGGGCTTTGGCAGCGGGCTGCTGAGCCGCCTGCTGTAGAATGCCGCGCGCGCCCGCGCTGCATCAACGCGGGCGGTTTCGGACATTCATCGGGCTCGCAGGCTATGCACATACACATCCTAGGCATCTGTGGCACCTTCATGGGCGGCATCGCGGTGATCGCGAAGCGGGCCGGACATGAGGTGACCGGCTGCGATGCCAACGTCTACCCACCGATGAGCACACAGCTCGAGTCTCAGGGCATCCGCTTGATCGAAGGCTGGGACGCCAAGCAAATCGAGCTCAAACCGGACTTGTTCGTGATCGGTAACGTGGTCTCGCGCGGCAATCCGCTGGTAGAAGCGATCCTCGAGCGCAATCTCGCGTACAGCTCCGGGCCCCAGTGGCTATACGAGCACATTTTGCGGGACAAGTGGGTGGTCGCGATCGCGGGTACGCACGGCAAGACCACCACCAGTTCGATGGCGGCCTGGATCTTGGAAGAGGCGGGCTTGGACCCGGGATTTTTGATCGGTGGCGTCCCGGAGAACTTTGGTCTTTCTGCGCGCGCGACATCTTCGCCTTTCTTTGTGATCGAGGCCGACGAGTACGATACGGCGTTTTTCGACAAGCGTTCAAAATTCGTCCACTACCGCCCGCGCACGGCTGTTCTCAACAACCTCGAATACGACCACGCCGACATCTTCCCGGATCTTGCTGCGATCGAAACGCAGTTCCATCATCTGGTGCGCACGGTCCCGGGCAACGGGTTGATCGTCGCCAACGGCCGCGAGCAGAGCATGAAACGGGTGCTCGAGCGCGGATGCTGGACACCGGTCGAGTTGCTTGGTGTGGACGAAGGTTGGTCGGCGAGCGAGCGTGTGCCCGATGACGGATTTGAGTTGCGATTTCAAGGAAGGCTCGAAGGTAGCGTGCGCTGGGAAATCTTGGGCGAACACAACCGCCACAATGCACTGGCCGCCATCGCGGCCGCGCGCCACGCCGGCGTCCCCGTCGCGCAGGGGCTGTCCGCTTTGGCGCGCTTCAAGAACGTTAAGCGGCGTATGGAAGTGCGCGGAATTGTCAATGGTGTGACCGTGTACGATGACTTTGCACACCATCCGACCGCGATCCGGCTCACCATCGCCGGGTTGCGCGCCAAGGTCGGAGCCGCCCGCATCGTGGCTGTGTTGGAACCGCGTTCCGCCACCATGAAGCTTGGAGTGATGAAGCACAGTCTGGCGCCCAGCCTGGCCGACGCGCAGCTGGTGTTTTGCTACACCGGTGGCATCGGCTGGGACGCACCCAGCGCGCTCGACCAGCTCGGCACGCGCGCCGCCTGCTACGCAGATCTCACGCGACTCGTGGACGCGATCGCGGCGGCAGCACGGCCGGGAGACCACGTGCTCGTCATGAGCAACGGTGGGTTCGGTGGGATCCATGTCAAGCTGCTGCAGGCGCTTGGCGAGCGCTGAAGCACCCGTGCGGCGCTGCGCTCGAGCGGAGCGCCTGCACTGGACCTGATTTCACACGACCCGGTCAAAGAGCAGAGGCATGTTGATCTATATCCATGGTTTTAACAGTTCGCCGGCCTCATTCAAGGCGCGTGCTTTGAAACAGCGCCTCGAGGCGGCAGGAAAAGCGAGCGCATTCTTGTGCCCGGCGCTGCCCGACCGCCCAGCGCTCGCCATCTCAGTGCTGGAGGGCGCCGTGCGCGCCGCGCGCGGCGCGCAGTCGGTGGTGCTCGTGGGCAGCTCGCTGGGGGGCTACTACGCGAGCTATCTGGCCGAGAAGTTCAGCCTCAAGGCAGTTCTCGTCAACCCTGCGGTGCGCCCCTACGAGGGGCTGCGCGCGCTTCTGGGTCCACAAAAAAACCTCTATACCGGCGAGGCCTACGAGCTCACGCCGCGGCACCTGGAGGAGCTAAGAGCGCTCGATGTGCCGCTGCCCACGCGCATGGAGCGCTACTATTTGATGGTGACCACCGGCGACGAAGTACTCGATTATCGCGTCGCGCTACGCAAGTACCCGGGCGCTAAGCAGCTCGTCGTGCCGGGCAGCGATCACGGCTTCGCCGAGTTCGCGGATCACCTGGACAGCGTACTCGATTTCGCCGCGAGCGCATAAGCGGTGCACGCGCGCGCCGAGGCCACAATGCGGCTGCGCCACTTCGCTATAATGCCGCGCTCAGTTTGGCCGGCCCGACGATGCGACCCCGCACTGCCATCCCGCTTGTGGATTTTTCGCGCGCGTCTCGCCCTGCCTCTCGGGACCCCAGTTGTCGCCGCCGCGCATGAACATCTTCTACGAAGAGGAGGGTAATTTCAGAATCGGCTCTGTATTGGCCGACAACGACACCTCCTTGCAGGTTCAAGCCCCGCACGGCAGGCGCAGCAAAGTGAAGGCGGCCAATGTGCTATTTCGCTTCAGCGAGCCTTTGTCCGGCTTCATGGAAGGTGCGCAGAAATCGGCGGCGCAGATGGACCTCGACTTTCTGTGGGAGTGCTGCGCACAGGAGGAGTTTTCCTACGACAAGCTCGCGCGAGACTACTTCGGGCACGCCCCAAACCCCGAAGAGCTCGCGGCAGTTCTGTTGCGTGTGCACGGTGCGCCCATGTACTTCTATCGAAAGGGCCGGGGGCGCTACCGTCCGGCACCGCCCGAGGCACTCCGGGCGGCGCTGGCGTCAGTCGAGCGCAAACGGCAGCAGGCGGCGCTGCAGGCGCAATACCTCGAGCAGCTCGAGCGCTTCGAACTGCCGGCGGCGTTCCAAGCGCGCCGCACCGAGCTGCTGTACAAGCCCGACCGCAGCAGCGTGGAGGTCAAGGCGCTGGAGGAAGCGGCCAGCCATCTTAAGCTGTCGACCGCGCGCTTGCTGCAAAAGTGCGGCGCGATCGCCTCCACCCGGGATTATCACTTCGAGCGCTTTTTGTTCGAGCACTTCCCGCGCGGCGTCGGCTTTGCCGCCGTCGCAGACGTGACGCCGCCCCTCGCGCTGCCCCTGAGCGAGGCTGCAGCCTTCAGCATCGATGACAGCACTACGACTGAAATCGACGATGCGTTTTCGGTCACCGCGGCAAGCGGCGGCTGGCGCATCGGGATCCATATCGCAGCGCCGGCGTTGGGCATAGAGACAGGGTCCCCTCTGGACCAGGAGGCGGCCGTGCGCCTGTCCACCGTTTACACGCCAGGGGACAAGATCACCATGCTGCCCGAGGCGCTGATTGCGATTTATTCTCTGGCTGAGGGTCGCGTCTGCCCGGCCCTGTCGCTGTATCTGGAGGTCGGATCCGACCTCGCGCTGCGCGGCATGCGCACTGAGCTCGAGCAGGTGCACATTGCAGCGAACCTTCGTCATGCGGAGCTGGAGGCCTGGTTCAACGAGGACGGCTTGGCCGCTGGGTTGCCCGAGCTTGAGTTCGCCCGCGAGCTCAAACTGCTCTGGGAGATGGCCACCGTGCTCGAGGCGGGCCGCGGGCGGCCCGAGCCGCTGCGGGCGACACAAGCCGACTACAACTTCTACGTGGAGGGCGAGCGCGTGCGCATCGTTGAGCGCCGGCGCGGGGCGCCGCTGGACAAGTTGGTCTCGGAGCTGATGATCCTGGTCAACTCGGAATGGGGCCGGGCGCTGGCGGAGGCAGGCATCGCGGGTATATATCGCGTGCAAACCGAGGGCAAGGTGCGCATGTCCACAGTGCCCTCCGGCCACCAGGGCTTGGGCGTGCCCCAGTACATCTGGGCGAGCTCGCCCCTGCGCCGCTACGTCGATCTGGTCAACCAGCGCCAGCTCATCGCGTGGCAACGCGGCGAGCCCGCGCCATACAGCGGTGGCTCCGAGCGACTGCTGTCGGTCATGCGCGACTTCGAGCTCGCCTCCGACGCCTACGCGGAGTTTCAGCGCACCATGGAGCGCTATTGGTGTTTGCGCTGGCTGCTGCAGGAGGGCGTGGGTGCAACCGCTGGCGAGGTGATCCGGGATAACCTGGTGAAGATCGACCGCATTCCGCTCGTGGCCCGGGTCGCCACCTTGCCGCTTCTGGATGCTGGGGTTAAGGTCGAGCTCAACATCTCCGATATCGATCTGTTGGAGCTCACCTTCCACGCCGAATACCGCGGCCCGGCACCGGCTTGAGTGCGGCCGGTAACGGCTGCGGCACGCGCTCCTGCCCGATCACAATCCACTACAATAGTGCAACTTGACTGCAGCCTCGCCCGCATTGCCGGTTCCTCGCGCGACCGCCAGCTGGGCTGATCGGCCCGAGTCGGCCGTCGATCCGCTCCGTGCTTCTCCGGTCCGTGGCCCCCTTACTGTTGCGCTCGCCGTGTCGCTGGTGTTTCACTCCTTCTTGCTGTTGATCACGTTCGAGGCGCCGGATGCCTCGAAATCGCAGACCTCGCGCACACCCATCGAGGTCGTTTTGGTGAACAGCAAATCGGCGTCGCGCCCGCTGCACGCCGATGCGCTTGCCCAAGCCAATCTGGACGGAGGCGGCAATACGCCGGCGAACCGCCGCGCCAAGACCAACCTGCCTGCGCTGCCCGACATGCCTAGCGATGCGCAACTCGCGGTGGCCTCGCGGCGGGTTCAGCAGCTCGAAGTGGAAGCGCAACACCTGCTAACACGGCTCGCGCCCGAGGGCAACAGCGCGGATCCGTACACGCGGCCGATCGAGCAAGTGTTGCCCAATCAGGCAACCAATCTCGCGGACCTGCCTCAGGACCAGCTCGCGATCGCCCGCCTCGAGGCTCAGATTGCACGCGAATGGGAGGCCTACCAGAAGTTGCCCAAGCGCAAGTTTGTCGGCGCGCGCACGCAAAGCGTGCCCGAGGCCGAATATTTGGACACCTGGCGTCAGCGCATCGAACGCGTGGGCACGGCCAATTTTCCCGACGAGGCGAAACGGCGCGGCGTGTTCGGCACGGTGATGGTCACCGTGGCCATCAGAGCCGACGGTTCGGTGGAGAAGGTCGAGATCGACCGTTCCTCGGGCTCCCCGATCCTGGATGTCGCGGTCGAGAAGATCGTTCAGCTGGCCGGGCCATTCCAGCCGTTTCCAAGCGCGCTGCGAAAGGAGGCGGAGGTGCTCCACATCACTCGTAACTGGGCGTTCACGCGCAGCGACCTTCTGCTGTCGGATAACTAGCGTTGCGCCAAGTGATCTCACCCAGGCACCGACGATACGGCTTGGTCAACCCTCGTTTGGCTCGCTTCCCGACCGGCACACGTCCCGAGTTGGGACGTCCCTAGCGACCCGTGAGCGATTACTACGCCGTTATCGGCAATCCGGTGGCGCACAGCAAGTCGCCGTTTATTCACGCAGCGTTTGCGCAGCAAACCGGTCAGGACTTGGTCTACGAGCGCATTCTGGCGCCGCTCGATGGCTTTGCGCGAGCCGTTGACGCGTTCCGCTCCGAGGGCGGCCTCGGGCTCAATGTCACTGTGCCGTTCAAGCTCGAGGCCTATGCACTTGCGCAGGAGAAGGGCGCGCGTGCCCATGACGCCCAAGCTGTCAACACCCTCAAGTTCGAAGGTGCCACGGTGTTCGGCGACAACACGGACGGGATCGGGTTGGTGCGCGACATCGAGCGCAATCTGAACTTTGCGATCCAAGGGCTGGACATCCTGCTGATGGGTGCAGGCGGTGCCGCGCAGGGGGCGTTAAGCGTGCTCTTGCAGGCGAGGCCAGCACGCCTGGTGATTGCTAACCGTACCCTGGAGAAGGCCGAACGGCTTGCCCAGCGTTTGCGCGCTGCCCACGGCTTGAGTCCGGCGCTGCTCAGTGCGAAGGGCTATCGTGAACTGTCGGGGCAGGCCTTCGACGTGGTCATCAATTCCACGTCGGCCAGTCTAGATGGCAGCGTGCCTGAGTTGCCCGAGGGCATTTTCGCACCCGGTTGCCTCGCCTACGACATGATGTACGGCAAGGGCGTGACCCCGTTCCTTGAGCGGGCGCTCAGCCAGGGCGCGGCGCGGGTGGCCGACGGCATCGGCATGCTCGTTGAACAGGCAGCGGAATCCTTTTTCATTTGGCGCGGCGTTCGCCCGCAGACTGCTCCGGTCATCGCCGCGCTGAAAGGTCAATGAAGAAGAAGCTGTGGCGCTGGGCTGGCCGCTGGTTGTTGCTTGCTATGGGGCTGCTGCTTGCCTATGAGCTGTGGGTTTTCGGGCACGTCCTTTGGTGGAACTGGTTCGATCCTTCCACCAGTGCGTTCATGGAACAGCGCATCAAGGTGCTCGCCGACAAGAACCCGGATGCGAAGCTGCGCCACAAATGGGTCCCCTATGACAAGATTTCCTTGAACCTCAAGCGCGCCTTGGTCGCGGCCGAGGACGCCAACTTCATGGAGCATGAGGGGTTTGACTGGGAGGCGATCCAGAAAGCCTACGAGATGAACCTGAAAAAGGGCAAAATCGTCGCCGGGGGGTCCACCATCAGCCAGCAGTTGGCCAAGAATCTGTTCCTCTCTGGACAGCGCTCGTCTTGGCGCAAACTGCAGGAGGCGATCATCACGGTCATGATCGAGACGGTGATGACCAAGCAGCGCATCTTCGAAATCTATCTGAATAGCATCGAATGGGGCAACGCCGTGTTCGGCGCGGAGGCCGCGGCGCGCTACTACTTCAACCACAGCGCCGCGAACCTCGATGCGTGGGAGGCCGCGCGCTTGGCCGCCATGGTGCCCAAACCACGCTACTACGATCGCAACCGCGCGACACCCTGGCTTGATGCAAAGACCAACCTCATTCTGGAGCGCATGCCCTCCGCACAGGTTCCCTGAGACTTTGCGCCGTGCCCGAGCTGCCAGACATCGTCGTGTACATCGAAGCCCTTGAGCGCAGGATCGCGGGCCAGAGGCTCCAGCGCATACGGCTGCTGAATCCGTTTCTGTTGCGCACGGCGGACCCGCCGATCAGCGCCGCAGAGGGCAAACAGGTGATCGGTCTGCGCCGCATCGGCAAGCGCATCGTCATTGAGCTCGAAGACGACTTGTACGTGGTTTTGCATCTGATGATTGCTGGACGGTTGCGCTGGGACACATCGGGCAAGGCGCCAGCGCGTAGCGCGCAGGCGGTGCTGGAGTTTTCTTGCGGCTCGCTGATTTTCACCGAAGCGGGAACCAAACGCCGCGCGTCGCTACATTTGGTGCGAGGAAAGCAGGCGTTGCGACCATTCGATGCGGGCGGAATCGAGGTGCTGGAAGCCGATCTTGCCGCTTTCAGCATGCGCCTGAAAGCTGAAAACCACACCCTCAAACGCGCCCTCACCGATCCGCACCTGTTCAGCGGTATCGGCAACGCCTACTCAGACGAAATCCTGCATCGGGCGAGACTCTCGCCAATCGCGTTGACCTCGCGGCTTAGTGCGCAGGAGGTCGCGCGCTTGCGCCTGGCGGCCCAGTCGGTGTTGACCGAGTGGACCGATCGGCTAAGGCAGCAGGCGGGCGATGGCTTCCCCGAGAAAGTCACGGCCTTTCACGAACACATGGCGGTGCATGGGCGGCACGGCCAGCCCTGCCCGGTGTGTGGCGCTTGCGTGCAGCGCATCGTCTTTGCTGACACCGAGACCAACTACTGCGCGCGCTGTCAGACCAGCGGTCGCATCCTCGCCGATCGCGCGCGCTCTCGGTTGTTGAAGAAGAGCTGGCCGCGCGACATCGACGAGCTAGGCTAGACAGTCCGTGGCAGTCACGCCAGCTGTTTGAGAATTCGGTAGCGCCCGACGTCAAATTCCTCGCCGCTGCGCGTGAGGCCAATGGGAACCAACAGGTACTGGCGGTCGTAGGCGCGCATCACCAGGCCGCGCGCGGGCGAGAACTGGCCCGCACGCATCAGCAGCGTTGCCTCCCCGGTTTGCACGGCGGCAGAGGGCAGCAAGATGCACAGCTCGCCTTCTGGCGGTATCGGGCTGTCCTTCGCGCCGGGCGAGGCGGCCAGGATCGTGACCGCCGCACCTCCGTGCGCGAGGATCTCAATGCCGGTGTGACGATTGCCGCTGTCGTCCAGAGTTACCCGACGCACGATCGCTGCACCCCATGTCACACCGTCCTCGCGCCGGATGCCGATAAGACTTCCGACCTTGAGCCAGCCCCCGTTGGGCTGCGAGATGAGAGCGCCAAACCCGCCTTCGCTTTCGTTTTCGATCACCCATTCTTCCTCGTTGCTGACGAAGGGTGACTCAAAGAACAATCCGCCCACGTTTGCCACCACTTCCTCGTAGTCGTGCACCACGCTCACGCGTTCCACGTGCCGTCGGCGGCGTTGCTTGCGCTCTGGCGGCTTGGCTCCCCAATAGCGCAGCAGGTGACGCAGCGTAACTTCGACCAGGCCCGAGTCGTAGTTGCGACCGAGTGCGAAGTCCTCTGGCAGCTGCTGGTTGGTTTGGGTCAGCTGTATGCTCTGCTCAAGTTGCAACGAAGCGTCGCCGGGTCCGAAAAAGCGCATCCCACGAGTGAGCCGGGCGTTGGCGGGCAGACGCCCGGGCGGGTGCTCGCCCGACACTTGGAAGATATAGTGAACCGCTTTGGAGGGTCGCGAGGCGATCCGAAAACTACCCGCAAGCCCTGCAATAACGCGCTCGGCCATTTCGATCTGTTGCGGGAGCAGGCCGTCGGGTGCAGACACAGCCAGCATCAGTGCGCGCAACAGCTCGCGCTCTGGACTGGACTCGCCCTTGGCTCCACGGTACACGCCGAGCGTGCTCCGAGCAAGCTGCAATGTCTCGGCCAGCAAATACAGCGCCCCCAGATCGTGCCATACGCGTCCCTCGACGGGGCCGTAACGCAGCAAAGACCACTTGAGCTGTCCGGCACACGCGCGCATGGCCCGACAGATGATGCGCGCAAGCTGCGGGGTAAGCGCGGCGGCGCCCACTGCCCCCACCTCGTACTTTGCCAAGCAGAACCGGTAGCCCTCGGCGATCTGAGTCCAATACGCGTACACCGTGCTCCAGAGGCGCGCCTGCTGGAACCTCGTGAGCCGCTGTGCTTCGTCCAAAAACGCTTGGTTGAGCCGGCGCTGCGCTGCGCGACCGGTGCGATCGAGTAAGTCGACGATCTCGAGCGCGCGGCCCGGTTTCAAGTTATCTGCAGTCTTGACCGCGTCGAGGTAGGAGGACAAGTGCTCCAGGGCCACGATCGGCTCTTTGCCCTTGAGCTCCTCCAGCAAAACAGTCGGTGCATCCTTGTCATCGAGCGGGTGATCCGATCTTCCGCGCCTGATCCAGTCCAGCATCCCTGCCTCCGCACTGCGCGCAACAGTCACGTCAGTTGGATTCTGAGGGCATTGCACCCGAGTGCGCTAGTACCCCAATCGCGCATCGCCGCGCGGCCCAGGCAAAACGCGCCCGGCGGCAGATTCAGGTGGCCCTTATAATGCCGCCATGGCGGTCGAAACGACTGGCCGCCTGACCACGCCACCGCGCCCCCATGCTGGTTCACCCGCAATTTGACCCCGTCGCCCTGCAGCTCGGCCCCATCTCCATCCGCTGGTACGGGCTCATGTACTTGGTCGGGTTTGTCGGGGGCTTGGCGCTCGGGCGACTGCGGGTGCGCATGCGACCGGATCTAGGCTGGACCACGCGCGACCTCGATGACCTTCTGTTTTACTGCGTGCTCGGGGTGGTCCTAGGCGGGCGCTTGGGTTACGTGCTGTTTTACAAGTTTTCCGAGTACATGCATGACCCGATCCGCATCCTGTACGTGTGGGAGGGCGGCATGTCCTTTCACGGCGGGCTTCTCGGAGTGATCCTGGCGATGTCGTGGTTTGCCCACCGTACGCAACGCGCGTGGCTCGACGTGACGGATTTCATCGCGCCCCTCGTTCCATTGGGACTGGGAGCGGGGCGCATCGGCAACTTCATCAACGCTGAGCTCTGGGGTCGTCCCACGGAGTTGCCGTGGGGCATGATCTTTCGCAACGTTGACGAGCTGCCGCGCCATCCTTCACAGCTTTACGAGGCGGCGCTCGAAGGCGTGGTGCTGTTCCTGGTCCTGTGGCTGTTCTCGCGCAAGCCACGACCGACCGGCGCGGTATCCGGGCTATTTTTGCTCGGCTACGGAGTGTTGCGCTTTTTGGTGGAGTTCACGCGCGAGCCCGACTCTTTCATCGGCCCGCTGCCGATTGGGTGGACCATGGGGCAGTGGCTGAGCGCGCCCATGATCCTTGCCGGCATCGGCATGCTCGCGTGGGCGTATCGACCCGGCAGAGCACGCGCGCGCAGCTGAGGTTGCTAGTTGTACTGCTTCGGGCTGGAGGGCGGATCGGCTGCGAAGAAGCTGCGCCGGCTGAGCAAGCGCTGGAAGTTGTCTTGCGAAAAGAGGTGCGCATAGATGTGATCGAGCCAGCCCTTGGACACGAGGTCGCGCAGCTCGGTGTGACCGAGCTCCAACAAAGCTTCGCGGTTGACCCGGAACAGATCTTCCATCGACAGAGAAAACCCGCCTACCAGTTCGGCGCGCAGCGTGAACGGCTCGAGCAGCTTGAGCCGTGCCAACGCACTGCACATATCACGGGTCAGACTCAGATCATCTTCGTACTCGTGCAGCATGCGCTCGATCATGGTCCAGTGCGGTAGCGGCTCGCCCAGCTCGTCGAACATCGGACGTCCCTCGGTCTCGTCCACCGCTTCAGGGTCCACGCAGATCATCCTCTCGCCTTGACCCAGGGGGGCCTCGTGGGCAGCGACCAGGCAGAACGGATAGCGGCGCACGTAGGCCGGCATGTAGGTGCGCCGGTCCCACTTGCCATCTGCCATGACGAACAGGTTTTGCCCCTCGTGCATGCCGAGGATCACCATCGAGGTGAACCCCGGCTCGCCGCTGCGTCGCACGAACACGATCGGGTAGTCTCGGATGGCGGCCGGAAATTCCCCCGCGCTGATCGGAACGGCGTGCAGCCTGTGACAAAAAGCCGGCGCTTCCCCCGACTCCGGCAGCCGCAGCCGGACTCTGCGATCTAACGGGACAA
>Ga0187778_10001169_pt1 | contig 18488 bp, 16 predicted proteins | sample 1015_Q2_SP5_20_M_FD_132418 | JGI IMG/M metagenome (GOLD analysis project Ga0187778, IMG submission 132418) | Tropical peat soil microbial communities from peatlands in Department of Meta, Colombia - 1015_Q2_SP5_20_MG | ecosystem: Environmental > Terrestrial > Soil > Wetlands > Peat | place...
ACGGCGAGCCCCGCGTCGTTCACGCCGTCGAGGAGACCCCACAGGCAGTCGCTCATCCCGATCACCGGGCGGTTCCAGCACGTCGAGAGGATCGCCGCTTCCAGCCGCTCGGGCGCGTAGTCGTAGTTCCGCGCCAGCACCGGGCCGCCGCCTCCGCGCAGCACGGCCTGCGAGCAGCCCGCGAGGTACGACGGCGGCTCCCACATCGCAAGGAATCTCGCTTCGACGTCCCCGCCGCCGGCCAGCTCGCAGAGGCGCTCGTAGGTCGGCACGAGCTCGGGCATGTGCTCGCGCAGCGCGCGGATCGACGCGGCGTACGACGTGCGGGCAGCCTCGCCCTCGTGCAGGAACCAGGCGCAGTAGCGCGGCCAGTGGCGCTCGAACAGCGAGCGCCAGCGGTCGCCCGGCTCGAGCTCCTCGAAGGCCTCGAAGGTCAGAGACGTCGCCATCACAGCATCTTGAAGGAGAACGGGGACGGCTCGCGGACCGCGGGAGCGGCCGGCGCGGGCGATGTGTTGAACTGGCGCTTGATGCCGGTGATCCAGGTGCGCGCCCGGTCGGTCAGCTCGTGCTCGTCAGACTGGAGCCGGCCGCGCGTCACGAGGATCCCGATGTCGGCACCCGGGTAGCGGTAGCCGCCCTCGGCGGCGATCCGGAGATAGAACGCCTCGTCCTCGTCGCCCACCGTGTGCCAGTCGGTCTCGCGGCGGACGAAGCGGATGCCGCCGTGCGCGTCGGGGTCGAGCCGCCAGACGCCCGACTTCGGCGCCTCGGTGATCAGCTCCACCTTGTGGGCCGTGTCCTTGAGGATGAACTGGCTCCAGGAGTCGATCGCGCCCGGCTCGGCCCAGCCGGCGTTGAGCTCGTCGACGTCGATCTCGTAGTCGACGTCCATGAACTCGAGCAGGTGGAACAGGAACAGCGGCATGTCGCCGTAGGCGACCGCGGTGACGTTCGTCATCGAGCTCGCGCCCGTGATGCGCGGGTTGAGCTCGCCGAGGTACATCTGGCCGGAGTCCATGTCCGCGAGGAAGTCGAGCTCGAAGTACCCGCGATAGCCCTCCTTGCGGAGCCTGTCTCCCATGAGCTGCGTGTATCGACGCGCCTGGGCGCGATGCTCCTCGGAGAGCGCGCCGGCGAACACGTCGTTGCCGCACCAGCCGCCGCCGTACGGCGTGAGCTCCGGGAACCCGGTGAGCTCCGTCATCAGCGGGCCGACCAGCGTGCCGTAACGCGTGATCACGCCCTCCATCGCGGCCTCGCGGCAGTCGATCCGCTGCATCACCTTGAGCTCCTCGCCGGCAAGCGCGTCGGCATGCTCGTTCCAGTCCGCCTCCGACGCGATGAAGAACGTCGTCTGGCCCGAGTCGCCGTACGGCGTCTGGACGACGAGGTCGTGCCCGAGCCCTGCGCCGGCCGAGAGCGCGTGGAGCACGCCGTACGACGAGGCCCGGCCCAGGACGTTCGGCACCGACGGGACGCCCGCTTCGTTGCCAAGCTCCGTCGTCACGATCTTCGAGTCGAGCCGGTTGCGCAGCGCGGCCTGCGGGAAGGCCACCTCGAGACCCGCCTCCTGAGCGAGGCGTTCCGTCTCCACGTCGAACATGAGAAACACGGCCTTGCCGCGCCCGCCGTTCTCGCGGACGTGGTCGACGAGCTCCTTGTGGGCGAGGAGGTAGTTGCAGATCTCCTCGATCGAGTCGAAGACCGGCGGCGAGACGTGCGTGGGCACGAAGACGTGCGGATGGGTGCCGTCGAACGAGTCGTAGTAGTTGACGTACTCGAAGCGGCGGACCCAGCGGTCGATGCCGAGCAGGTTGAACGCGGTCGCCGAGACGAAGTAGATCGGCGTCTCGTTCGTCCTGAAGAACCGACGGATCTCCGACATGCCTCGGAGCACGGGACCGTGCTCGCGCCGGGCCTTGCGCGCCTTCTTCCGCTTCTTGTCCTTGTCCTTGCCCACGACAGCCCTCGTGCGCAGGCTAGGTCAGCCGGCGAGCCCGCACCAGTCCCGGATGAAGAGCGCGAGCACCTGGGCGGTCTGGACGACCGACGGCCACAGCACGCGCTCGTCGACGCCGTGGATCGATTCCGCGCGTGGGCCGAGGCAGACGGCAGGGATGCCGTGCTGGACGAAGGCCCGCGCGTCGGTCGTCGCGGTCGTCGCCGTCGTCTCGGGCGCGGTCCCGGTGAGACGCTCGAACGCACTCGAGAGCGTCCGCACGACCGGTTCGTCCGCAGACACGGTCGTCCCCTCGCACGCGAAGCCGTCGTAGCGCACGCGCGGCGGATGCGCCGAGAGGTAGGGGTGCGTCGCCGCCGCAGCAGCCACCGTCTCCTCGACCCGCTTCTGCAGCTCGCCCACCGGCGTCCCCGGATAGAGGGCGACCCGGCAGGAGAGCGAGCATTCGGCCGCGACCGTCGAGGGCCAGTCGCCGCCGCGGACGACGCCCACGTTGAGGTTGATCGGATGCTCGAGCTCGTCGAAGGGCGGCGGCGGATCCTCGTTCAGCTCCACCTCGAGTGCGTGGAGACCGGAGAGCAGCCGATAGGCCGCCTCGATCGCATTGACGCCGTGGCCGGCGTCGCCGACGTGCGCGGGCGAGCCAGCGATGTCGACGTGGAACCAGAGGACGCCGACCTGTGTGACGCTGATCGCTGCGGGGAAGGGCTCGGTCACGATCGCGGCGTCGTGGCGGCGCCCGGACAGGACGCACTGGAGGGCGCCGTTCCCCGTGCATTCCTCCTCGACGACGGACTGCAGCTGGACCGGCGCGAGCGGCGTGAGCCCGAGGCGACGGAGGCCGCGCACTGCGCCGACGATCGCGGCGAGGCCGGCCTTCATGTCTCCGGCGCCGCGGCCATAGACCCAGTCGTCCTCCCGGACGGCGCGGAAGGGGGGTGTCCGCCAGAGCTGCTCCGCTGCCGGGCCGACGACGTCGATGTGCCCGTTGAGCACGAGCGAGCGGCCGGACGAGCCGGCCGTCGGCAGGTCCGCGACGACGTTCGCTTTGCCGGCGACGTCCCACGAGAACGGCGACGAGTAGAGGCTGCCGCGGATCGCCTCGGCGTCGAGCACGACGTCGCGCGGCTCGAGCCCCGCCTCGCGGAAAGCCTCCCTCATCACGATCTGGCCGGGCTCCTCGTTCCCGAGGGTCGTCTCGGCCTCGACGAGGCGGCGCAGGAGCTCCTCCATCGCCGTCTCCTCGGCCGAGACGGCGTCGGCGAGCTCGACGTCGGTGACCTGCGCGTCCCGCTCCGGCATCCGCGGCAGCCTAGCCGCGGCGCCGGAGCGCCGAAGCGTGCCGCCTTCGCGCCGGTTCCGTGCCGGCTCCTCCCCAGCACCGCATGGGCGCGTGGATTCCGCCCGCCGTGTCCGTCGCGGACAGTGGCCGGTCGGAGCTGCGGCGGCTATGGATGGACGGTCGCGCCGGCGAGCCCCACGGCTCCCCGTCTCGGGCGGCGTCTCGTCCTCCCGGAGGCGCCGCCCGAAGCGCGTCGTCGGCTTCAGTGCCGGTCGCGTCTACGGCGGGCGTTCGCTCGCGCCTCGAGGCTGAGCGCCCGCCACCTGCGTCGCTCCTCCGCCTGGAGCCGCTTGTCGAGCCTGCGCTCGAGCTGCTCGAGCTCCCGCTGCAGCTGGAGGTAGCTCTGCCACCGGTCGCGGGCCAGCTCGCCGCTCGCGAGCGCGGCGCGGACGGCGCAGCCCGGCTCGCTCTGGTGGCGACAGTCGCTGAACCGGCATTGCGAGAAGAGCGAGGTGACGTCGTCGAACGCCTCGTCCAGACCCTCTGCGGCGTCCCAGAGCTGGAGCTCGCGCATCCCGGGCGTGTCGATCACGAGTCCGCCCTCGGGCAGCACGATCAGCTCCCGGCGGGTCGTCGTGTGGCGACCGCGCCCGTCGGAGCGGATCGCCTGCGTCTGGAGCACGGCCTCGCCGGCGAGTGCGTTCACGAGCGTCGACTTGCCCACGCCGGACGAGCCGAGGAACGCGCCCGTCACACCCGGCGGCAGCTGGCCGCGAACGAGGTCGAGGCCGCTTCCCGTCGCGGAGGAGACCGGGAGCACGGGCACTCCCGCGGCGACGGACTCGATGGCCGCCACCGCCGGTGCGGCGTCCGCGACGAGGTCGATCTTCGTGAGGACGAGGACGGGTCGTGCGCCGCTGTTCCAGGCGAGGGTGAGGTACCGCTCGAGGCGCCGCGGGTTGAGGTCGGCGTCGACCGAGGTGACGACGAAGACCACGTCGACGTTCGCAACGAGCACCTGCTCCTCGGCCGCCTGCCATGCCGTCTTGCGGGAAAAGCGCGTGCGCCGGGGTAGCACCGCCTGGATCGTGCCGCCCGCCTGGTCCGGCCGCGGCGCGACCGCCACCCAGTCGCCGACCACGGGGAGCTCCGCAGGCGAGGCCGCGTCGTGACGGAGGCGCCCGGCGGCGTCCACGCGCAGCTCGCCCGCCCCGGTCAGCACGTCCCAGGCACCTCGGTGCTGCACGGCCACACGCCCGGGCAGGAGCCCGGCGGTGCGGTACTGCTCGAAGCTCTCGCTCAGCTCGTCGCTCCAGCCGAGCGCCGTCAAGTCGTGCACGCGGGAAGTCTCCCCGATCTCGACGTTCGTGCGAGACGAACCGGCTACCGCGAGAGCAGCGCGTCGAGCGCTTCCGGGAGGGACGGCTGCCGGAAGCTGAACCCGTCGGCCTCGAGCGCGGCGGAGACGACCCGCTTGCTCTCGAGCAGCAGCTCCTCGCCCATCTCGCCGAGCACGACCTTGACGGCGACGGTCGGGAATGGCGCCAGGGTCGGCCTGTGCAACGCCCGGCCGAGCGCCTTCACGAAGTCCGCGTTCCGGCGTGGGTCGGGCGCCGCGACGTTGACCGCTCCGGATACGGGCCGTTCGAGCACGTGGAGGTACGCGCGCACCACGTCGTCGAGCGCCACCCAGCTCCACCACTGCCGACCGCTGCCGATCCGGCCGGCCAGGCCGAAGCGGGCGGGGAGGAGGAGCCGCCGCAGCGCGCCTCCTCGGGGAGCGAGCACCAAGCTGTGCCGTAGGTGGGCGACGCGGATCCCGGCCGCGCGGGCCGGGTCGGCTGCGGCCTCCCACTCGGCGACGACGTCGGCGAGGAAGCCGGTGCCGCGAGCTGCCGACTCGTCGAGCACCTCGTCGCCGCGATCGCCGTAGTAGCCCATCGCCGAAGCGCACACGAGGACCGACGGAGGGGTCGGCAGGTTCGCGAGCGTCTCGGCCAACAGGCGCGTCCCGTCGACCCGCGACTCGCGGATCCTCCGCTTGCGCGACGCGGTCCAGCGGCGACCGAGGTTGTAGCCCGCGAGGTGAACGGCGGCGTCGATTCCCTCGAGCCCGGCAGTGTCGATCGTCCCGCCAGCCGGGTTCCAGCGCAGCTCGTCGGGCCCGGCCGGGTCGCGGCGCACCAGCCTGACGACGTCGTGGCCTGCGCCGAGGAGCCCGGGGACGAGGGCTGATCCGATGAAACCCGTGCTGCCCGAGACGGCGATCCGCACACGGCCAATCTAGCCGCCGCGTCGCCGCCGGCAGCGCGAACCTCGCAGACGGTACGGTCAGACCCGTGGAGCCGGAGGCAGGGCTCAGGGACGGAGTCCGCGCTGCGCTGCCGATCGCGCTCGGTCCCCTGCTGTTCGGCGTCTCGTTCGGCCTGCTGGCGCGGGGCGCGGGAATCGGCTCGGTGACCGCGATCGCGTTCTCGGCAACGACGTTCGCCGGCGCCGCGCAGTTCGCCGCCGTCTCGGTGCTGGGCGCGGGCGGCAGCGTCGCGGCCGCCGTGCTGCTGAATGCCCGGTATGCGCCGATGAGCGTTGCCGCTGCCGGCGCGTTCCGGGGCGGTCTCCTCCGGCGCCTCGTCGACGCTCAGCTGCTCGTCGACGAGTCGTGGGCGCTCGCGCGGCGCGACGGTCGCTTCCGGCGGGAGATCCTGCTCGGTGCCGGCGTGCTGCTCTACGTCCTCTGGATCGGAGGCACCGTGGTCGGGACCGTGGTCGGAAACAGCCTCGGCTCGCCGTCCGACTACGGTCTCGACGCGGCGTTCGCGGCGCTCTTCCTCGGGCTCGCCCGGCCGACGCTGGTCGGTCGCCGGGCTGTGACGGCGGCCGTGGTCGCCGCAGCCGTCGTCGTCGTCCTCCTGCCCTTCACCCCGCCCGGCGTGCCGATCGTGGCGGCGAGCGCCGCCTGCCTGTTCGGACTCGTCCGGTGAAGCCGTGGCTCGTGGTCACGGTGGTGGGAGTGGTGACCGGCTGCTGCAAAGCGGCCGGGCCCGTCCTGCTCGGCGGGCGCACGCTCGGCGGGACGGCGTCGCGGGTCGTGGCGCTGATCGCACCGGTGATGCTCGCCGCGCTCGTGGTGACGCAGACGGTGGGCGGCGACCGGGCGCTCGTGCTCGATGCCCGTCGCCGCGGCGGTGGCCGTACTGCTGCGGCACCTTCCGTGAAGGTGTCTGCGTAGGATCCTCGCGTGTCGGACGAATCCGTCGCGTACGAGGAGGTCGTCGAGCGAGTCTGGCCCGGGCAGACCGTCGAGATCGAGGTGCTCGGCGGCGGGATCACGAACCACAACCTGAAGGTCACGCTCGAAGACGGATCCGCGTTCGTGCTCAGAATCGCCGGTCGCGAGACCGACCAGCTCGGCATCGACCGGCACGTCGAGCACGAGGCGTCGCTCGCGGCGGCAGCGGTCGGCGTCGGGCCCGAGGTCGTCGCGTTCGTCGAGCCCGAGGGCTACCTCGTGACGCGGTTCGTCGTCGGGCGGATCGTCCCGCTCGAACAGATGGCCGAGGAGGGCACGATCCGGAGGATCGCGACCTCTCTGCGCGCGATCCATCACGGGCCGCCGCTTCCGTCCCGCTTCGATCCGTTCCAGATCGTCGAGGACTACCGCTCGACGGCCTTTGCCCGCGGCGTTCAGGTGCCCGCGGGCTACGTCCGAGCGCGCCAGATCGCGCGCCAGATCGAGCGCGTGCGGGGGCCGATTCCCGAGCGGCCCTGCCACAACGACCTCCTGAACGCGAACTTCATCGACGACGGGGAGCTGATCCGGATCGTCGACTGGGAGTACGCGGGCAACGGCGACGTCTTCTTCGACCTCGCGAACTTCTCGGTCAACAATGAGCTCGACGCTTCCGCGCGCCGGCTGCTGCTCGAGGCGTACCTGGGCTCGGTCGGACCGGCCGCGGAGCGCGCCCTCGAGCTGATGCGCTTCATGTCCGACTTCCGCGAGGCCATGTGGGGCGTCGTGCAGATGGCCGTCTCGGAGCTCGACTTCGACTTCGAAGGCTACGCCGACGAGCACTTCGCCCGGCTCGAGCGGACCGCGGCGGATCCCGCCTTCCAGGCGGCGCTTGCCACCGGCTAACGGCTGCGCCAGACGAGCGCGGCGCCTACGGCCTCGGCCAGCAGGCTCAGCGCTGCGACGACCTTCAGGGAGGTTGACATGTGCCGCATGTCTCAGATATCGGCTCTGAGCAGCGGAATGTCAACCCGTCCCGCGCCGATGCAACCGGAGCCGCGCGGCGCGCACAGTCAGTAGGCTCGTCGGCTGTGAGGGAGCGGGCTCGAGCGGTGGTGATCGGGGGCGGCGTCGGCGGCTGCTCGATCCTCTACTGGCTCGCACGGCTCGGCTGGAGCGACGTCGTCCTCGTCGAGCGCGCCGACCTGACGAGCGGCTCGACGTTCCACTCGGCCGGGCTCGTCGGGCAGCTGCGCGGCTCGCTCAGCCTGACACGGATGATGATGAACTCCGTCGACCTCTACCGCGCGCTCGAGCAAGAGGTGGGCCTCGAGACGGGATGGCACGAGGTGGGCTCGCTTCGCCTCGCGTCGTCCGAGGAGCGCATGGAGGAGATCGCGCGCCAGGCGGGGTGGGCCAAGACGTTCGGGCTTCCGCTCGAGCTGATCTCCCCGGACGAGGCGCAGCGGCTGTTCCCGCCGATGACGATCGAGGGCGTGCTCGGTGCCGCCTACCTGCCGACCGACGGCTACATCGACCCGAGCCAGCTCACGTTCGCGCTCGCCGAGGGGGCACGCCGGCGCGGGGCGGAGGTGAACACGTCGACCCGCGCCACCGGGATCCGGGTGCGTAAGGGGCGGGTCGAGGCGGTCGAGACGGACGGCGGCGAGATCGAGACCGAGATCGTCGTGAATGCGGGCGGGATGTTCGCGAAGGAGATCGGGGCGCTCGCGGGCGTGAACGTCCCGCTGATCCCGATGGCGCACGAATACCTCGTGACGAAGCCGACGGATCTCCCGACGGAGATGCCGACGATGCGCGACCCGTCGCTGCTCGTCTACTTCCGGCCGGAGTCGGGCGGGTTGATCATGGGCGGCTACGAGCGGCGGTGCGCGCCGTGGTCGCTCGACGGCATCCCTGGCGACTTCAACGGGAAGCTGCTCGAGGAGGACTGGCCCCGCTTCGAGGAGCTGATGGAGAACGCCCTTCGACGCGTTCCCTCGCTCGGCGAGATGGAGGTGATCCGGCTGATCAACGGGCCGGAGGCGTTCACGCCGGACGGCGAGTTCATCCTCGGCCCCTCGGACGTGCGCGGCTTCTGGGTCGCCGCGGGCTTCTGCGCGCACGGGCTCGCGGGCGCGGGCGGGATGGGGCAGCTCGTCGCGGAGTGGATCGTCGAGGGCACGCCGTCGCTCGACGTCTGGCACATGGACTCGCGCCGGTTCGGCGCCGCCTACCGCTCGCGCGCCTACACGCTCGCGCGCACCAAGGAGGTCTACGAGACCTACTACGACGTCAAGTACCCGGGCCACGAGCGCCGGGCGGGGCGGCCGCTCCGCGTCTCGCCCGCCTACACGCGGCTGTGCGAGCTCGGTGCGGCGTTCGGCGAGAAATCGGGCTGGGAGCGGGCGAACTGGTTCGAGCCGAACGCCGCCCGCGGCGACGAGTCCCTGCGGCCGCGCGGCTGGGCGGGGAAGCTCTGGTCGCCTGCGATCGGCGCCGAGCATCTCGCCTGCCGCGAGACGGCGGCGCTCTTCGATGAGTCGTCGTTCGCGAAGATCGAGGTCGCCGGCGTCGGGGCGGCCGACTTCCTGGAGCGGCTCTGCGGCAACCGCGTGGCGCGCGAGGCCGGCGCCGTCACGTACACGCAGATGCTGAACGCCAAGGGCGGGATCGAGTGCGACTTCACGGTCACCCGGCTCGCAGAGGATCGCTTCAGGATCGTGACCGGGACGGCGTTCGGCCAGCACGACCTCGCGTGGATCAGGCAACACGCTCCCGAGGACGGCTCCGTCCACGTCGCCGACGTCACGTCCGCGTACGCCTGCTACGGCGTGTGGGGTCCGGCCGCCCGCGAGATCCTCCAACCGCTGACGACGGCCGACCTCTCGAACGAGGCGTTCCCGTACATGCGCGCTCGCGAGCTCTCCGTCGGCTCCGTGCCGTGCCTCGCGCTTCGCGTGACGTACGTCGGAGAGCTGGGCTTCGAGCTCTACTGCCCGGCGGAGTTCGGGCTCGGTCTCTGGGACGCGCTCTGGGAAGCAGGCGCCGAGTACGGTCTCGTCCCGGGCGGATACAAGGCGATCGACTCGCTGCGCCTCGAGAAGGGCTATCGCGTCTGGGGAGCCGACATCACTCCGGACGAGACCCCGTACGAGGCCGGTCTCGGCTTCGCGGTCAAGCTCGACAAGGGAGAGTTCGTCGGGCGCGCCGCGTTGCTCGAGCGCGGCGACGAGCCCGCCCTGCGGCTCTGCTGCCTGACGCTCGAGGAGCCACGCGCGGTTGCTCTCGGCTCCGAGCCCGTGCGCGCGGGCGGCGACCTCGTCGGTCGCGTGACCAGCGGCGGCTACGGCTACACGGTCGAGAAGTCCATCGCGTATGCGTACCTGCCGAGCGCATCTGCGTCGGCCGGGACGCCCGTCGAGGTCGAGATCTTCGGCGACTGGGTCGCCGGCGAGGTTGCCGCCGAGCCGCTGTTCGACCCCACGGGCGCGAGGCTCCGCGCGTGAGCCGGGCCGCGTCGGCCAAGCGCGCCCGCTTCCGCGAGCTGCACGCGCGCCCGGAGCTGTTCGTGATGCCGAACCCCTGGGACGTCGGCTCGGCCCGCGTGCTCGAGTCGCTCGGATTCGAGGCGCTCGCGACGACGAGCGCCGGCTTCGCGTGGTCGCAGGGGAAGCTCGACCAGCGGGTGACGCGGGACGAGTTCGCCGCGCACGTCGCTGCGATCGCCGGCGCGACGACCGTTCCGCTCAACGTCGACAGCGAACGCTGCTACCCCGACGACCCCGGCGGCATCGCCGAGACGGTCTCGTTGCTCGCCGAGGCGGGCGCCGCCGGATTCTCGATCGAGGACTACGACCCGGTCGCGGGCGGCATCGAACCGGTCGACGTGGCGGCGGCGAAGGTCGCCGTCGCAGCGGCTGCAGCCCACGCGCTTGCGGAGCCGCTCGTCCTGACGGGCCGCGCCGAGAACCACATCCGCGGCGTGGACGACCTCGACGACACGATTGCCCGGCTCTGCGCCTACCGCGACGCGGGCGCCGACGTCGTCTACGCGCCCGGGCTGACGCGGCTCGACCAGATCGAGACGGTCGTCAGAGCGGCGGGCGTGCCGGTCAACGTCCTCGCGCTGCCGGCTGGACCGGCCGTCGCCCAGCTCGCCTCGGTCGGAGTGCGACGGGTCTCGACGGGGAGCCTGCTGGCGTCCGCGTCCTACGCGGCACTGGTGGCCGGCGCGAGCGAGCTCCTCACCGCCGGGACGTCGTGGTACGGCGACCCGGGGGTCTCGCGCGAGACGCTCCGGGACGCGTTCGGAGACTGAGTCTCACGCAGGTGGGCGCAGCGCCGCGAACGGATCGGTGATCTCGAGCCGACGTTCGCGGTAGCGATAGACCTGCGCGGGCCGACCGCCCGCCCGTCCCGGCTCCCGCACCGTGCCCGTCGTGACGAGCGCGCCGCGCCGCAGCAGGACGCGTTTGAGGTTGGTCGCCGAGACGTCGTGGCCGAGCGCCGCGACGTAGATCTCGCGCAACTCTGCGAGCGTGAACGACTCCGGCGCGAGAGCGAAGCCGATCGTCGTGTAGGAGAGCTTCCCGCGCAGCCGCTCGCGGCCGGCGAGGACGATCGCGCCGTGGTCGAAGGCCATGGCGGGCAAGCGGTCCACCGGGTGCCATCGGGTGTCCTCGGGGACGTGCGGGTCGGCGTCGCGCGGGACGAGTCCGAGATAGGCGGTCGCCAGCTCCCGCGCGAGCGGGTTGCGCCCAGGGTCGCTCAGCGTCTCGAGCTGCTCGAGATGCGCGAGCTCGCGGACGTCGACCTTCGCCGCGAGGTGGCGGCGGATCGACTCCTCGAGCGTCTCGGCTGACGCGAGGAGACCGCCCGGGAGCGCCCACAGCCCTTCGAACGGCGGTCGGGCGCGCTGCCAGAGCAGCACCTGGAGCGCGCCTGTGCGCACCTGGAGGACGACGGCGAGCGTGAGCTGGAGAGGGCGCGCCTGCGAGCCGGAGAGCTCCTCGCTGGTAGACTGGCGGTCGGTTTTCAACTCTGAGGCAAAAACTAGCCAACGAATGTCGCCCGTGTCGCATGCACCGTCCTCGACCGACCCGTACGACGTCGCCGTCGTCGGCGGCGGCGTCGCCGGACTCACGGCCGCGCTGACTGCCGCCGCTGAGGGCGCTCGCGTCGCCGTCCTCGTGAAGGGCGACCTGCTCGCCTCGGCCAGCTCCGAGGCGCAGGGGGGCGTGGCCGCTGCGGTCGGCCGGGACGATGCGGCGGAGCTGCACGCCGCGGACACGGTCGCCGCCGGACGCGGCCTCTGCCGGCCGTCGGCGGTCTCCGTGCTGACTGCGGAGGCGCCGGAGCGGATCGCCGACCTGCGCGTGCTCGGCGTGCGCTTCGCCGAGAGTTCGGGTCTCGAGGGTGGGCACTCGCGCCGTCGCGTGCTCCACGTGGGCGGCGCGGAGACGGGCCGCCGGATCTCGGAGACGCTCGCCGGCCGCGCGCTGGAGAAGCCCTCGCTCGACGTGCTCGAGCACGAGCGCGCCGTCGCCGTCGTCCCCGGGGAGGGCGTTCGCACCGATCGCGGCGAGATCGCCGCGCGCGCGATCGTCCTGGCCGCAGGCGGCTTCGCGGCGCTCTGGGCCCGGACGACGAACCCGCCTGGCTCGGTGGGCGACGGGATCGTGCTCGGCCACCGCGCGGGCGCTGCCGTCGCCGATCTCGAGCTCGTCCAGTTCCATCCGACTGCGCTCGAGGGAACGAGGCTGCTCCTGAGCGAGGCGCTGCGCGGCGAGGGCGCGCTGCTCGTCGACGCGGAGGGGCGGCGCTTCACCGACGAGCTCGCGCCTCGCGACGTCGTCGCGCGCGAGGTCGCGGCGAAGGGCACTGCGCTGCTCGACCTCCGGCCCGTCGACCGGAGCCGCTTTCCGTCGCTCATGCGCCGGCTCGCCGAGGAAGGGTTCGACGCCTCCGCCGAGCCGGTCCCGATCGCGCCCGCGGCGCACTACACGATGGGCGGCGTCGTGACCGACCTCGACGGCAGGACCGACGTGCCAGGGCTCTACGCGGCAGGCGAGTGCGCGTGCACCGGCGTGCACGGCGCCAACAGACTCGCCTCCAACTCGCTGCTCGAGTGCCTCGTCTTCGGGCACCGGGCAGCGCTCGCCGCGCTCGGCGACACGCCGGCCGGCGCCGTCGCCGCCGTTCCCGAGCCGCTCGTCGAGATGACGACCGACGAGGATCGCCGCGCCGTCTGGGAGCACGCAGGCCTGATTCGGGACGGCGCTGGCCTCGAGCTGCTGCGCGAGTCGTCGCACGTGCTCGTCCGGCTGCTCGCCGAGTGTGCGCTCACGCGCCGCGAGTCGCGCGGCGGCCACTTCCGCGCCGACTTCCCGTACACCGACCCCGCACTCGACGGCCGGCACACCGTCCTGCGGCCCGGCCGTCCGCCGCTGCTCGAGCCATGGAGCTGACGGCGGTCGACGTCCGGTCGTTCCTCGCCGAGGACGTAGGCGCCGGCGACGTGACGAGCGAGGCGGTGATCCCGTCCGGCACGCGCTGCGTCGCATCGCTCCTCCTGCGTGAGCCGGGCGTCGTGTGCGGCCTGGACGTGGCCGGCGCGGTCTTCCGCGAGCTCGATCCCGAGCTCGAGCTCGTGCAGCGGTGCGCCGACGGCGACGCCTGCGAGCCCGGCGAGGTGGCAGCGCTGGAGGGCGACGCGCGGGCGATCCTCGCCGGGGAGCGCACCGCGCTCAACCTGCTCGGCCGCCTCTCCGGGATCGCGACCATGACGCGCCTGTTCGTCGACGCCGTCGCGGGCACCGGGGCGACCATCCTCGACACGCGCAAGACGACGCCCGGCCTCCGCGCCCTGGAGAAGGATGCGGTCCGGTGCGGCGGCGGCGCGAACCACAGGCTCGGGCTCTGGGACGCGATCCTCGTCAAGGAGAACCATCTGCGCCTCGCGGGCGGCGTGCGCGTCGCTGTCGAGCGCGCGGCTGCGACGGGGCTTCCAGTCGAGGTGGAGTGCGAGCGGCTCGACGAGGTGCGCGAGGCGCTCGCAACAGGGGCGGCCCGCATCCTGCTCGACAACATGACGCCCGACGAGCTGCGGGACGCCGTGGCGCTCGTGCGCGGTCGGGCCACGCTCGAGGCCTCCGGCGGCGTGACGCTCGAGAACGTGCGCGCCGTGGCCGAGTCCGGCGTCGACTTCGTCTCGATCGGCGCACTGACGCACTCCGCACGGGCGCTCGACGTCTCCCTGGAGGTGGTGGCGTGACGACCGTGACCACGGCGATGCTGCAGGAGGAGGTGCGCGCGCTCGCGCGCGAGCGCGGCGCGGTGATCCTCGCGCACAACTACCAGCTGCCCGAGGTCCAGGACGTGGCCGACTACGTCGGCGACTCGCTCGGGCTGTCCCGCAGGGCAGCGGCCACGGACGCCGAGGCGATCGTGTTCTGCGGCGTCCACTTCATGGCGGAGACGGCGGCGATCCTCTCGCCCTGGAAGACGGTGCTCATCCCCGACCTCGACGCGGGCTGCTCGCTCGCCGCCTCGATCACCGCCGAGCAGCTGCGGGGGTGGAAGGCGCAGCACCCCGGCGCCGTGGTGGTCTCCTACGTCAACACGACCGCCGAGGTGAAGGCCGAGAGCGACTACTGCTGCACGTCGGGCAACGCCCGCGCCGTGATCGAGTCGATCCCGCCCGAGCAGGAGATCCTCTTCCTGCCGGACATGTTCCTCGGCGTCTGGCTCGAGCGCGTCACGGGTCGCAAGCTGACGATCTGGCTAGGCGAGTGCCACGTCCACGCGGGCATCCGGCCCGCGGACATCGAGCGCTGGCAGGCCGAGGCTCCCGACGCCGAGCTCCTCGTCCATCCGGAGTGCGGCTGCGCGAGCCAGTGCATGGCGTTCGGCAACGGACGCACCCACATCCTCTCGACCGAGGGGATGGTCGACTTCGCGCGGCGCTCGCCGAAGCGGCGCTTCCTCGTCGCGACCGAGGTCGGGATCCTGCACAGGCTGAACAAGGAGGCTCCGGGCAAGACGTTCGAGCCGGTGTCCGAGCGTGCGATCTGCCGCTACATGAAGCTGATCACGCTCGAGAAGGTGCGCGACTCGCTGCGCGACTGGCGCTACGAGGTCACGGTCCCCGAGCCCGTCGCCGCGCGCGCACGGCTCGCCATCGAGCGCATGGTCGCGATCGCCTGAGCGGTCGGGTGCCGCTGCTCGGCCTGGCGGCGAAGCCGGGCGGAGGGCTCAGCCGCCTGCGATGGCGGCGATCAGGATCACCTCGGCGCCCGGCTCGAGCAGGGCGCCGAGGTCGTTCTCCCGCGCTCCTTCGACGTAGACGTGGACGAGCGGGCGCAGCGCACCGTGCTCGTCGAGCACGAGACGCGAGGTCGGCAGCGCGCGGAGCGCGTCGCCGAGCGTCGCCGCTTCCACTTCGAGCCGGCGGGCGCCGACCTCTTCCGCGAGCAGGCCGGTCAGCCGCAGGACGGCCACGACGCGCTCAGGCCGAGAGGGAGACCGAGAGCACCGGCGGCAGGTGCCGTGCGGCCTCGACCCAGCGCCCCTCGTGCGGCCGCGCGTACACGAAGCCGCTCTGCGTCCCGAAGGCGACGCCGAACGCGTCGAAGTCCATCCCCTCGCGCAGGATCACCGACCACGCCGGCTCGGGCAGGCCGTCGGACTCGAGCCGCCAGCTCGCGCCCGCGTCGGTCGTCTTGTAGACGCCGAGCCGGTCGTCCGTCGTCACGCGGTTGCCCGCACCGTGCTCGGGGATGACGTAGGCGACGTCGGGGTCGTCCGGGTGCAGGCCGAGACCGAAGCCGAAGTCGCTCGGAAGGCCGTTCCCGTCGAGTCTCTCCCAACTCCGGCCGCGGTCGTCGGAGCGATAGACGCCGCAGTGGTTCTGCTGCCAGAGCCGCTCGGGTCGACCCGGGTGGACGTGCACCTTGTGGACGCACTGACCGACCTCGGGATACGGGTCGTCGGGCATGAAGTCGGCGGCGGTCCCCTTGTTGGCAGGCGCCCACGACGTTCCGCCGTCGTCGCTGCGGAACACGCCTGCCGCCGAGATCCCGACGTAGAGCCGCTCGGGGTCGTCCCGATCGAGCGTGATCGAGTGGCAGATCAGGCCGCCCGCGCCGGGCTGCCAGCGGTCGCGGGTCGGATGCTCGAGCAGCCCCTGCACCGGGGTGAACGTCGCGCCCCCGTCCTCGGAGCGGAAGAGGCAGGCCGGCTCGGCGCCGAGCCAGACGACGCCCGGCTGCGACGCGAGCCCCGGCTCGACGTGCCACGTCTTGCCGAGCTTGAGCCCGCTCTCCTCGGGGAGCCCGAGTCCTTCGGCGATCTCCCAGGTCTCGCCGTCGTCCTTCGAGCGATGGAGCTGGCCCCCGTGGACGAAGGAGTTCGTGCACGCGAACAGCGTTCCGTCGCGCGGGTCCCGCACGGCGTGCAGGACCTCCCAGCCGGCGAGCAGCGGCGGGTCGAGCGCGTAGCCGTCGTCGTCGTCCTCGCGGATCAGGAAGAGGCCCTTCCGGGTCCCGACGACGATCGTCCGGCTCATGCCGACGAGCCTACTCCGCCCGCTCGTGCCTGGGCAACGACGAACCCTCGATCGAGGCGTCGTCGGCTTTTGTGACGAGACAGGCGCGAAGCTGCGCGGGTGACTGTCCCGGGACAGTCACGGGACAGTCACCGGGGTTACGGCGCGAGCTCGAGCACGCCGTGCGGGGAGCCGTACTCGCGCAGCAGCTCGAGGAACGGCACCGGGTCGAACGCCTCCGGGCCGAGCACGCCCGAGCCCTTCCAGGTCCCGTTCGCGAGCAGCTCGAGCGCGACGACGGGGTTGATCGCCGTCTGCCAGACGACCGCCTGCGAGCCGTACTCGCGCATCGTCGACTCGTTGTCGGCGACGTGGTAGAGGTAGGTCTTCCGAGGCGAGCCGTCCTTGCCGAGGCCGGTCACGAGCGTGCCGGCGCAGGTCTTGCCGACCATCCGGTCGCCGAGCGTCGCCGGGTCGGGCAGCGCGGCCGCGACGACGTCGCGCGGCGCGACCTCGACGTCGCGCACGCGCAGCCTCCTCGTGCTGTCGAGCCCGAGCTTGTGCAGGGTCTTCAGCACCCCGATGAACTCGTCGCCGAGCCCGTACTTGAAGGTGACGCGCTTGCAGTCGACCCAGCGCGGCACGAGCAGCACCTCCTCGTGCTCGACGTTCACGCACTCGACCGGCCCGATTCCCTCCGGGAAGTCGAACACCTCCGGCTCGGAGAACGGCTCGGTCGTGAACCAGCCGCGGCCCTTCTCCCAGACGACCGGCGGGTTGAGGCACTCCTCGATCGTCGTCCAGATCGAGAAGGTCGGCGCGAAGTCGTAGCCCTCGACGACGAGGTTCGCACCGTCGCGGATCCCGACCTCGTCGATCTCGGAGAAGAGGTGGTCGGCGGCGTAGCGCGCGAACACGTCCGCCGCACCGGGCTCGATCCCGATTCCGATCAGCGCCAGGAGGCCCGCCTGCGCCCAGTTCTCGTGCTGTGCGAACTGGTAGTCGCCGAGCTTGACGTGCGTCTCCGAGTACGGGTGCTCGGGGTGCGGCTCGGAAAGCGTGGCGGCCATGTCGAGATAGGTGACGCCTGCGCGCAGGCAGGCGTCGAAGATCGGCGGGTTGAAGCGCGGGTCGGTCCCGTTCAGGACGGCGTCGGGCTTGACGTCGCGGACGAGCTCGAGCACGGCGTCCTCGCTCGAGGCATCGACGCGTGCCGCGGCGAAGCGGTCGTGCTCGCCGAGCCGGTCGACGACGGCCTGCGCCCGGGTCGGGTCGAGGTCCGCGAGGAAGATCCGGTCGAAGAATGTCCGGCGCTGCGCGATCGCGGCGAACGCCGAGCCGACTCCACCGGTGCCGACGACGAGGATGCGCATCGGCCGGTTTCTACACCACCGCGCGGGTGCCGCGAGGGCGAGGGGAGGAGGCCGTGCTTGGACACGGCGTCCCAAAGTCGGCCGGACGGGCGAGGATCGCTTGTCCCGACGGTCGGAGCGCTATACGCTCGCGGCGGGTTTTCGCTGGCTGCGTGTCTTTTCGTGACCTGGAGGTCAGTCGTGAGCGTGTCGGTTGCCCAGTACAAGAACTTCATCGGCGGCGAATGGGTCGATTCGGCGAGCGGTGAGACGATGGAGGTGCTCAACCCGGCGACCGGCGAGGTGATCGCCGAAGTGCCGCGCGGCACCGCCGAGGACGTCGAGCGGGCCGTCGCCGCCGCGAAGGCGGCGCTCCCCGGGTGGCTCGAGAAAACGCCGAAGGACCGGATGGAGCTGCTCCTCGCGCTCGCCGACGTGATCGAGGAGCACGCAGAGGAGCTCTGGCAGCTCGAGTCGCTGAACGTCGGCAAGCCCCACTGGGTCGCTCGCGACGAGCCTCCGGTGATGGTCGACAACCTGCGCTTCTTCGCGGGGGCGGCACGCAACCTGGAGGGGAAGGCTGCCGCGGAGTACGTGGCCGGGTACACCTCGATGATCCGGCGCGAGCCGCTCGGCATCGTCGCCGGCATCACCCCGTGGAACTACCCGCTCATGATGGTGGTCTGGAAGATGGGGCCCGCCCTCGCCGCCGGCAACGTCCAGATCCTGAAACCCGCCGAGCAGACGCCGTTGACCACCCTCCGCTTCGCAGAGCTGGCTCAGGAGGTCATCCCGCCGGGCGTCCTGCAGGTCGTGACCGGCGACGGCGTGCCCGTCGGCGACACGCTCGTCCGGCACCGGGCGATCTCGCTCGTCTCGCTCACCGGCGACGTGAACACCGGGAAGCTGATCGCGAAGAACGCGGCCGACACCGTGAAGCGCGTCCACCTGGAGCTCGGTGGCAAGGCGCCGATGGTCGTGCTGGACGACGCAGACCCCGCCGCCGTCGCCGAGGCGGTCAAGCTCGCCGGGTACTTCAACTCCGGGCAGGACTGCACGGCGGCGTCGCGGATCCTCGTCAGCGAGCGGATCTACGACGACGTCCTCTCGGAGAC
>Ga0187778_10001173_pt1 | contig 18434 bp, 16 predicted proteins | sample 1015_Q2_SP5_20_M_FD_132418 | JGI IMG/M metagenome (GOLD analysis project Ga0187778, IMG submission 132418) | Tropical peat soil microbial communities from peatlands in Department of Meta, Colombia - 1015_Q2_SP5_20_MG | ecosystem: Environmental > Terrestrial > Soil > Wetlands > Peat | place...
CCCGCGCTGCACTTCCGCTGGCGACCGTGGCTCGGCCTGTCGTGGGGCCACGGCGCGCGGCCCTACGGCCGGCTGGCGGCCGAGGTTGCCGCGGGCCGCGTCGAGGCGGGCGTCGAGGCCACCGGATGGCTGGTCGAGGGCGCGGGCGTCGGCTTCGTGCAGGGAGACCTGTCGGTGCAGCTGGTGGGCGGCTTGTACCTCACGGCGAGCGGCGAGGCGGGTCGGGCTCCGCCCGCGTTCGAGCCGAGCGGAAGGGTCGGCGTCGGGCTGGGGTTCCGCTTGGCAGCGGGTTTTTGATGCCGGTAGCCGGATCGCCTGGCGAGAGGTTGTAGGTTGGAGGTGGTGGGTTGTAGGGCCTACAACCTACAACCCACAACCCGCCAACGCCGTTGTCTCACTCCGATCTCAGCGTTATCGCCGGATCCACCCGCGCCGCGCGCCACGCCGGCACCGCGCACGCGAGGAGCGCCGCGCCGGCGAGCAGCGTCACGACCCCGAGGTAGGTCGCCGGATCGAGCCGCGAGACGCCGAACAGCAGGCTGGCGAGCGCCCGGCTCGCCGCCACGGCCACGCCGAGCCCGATCGCCGCGCCGAGCGCCGTGAGCCCGAGGCCCTGGCGCGCGACCAGCATCACGATGCTGCCGCGCGACGCGCCGAGCGCCGTGCGCACCCCGATCTCCCGGGTCCGCTCCGCCACGCTCCCCGAGAGCACCCCGAAGATGCCGATGGCGGCGAGGGCCAGGGCGGCGAGGGCGAACGCCTCGAACACGGTCAAGGCAAACCGCACCTGTGCCGCCGAGCCGGCCAACATCGCGTCCATCGTGGCCACGCGGTCGATCGGCTGGTCCCGGTTTACCGACCAGATCGCGCGCCGGACCGCGGGGGCGAGTGCGGCCGCGTCGCCGCGCGCCCGCACGACCAGCGACTGCACGGCGTCCACCCACGGCCACCGGCTCATCGGAACGTAGAACGCATCCGGGGCGTCGAGCGCGAGCGACGTCTGCTTCACGTCCCCCACCACGCCCACGACGACGTCCCACGGACGGTCCGGGCTCCCCAGCTCGGGGCCGGCCCGCACCAGCTGGCCGACCGGATCCCGGCCGGGGAAGATGCGGCGGGCGAACGACTCGTTGATGAGAACGGCCTCGGGCCCGCCGGTGGCGTCGCTCGCCTCGAGCAGGCGCCCGCGCTCGAGCGGTATCCGCATCGTCTCGAGGTAGCCGGGCGTCACGGCGTAGCGGAGCGCGTTGCCGTAGTCGTTCCGCCTCGTGGGTGGATTGCTCTGGAACAGGATCCCGTACGCGTCGAGGTCCCCGCTCAGAGGCAGCTGGCTGGTGAACGCTGCGGAGGCGACGCCGGGCACCGCGCGCACCGCGGCGAGCACCTGGTCGAAGTACTGGACCCTGACGCTGTCGGAAGCGCGGCCCGCCGCCTCCACCTGCATCGTGAGGACGCCGGCGCCGTCGAACCCCGGCGCGACGGCGAACAGCCGTCCGATGCTGCGCAGCAGCAGGCCTGCGCCCACCAGCAGCACCAGGGCGAGTGCGACCTCCGCCACGACCAGCGCACGCCGCGTCCGCTCGTGCCCGCCGGCCGCGCGCCGCGACCCCTGCTGCACGCCCGCCTGCAGGTCCGCCCGCGAGACGCCCAAGGCCGGCACCAGGCCGACCACGAGCCCCACCAGCACTGTGGTCGCGAGCGCGAAGCCGAACACCGGCGCGTCGAGCCGCACCGCGCTGATCCGCGGGAGCCCCGGCGGGCTCAGCGCCACCAGCGCCCGCACGCCGAGCATCGCCACCGGCATGGCCGCCGCGCCGCCCAGCGCGGCGAGCAGCAGGCTCTCGGTCACGAGCTGGCGCACCAGCCGCCCCCGCGCCCCACCCAGGGCCGCGCGCATCGCGATCTCGCCGCGCCGCCGGGCGCCGCGCGCCAGCAGCAGGTTCGTCACGTTCACCCCGGCGATCGCCAGCACCAGCAGCACGGCCCCGAGGACGGCGACCAGCACGGGCCGCGCGCCGCGCACCACGTCGTGCTGGAGCGAGTGTGCGCCCAGGCCGCCCTTGAGATCGGCCCACGGCGGCCGCGGAAATTCGGGGATCGGGTTGCGCGCGATGGCCGCGATGTCGCGCGCGGCCTGCGGCGCCGTGACGCCCGGCAGGAGCCGCGCCACCATCACCATGTGGTGGCCCCACTCGGCCGACTCGAACGACGCGACCGCCCGGTACTGGCACGGCACCCACACCTCGGCCGCGGGCGACAGGACGTCCTCGAACCCCGCCGGCATCACGCCGATCACGGTGTAGGGATCGCCCTCCAGCGTGATCGTGCGCCCGAGAACCGCGCGCGCGCCGCCCAGCCTCCGCCGCGCGAGGCCGGCACCGACGATGGCCACCCGCGGCCCCCCGGGCTGGTCGTCCGCGGCCGTGAAGTCCCGTCCGACGGCCGGCGCGACGCCGAGGGCTCGGAACCAGTCCGCGCTCACCCGCAGCCCGTGCAGGCGCTCGGGCTCCGCGTTGCCCATCAGCGCCGGCCGCCACCCGTCCATCACCGCGAGCGCGGCGAAGTCCCGGTCCCGCGTGGCCAGCTCGCGGTAGGTCCCGTAGGTCACGTACACCGGCGAGCCGTCCGGGGCGAGGTCCGAAATCGCCAGCAGCCGGTCGGCGCGCGGGTACGGCAGCGGCGCGAGCAGGATCGGGTTCACGGCGCTGAAGACCGCGGTCGCCGCGCCGATCCCGAGCGCGAGCGTGAGCACGCAGACGGCGGTGAACCCGGGGCTCCGCCGCAGCTGGCGCAACCCGTAGCGCAGGTCGGCGAGCGTCGCGCCGACCACGGCCTCCCAGCCGTGGGCGCGCACCTCGTCGCGCACCACGGCGACGTTGCCGATCTCGAGCTGTGCCGCCCGCCGCGCCTCGGCCGGCGACAGCCCGCGCGAGAGGTGCGCGGCCGTGGCCTCCGCGAGCCAGTGCCGCACCTCGTCGTCGACCTCGCCGTCCGCGGCCTCGCGCCGCAGCAGCACCCGCAGGCCACGGGTGGCCTGGCGCCACAGCGACACGGCGCTAGCCCTCCGCCCCGAGGAGCCGCGCGACCGCGGCGGCCTTCCGCGTCCAGTCGGCCGTCTCGGCCTCGAGCTGGCGCCGCCCGGCGCGGGTGAGCGCATAGTACCTGGCGCGCCGGGCGTTCGGCGACTCGCGCCACGCGGCGTCGAGCCAGCCCGCGCGCTCGAGCCGCTGCAGCGCCGTCAGCAGCGAGCCGGGGTTCACCTTGAACGTGCCGCGGGAGATCTGCTCGATGCGGCGCGCGATGCCGAAGCCGTGCAGCGGCGCCAGGCTCAGGGTCTTGAGGATCAGCAGATCCAGGGTGCCCTGGATGACGTCGGTGTTGGGGGACACGGAGAGAGCGTACCGCTACTCATACTGATTGTCAAGATGTGGAGATCAATAGGTAGTCGGCAGGTTGCAGACGGTGGGTTGTGGGGCCTACAACCTGCAACCCACAACCCACCAACAGCCTTGGCTTTCAGGCGCTGCGATCGAAGAACGGACTCTTCCCCGTGATCGAGATCGGGACGCCGAGCGCCTGGCGCACGTCCTCGCCGAGGAGCTTCAGCTCCAGCGCCGCGTAGCCGATCGAGTACATCACGCGGCAGTCGGCCCGCAGCTGGGCGGCGGTGGCCGCTGCCGAGCAGGCCGCGATGCCGAGGTCCACCGAGTTGAACGCGCACACCCCGTGCGCGGCCCGGAGCCCGTCGCAGTTCCCGTGGCCGCAGTAGCCGCAGTCGAGGCCGGCGGGGTTGGACACGACGCCGAGCAGCAGCAGACCGGGCCCGGCGGCGATGCACCGCGCGTCGCGCGCGAGCCCCGGACGGCCCTCGCGGCGGGCGATCTCGTGCATCGCGGCGCACAGCCGCTCCCGCGACTCGGGATCGTCCACCGCCGCCACCCGGACGTTGTCGATGCCGCGCGTCTTGGGCGCGGTGCGCGCGGCCGCCGCCATCAGGCCGATGATCTGGCGCGCCGCGTCGGTTTCCAGAGTCCCGGAATCCCTCATCTCGCTCCCCCGTGTTTCCGGGAAACGAGATGCCGCAAACTGTGCGCCAGGCTCGTTGGCAGGTGGCCGGTTGTGGGTTGTGGGGCCCACAACCTCCAACCTACAACCCACGACCCACCACCCGCCTGCCAACCACGCAGCCGGGTCGCGCATCTCAGTCGAATATGGGCGAAACGAAGGGGCGGAGGCTCAGTGCTCCAGCATGATGAGCCGCGCGTCGTCCTGGGCGATGGCCCGCATGAACGCGACCAGCTCGGCCACGCGGTCGGGCGGCTCGACGCCGCGCGCGCCCTCGACCCGGCGCACGACCCGGAGCGTGCGCCCGTCCTGCACGTAGCTGGAGCTGTAGCGCCCGTAGACGCTGGTGGCCGTGACGCCGCCCGGCAGCTGGGCGCGCCAGCCCGGCGGCAGCGTGATGCGGTAGTCCTCGGCATAGACCGCGGGGCCGATGACGTCCGCCACCGCGATCGGATAGCGGCGCGGCACGTGGGTTTCGACGTCGGAGACCTGCTCCGCGGAGAAGACCGGCCGCAGCGGCAGCCGGAGGATGCTCGCCGCGCCCGCCGGCGTGGCGGCCTTGCCGCTGCGGATGGCGACCGAGATGCGGGGCGTGGCCCCGAGGTCCCGGCCGTCGAACAGCTGCAGGCTGTCGCCCGCGGCGCCCTCGAAGGCGCCGTTCGCCAGGTCGCGCGCGAACTCGTCCCGCTGGTGCGCGTTCACCCCGTGGCTCAGGGCCCGCCGCAGGCCTTCCTCGCTGCGGCCGGCCAAGGTGGTCGTCAGCCGTCCCGAGAACGTGCCGTCGGGCGACAGCTCGCCCACCAGCGAGTCGGTGGTGCGGTTCGCGGTGGCGGAGTCGAGCGGAAGCGTGACGGCCTCGCCGCGCCCGTCGGGATGCACGACCAGCGCGAACTCGCCGTACTCCGACTCCGGCAGCTGGCCGACCGGGACCTCGTCGTCGGTGAGATCCACGAACAGGTAGCCGCCGGGCCGCTCGCCGTCCGCACCACCGCGCCCGGGGACGAGATCCACCGCGCCGGACGAGGCCCGGCCGCTCGCGGAGTCGTCCGTCGCGCCGCCCGCACGAACTCGCCCCGCGTCGAGTGCCACCGCGGCGATCATGTGGTCGAACGCCTGGGGCGTGGGCAGCGTGGAGTCGATGCCGCCCGAGGCCGAGAGCAGCACCGGGTAGGCGTGGAAGCCCATCCGCTGCGCCAGCGCGATGAACAGGGTCGCCTTGTCCTTGCAGTCGCCGTACATCGTCTCGAGCGTCGCGGCCGGCAGCCGGGGCTGATAGCCCGCGATGCCCAGCGCGACGGAGACGTAGCGGAAGTCCTGCGCCACCCAGCGGTGCGCCGCCTTGAGCGAGTCCAGCGCCGTCGGCGCGTCCTTTACCGCGTCGGCGAGCCTCGCGTCCAGGGCCGGCGTCACGGTGAACCGGTCCCTCACCAGCCCGGCGTACCACCGCGCCACGTCGGCCCAGGTGTACGGCGAGGCGACGGCCAGCCGCACCCGCACGGTGTCGGAGTCGGCGGCGAACGGCTCGCGCGCCGGCGGCTTGGGCACGTCCTGCGCGTCCCACTCGTACACCCGGCGGCCGTGCGCGACCGTGGTGCGCCGCTCGAAGCGGACGTTGCGCTCCCGGATCCGCGGCGTGAGCGAGGCCGGCACGTCGACGATCAGCCGCGAGCGCCGGGTCGGCCGGCTGTTGGTGACGCTCCACGCGGTGTAGAAGTCGCCCGGCATCACCGGATCGCGCGTCTCGACCGTGTAGCTGTAGTCCACCAGCAGGCCGGGGGCGAGGCCGCCGAGCGTGGCGCGGCGCACCTTGGTGTCCGAGTACACGGGGTACTCGAGCGCCGCCGGCACGTCGCTCTCCTGCTCGTGCGCGGGCCGCTCGCTGACCACCGTGCCGTCGGGCCGCAGCACCCGCGCCCAGTTGACCGTCAGCTTCTCCCGCGAGCCGGAGTAGGAGAAGCTCAGCTCGCCCCACGCTTCGACGCCGTCCTGGTCGAGGATCTGGATCACCTGGCGGTAGGTGCGCGTGCCGCGGCCGTCGGCCTCGATGCGCACGATCCCGTCGTCGAGCAGGTAGACGTACGGCTCGTCGGGATAGTCGGCCGGCTTCACGGCCAGCCGGTAGATCGTGTCGCTCGCGACCGAGGGGTCGCCCGCGGGCGTGACGACCGGCGCCTGGGCGCGGGCCGCCGCCGCGAGTCCCGCGAGCAGCAGGACGGTGGAAACGCCGTGGGGCATGGGCCTGCAAGATGGCTGGCGCGATGCTCCGGGGCAACCGATAGTTCGTAGCCGATGCCGTACTGTCCCGAGTGCTCCGCCTCCGTCCCCCCCGGGGTCGACGCCTGCCCCACCTGCGGCGCCTCGCTGGTGCCCACGCCCACGGGCGGCGGCGCCTCGCAGCCCGCGGCGCGCTCTCCGGTCAACACCGAGGAGGTCGCCGACGACCTCGGGCTCGCCCTCGGCGAGGGCTACCAGTACCTGCGTCTGGTGGGCGTGGGCGGGATGGGCGCCGTGTTCCTGTTCCGCGAGGTGGCGCTCAAGCGGCTGGTCGCGGTCAAGGTCCTCGCGCCCGACCTCGCCGCCGACGCGGGCGCCCGCGCGCGGTTCACCCGCGAGGCCCGCTCGGCCGCCGCGCTGTCGCACCCCAACGTGGTGCGGGTGTACGCGGTGGGCGAGACCGACGGGCTGCACCTTCCCTACATCGTGATGCAGTACGTCGAGGGCCCCTCGCTCGCCCAGTGGATGGAGGAGCACCGCCGCGCCAGCGAGCGCGACGGGCGGCGGATCATCGGCGAGGTGGCGGCCGGCCTCGCGGCGGCGCACGCGCGCGGCTTCCTGCACCGCGACGTCAAGCCGGCGAACGTGCTGCTCGAGGCCGAGACGGGGCGCGCCTACGTGGCGGACTTCGGCGTGAGCGCGGCGCTCGCCCGGACCTCGCCGGAGGCGACGGGCAGCCTCACGGCCACCGGCCACGTGGTGGGCACGCCGATCTACATGAGCCCCGAGCAGGCGGCGGGCGAGCCGCTCACCGACAAGAGCGACGTCTACAGCCTCGGCGTGATGGCGTACGAGCTGCTGGTGGGCGAGCTGCCGTTCAAGGCGACGACGGCGATGGGCTGGGCCGCGGCGCACCTGCGGGACACGCCCACGCCGGTCTCGCGGCGGCGCGCCGACCTCTCGCCCGAGGTGAGCCGCCTGGTGGACCGCTGCGTGGCCAAGCACCCGATGGACCGGCCCACGGCGGGCGACGTCGAGCGCGGGATGACGCCCACGCTCACCTCGGAGATCGAGTGGCCGCCGCCCGGGATGCACTGGCTCCACGGCCGCTCGCGGGTGCTGAGCCGGCTCGCCCTGGCCACGTTCGCCGGCGCGGTGCTCACGCTGAGCGCGATCACCTTCACGCCGCAGCTGCTGCAGGCGCACGCCAACTGGCTGTGGACGTTCCAGAACCCGTCGGGCCGCGACCCCGTGGCCGTGTCGCTGTTCCTGTGGCAGACGCAGCTGATCCTCGGCGTGAGCGTGCTGGCCCTGAGCCTGTTCGCGTTCCTCGCCCTGGGCACCGGCGCGGCGCGGCGGCTGGTGCGGCTGCGCGGCGCCGGCTGGCGGTGGAGCACGCTGGCCGACGTGGCCGCGGACCACGACCGCCGCAGCGGGCTGGTGCTGAGCGGGGCGCGCGAGTTCGCCTCGCTGGAGCCGGCCCGGCGCCGGGCCATCCTGATGGCGCGGCGCTGGCGCTCGGCCGCGCTGCTCGCCGCCGTGCTGTGGACCCTGGCCGCCGTCGGCGTGTGGGGCGCGCTGCTGCTCGTGGGCTCGCTCCAGGCGCTCCCCGTCGTGCCGGTGGTGGGCTTCGGGCTGTGGCTCACCGCGCTCGGTCCCCCGCTGCTCGGCGTCGCCATCGTCGCCGGCGCGTGGCTGCGGGAGCGGGGGCTCCTCGGCCCGCTGGCCCGGACGCGCCGCGGGCTCCGCGACCGCGACAGCGACGCCGCCGACTGGTACGCCAGCCTGTCCGTGGCGGTCCAGCCGGCGGGGCCCGCCGCGCACGGCCTCAGGCGCTGGGCGTGGAGCGGCCAGCTGCTCGCCGCGCTGCTCGCGCTGGTCGTGGTGGTGGCGATCGGGGAGGCGGTGGCCGCCAGCGTCACGGCCGTGCTCGCGACCCAGCGGCTCGGGCCGAGGACGGTGGCGCTGGTGAACTACCAGAAGGACATCCTGAACGACGACCCGATCGAGGCCGCGCGGCCCGCCTGGGCGCCGGTGCTGCCGCGGCCCGACGCCGTGGCCGACAGCGTGGTGCGCGGCTGGATCCGCTCGCTGGCCGACGCCGGCGGGCCGGCGCTGCCGCCGTACCGGCCGCGGCCTTCCACCCTGCTCCACGGCTCCTCGGCGCTGCTCGACGCGCTCCACGCCGCGGGCCGCGACTCGCTCGCGGCGGGGCTGCGGGACTCGCTCGCGCTGCTCGCGGCGCAGCCGCGCACCCAGCTGTTCCGCCGCGTGGCGCGCGCGCCGCTCGCGGCGACGCCGATGGCGGGACCCAACAGCCCGTTCGCCGCGGCCGATTCGGGCGACCCGCGGCCGAGCGTGATCCAGCTGCAGGAGGCGGCCATCGCCAACACGGCGGGGGCGATCCTGTCGGTGGCGCGGCACGACCTGGCCGGCGCCGCGGCGCGGATCGGGGAGACCGCCGCGTTCGCCGAGCAGCTGCTCCGGGCGCCCGACGTACGCGCCAACGCCCTCGGCATGAGGATGCTGCGCGACCTGGTGGTGCAGCCGCTGATCGCGGTGCAGAAGCTGGGCGCGCGCGGCCTCGACGCCGAGGTGCTGCGCGACGCCTCGCAGCGCCTCGACGAGCCGCTGCCCGACGTGGCCGGCGCGGCGGGCCTCACGGTGAATCCGCGCGACAACATCCAGTTCACCGCCGCCGTCCAGAACCAGCACGTGCCGCCGGGCTACCGGATGGAGTATCTGGTCGAGGGCTGGGCGGGCCTGTGCGCCAACCCGTGGGAAGTGCTGACCGGGCCGAGCGCGGCGCGGAAGCAGGCGATGCTGGCGGCGGCGGACGTGATGACCGACGTGCCGCACGCGCGCGCGCTGGTGGCCTACGGCGCCGGCGTCTGGGAGCTGGGCGCCGACCAGCTGACGGCCACGGGCCTGCGCCACAGCCTGGTCGAGCGGGGACCGTGGGGCGTGCTGCAGCGCGTCCGGATGTGCTCGAGCACGCTGTACTGATCGGACGGCAGTTGCCGGACGCCAGGTTGCCGGTGGTTCCAGGACACCAGTTGCAGGAGCGGCGGGCAGGCTCCCGTTTCGCCCGGGGTCAGCTCCCGGCGGCTCCGCGGCCCGCGACCGCGGCGACGAACCGCGCCAGCTTCGCCTCGTCGAGCCTGCCGCCGGTGCGCACGCCGCTGCACACGTCGACGCCGAACGGGCGCACCGCCTCGATCGCGGCGGCGACGTTGCCGGGCGTGAGGCCGCCAGCGAGCCACACCGGCAGCCCGACGCCGTCGCGGATGCTGCGGCTCACCGACCAGTCGTGGGTGCGGCCCGTGCCGCCCAGCTCGCGGACGGCGGCGGAGGGGTTGCCGGAGTCCAGGAGCAGCGCGTCCGCGTGCTCGGCGGCGGCGAGGGCCGCGTGCAGCGCGTCGGAGCCGGTGACGTGGATGACCTGCACGATGCGGACGGCCGGGAGCGCCGCCCGGAGCGCGGCATGGCAGCCGGCCTCGGGACGGTCGACGATCTGCACCACCTGCGGGCCGAGCCGCCGCACCTGGTCGGCGATGGTCGCGGCGTCGCGCGCGCTGGTGAGCAGGAACGGGGTGACGCCGGGGGGCACGGCTCGCGCCAGCCGCGCGATGAGCGCCTCCGGAATGGGCCCGGGCCCGCTGGGCATCGCGGACACGAAGCCGACGGCGTCGGCGCCGTAGCGCACCGCGAGCCCGATCTCCTCGAGGCTCTGCATGCAGCAGATCTTGATGCGAACCGGACGGTCGGACACGCGCGCGCCCCGTTTGGCTTCCACCTGTCGGCGATGCTATGGTAATGCATGCCCGCCCAGCACGATACCACCGAAGTGTGGCTCGAGCATTGGCAGGACGAGGCCGACGCCGCCTTCCTGTATCGCCTCCTCGCCGAAGCCGAGCAGGACCCGGGTCGCGCGGACGTGTACCGGCGTCTCGCCGCGGTGGAGGACCGGCACGCGGCGCTGTGGCGCAAGCACCTCTCCGAGGCGGGCGTCGAGTGCGGCTCGCCGGTGCCCTCGCGCCGGGCGCGGCTGCTGGCGTGGGCGGCGCGCCGCTTCGGCCCCGGCGTCCTGACCACGCTGCTCCTCAGGGAGGAGGGGCGCGAGGTCAAGGGCTACATGGACATGTACCAGCAGACCTCGCCGGGATCCGCGAAGGACACCGCGCTGCTGCTGGCGAAGGAGTCGGCCGAGCACGCGGAGACGCTGGGCGGCCTCGCGGGCAAGAGCGGCGAGCCGTGGCACCGGATGGAGTCGGGCGGCTTCCTCCGCAACGTGGTGTACGGCTTCAACGACGGGCTCACGGCCAACTTCGGGCTGGTGGCGGGCGTGATCGGCGCGGCCGTCGCGCCCCACGTCGTGCTGCTCTCCGGCGTGGCGGGGATGGTGGCCGACGCGCTGTCGATGGGCTCGTCCGGCTACCTGGCCGCGAAGAGCGAGCAGGAGGTGTACGAGCACGAGATCGCGATGGAGGCCGAGGAGATCCGCCTGATGCCGGAGGTGGAGGCCGAGGAGCTGGCGCTGGTGTACGAGGCCAAGGGCGTGCCGAAGGACGAGGCGCGCCGCATGGCCGGCGCGCTGATGAAGGACCCCGAGCGCGCCCTGGCCGAGAAGGTGCGCGAGGAGCTGGGGATCGGCGAGCGCCGGGCCACGCCGCTCCAGGAGGGCTGGATCACCGGCACGGCGACGGCGGTGGGCGCGCTGATCCCGGTGGCGCCGTTCTTCGTCCTGCACGGCGCCGCCGCCATCTGGACCGCGTTCGCGATCGCGATGGCGTCGCACTTCGCCGTGGGCGCGGCACGCAGCGTGTTCACCGGGCGCGGGATCTTCCGCAGCGGGAGCGACATGTTCGTCGTCGGCCTGGGGGTGGCCGCGGTGGGCTATCTGGTGGGCGACCTGATCGCGAAGGCGCTGTGACGAGGACGATCTGGATCGGGCTGGCGTTGCTGTGCGCCCTAGGGTTCTTCGTGATAGCCCGAAGGGCGAGTGAAACCACGGAGTCGGATCGGTTGCCGGACGCCAGGTTGCGCGGTGGTTCCAAGGACGAGAGTCTCGAAGAGTCCATCGACTGGGAAGAGCTGCGCAAGGCCGAGGACGAGATCCGGGACGTGGACCCGCTGGCGAAGCCGGAGGACGGCTTCGAGGGCGACGACTGGGGTCCGGGCTCGGCGAGGAGGCCGCCGGCGGTGTGAGGCGAAGTTGAGCGGTGGGCGCTCACCTCTCACCTGAACGTCTCACCTCTCATCTCTCACGCTCCTACTGTGCTTCAAACATCCCCACCGCCCCGTTGGTCGCGTCCGCGAACGCGTGCGTGACGAAGGGATACGTCCCGGGCTCGGCGAGCCGGGTCTCGAAGATCATCCCGCCGCCGGGGGGCACGGTGGCCGTCTGCACTCCTTCCCACGCGTGGGCCGCGATCGCATCCGGGTAGACCTTCGAGAAGATCGCTCCCACCACGTGGAAGGCCGAGATCCGGTTGGGCCCCGCGTCCACGACGTACAGGCGGAGCAGCTCGCCCGCCTTGACCGAGATCGGGTGGTCGGCGTACTGGGCGGCGACGCCGTTGAAGGTGACCTGGTCGGGCGCGCCGCTCAGCAGCTTGTTCCAGTCGAGCTGCAGCGCGCCGGCGGCGTCCGCGGCCGGCCTGGTGTACCACTCGCCCTGGACGAACACGAACTCGCGGGCGGGCGGGAGCGGCCTGGCCGGGTCCACGATGAGGGCGCCGTACATGCCGTTGGCGATGTGCATCGCGACCGGGGCGGTGCCGCAGTGGTAGAGGAAGGCGCCGGCCACCTGCGGGACCCAGCGGAACTCGATGGAGTCCCCCGGCATGACGTTCCTGTACACCCGGCTCGGGGCGATTTGCGCGGCGTGGAAGTCGATGCTGTGCGGCATCATCCCATGGTTGACGAGGGTGAAGTCCATGGTATCGCCCACGGTCACCCGCAGGACGGGGCCGGGGGAGCGGCCGTCGAAGGTCCACGCCTCGTAGACCACCCCGGGGGCGATGGCGAGCCTGGCCTCCCGCACCTCGAAGCGGACGCGCTGCACCCTGGACGCGGCCGGCTCGGGCGCGCGCGGGTCCACCGGCGCCGGCGCGGTCGAGGTGCCGACCGGCGCCTCCCCGTGGGAGACGTTGGCGGGGATGGGCGTGGAGGTCCACGGCTCCTCGCGTTTGGCGGCTCGCGCCGTGGGACGCGACGTGCAGGCGGCGGCGAGCAGCAGGGCGAGCACGACGGACGCTTGAGGACTACGCACGGTCCACCTCGGCGTTGGGCGACGGGAGCGGTTCAAGATAAGTTGCGGGACCGCATCCACTGAAGAGGAGGACGGGGAGCCGCATGGCCGCGCCGCGCGTCGTGATCGTCGGAGGAGGTTTCGGGGGGCTGTACGCCGCGCGCGCGCTCCGCCGCGCGCGGGTGGACGTGACGGTCGTCGACCGGACCAACCACCACGTCTTCCAGCCCCTGCTCTACCAGGTGGCCACGGCCGGCCTCTCGCCGAGCCAGATCGCCTACCCGGTCCGCGGCGTGCTCCGCCGCCAGGCGAACACGCGCGTCCTGATGGCGACCGTGACCGGCGTGGACGTCGCGCACCGCCGGGTGCTCCTCGCCGACGGCGACCTGGCGTACGACTTCCTGATCCTCGCCCCGGGGGCGCGGCACTCGTACTTCGGCCACCCCGAGTGGGAGCCGCTGGCGCCGGGGCTCAAGACGATCGACGACGCGCTCGGCGTCCGGGCCCGCATCCTGTCCGCGTTCGAGCGCGCCGAGCGCGAGCGCGACCCGGAGCGCCGCCGCGCGCTGCTGACCTTCGTCGTGGTCGGCGGCGGCCCGACCGGGGTCGAGCTGGCGGGGGCGATCGGCGAGATCGCCTGCAAGGTGATGGCGCGCGACTTCCGCACCATCGACACGCGCGACACGCGGACGATCCTGGTCGAGGCGGGTCCGCGCATCCTGCCCGCCTTTCCTCCGGGCCTGGCCGAAAAAGCCGAGCGCTCGCTGGAGCGGCTGTGCGTGGAGGTCCGCGCCGGCGAGGCGGTGACGAGGCTCGAGGAGGGCGCGGTGTGGCTGGGCGCCGACCGGATCGCGTGCGCCACGGTGTTGTGGGCGGCGGGCGTCGCGCCCTCGCCCATCGGGCGCACGCTCGGCGTGCCGCTCGACCGCGCGGGGCGCGTGGTGGTCAACGCCGACCTCTCGATTCCCGGGCACCCGGAGGTGTTCGTGATCGGCGACCTCGCCGCCGCGAGCGACGAGCGGGGCCGGCCGCTGCCGGGCCTCGCGCCGGTCGCGATCCAGGAGGGCGAGTACGCCGCGCGCGTCGTGGCGCGGGAGGCCGGCGGACGGGGCGCGGCGGGCTCCCCGCCGCGCGCGCCGTTCCGGTATCGCGACCGGGGCACGATGGCCACGATCGGGCGCGCCGCGGCGGTGGTGGACCTCGGCCGCCTGCGGCTCTCCGGCTATCCCGCGTGGCTGCTGTGGTGCTTCATCCACATCCTGTGGCTGATCGGGTTCCGGAACCGGTTCGTGGTGATGATCGAGTGGGCGTGGGCGTACCTACGGTTCGAGCGATCGGCGAGACTGATAACTGGAGGCGCGGGAAGCGTGAGAGGTGAGGAGTGAGGGTCACTCCTCACTTCTCACTGATGCGCTCCACTCCTCTTGTGGTCACCCGGGCCTGCAGCAGCGGCAGCGCCGTTACCTCCCCGTCGCCAATCGCGATCGCCCCGTCCAGCGCCTTCTTGCCGAGCTCGATCCCCTCCGCGTCCCGCGCGAAGATCGAGGCGATCGGCTCCGACGCGTGCACCGGCTGGCCGGGGCGCGCGGTGATCACGAAGCCCACCGTCGGATCCACCGCGTCCTCCACCTTCCGCCGGCCGCCGCCCATCTCGACCACGGCGCGGCCGATGGCGCGCGGCTCCACCCTGAGGACCGTGCCCGACTTCCGGGCGTAGTACACCTCGACCTCGGAGGCCTGCGGCAGCAGCGACGGGTCGTCCACCACCGCCGGATTGCCGCCCTGCGCCTCGATGATCTTCTGGAACGTCTCGGCGGCCTTCCCGTTCCCGAGCGCCTCCTCGAGTCGCTTCCGCGCCGCGGCGCGGTCCTTCTCGCCCGCGAGCACCAGCATCTCGACGCCCTCGGCGACGGTGACCTCGTGCAGGTCACGCGGGCCCTCGCCGCGCAGGCCCATGATCGCCTCTTCGGCCTCGAGCGCGTTGCCGCACGCGCGGCCGAGCGGCCGGTCCATCGCGGTGAGCAGGGCGACGGTGGGGCAGCCGCGGTCCTCGCCCAGCTCGATCATCGTCCTGGCGAGCGTCAGCGAGCGCTCGGCGTCGGTGATGAAGGCGCCGCTGCCCTGCTTCACGTCGAGCACCAGCCCGTTGAGCCCCTCGGCGAGCTTCTTCGACATGATGCTCGCCGCGATCAGCGGCACGCACTCGACGGTGGCCGTCACGTCGCGCAGCGCGTACAGCTTCTTGTCCACCGGCGCGATCTCCGGCGTCTGGCCGATCATCGCGCAGCCGATCCTCTCGACCTGAGCGCGGGTCGCCTCGAGCGACAGGTCGGTGCGGAAGCCCGGGATGCTCTCCAGCTTGTCGAGCGTGCCGCCGGTGTGGCCGAGGCCGCGGCCGCTCATCATCGGCACCGCGACGCCGCACGCCGCCACCAGGGGCGCGAGGATCAGCGACACCTTGTCGCCCACGCCGCCGGTGGAGTGCTTGTCGACCACCTTGCGGCCGAGCCTGGAGAAGTCGAGCCGGCTCCCGGACGCCATCATCCCGTCGAGCAGGCCCGCGGTCTCCTCGCGCGTCAGCCCCTTGAGGAAGCAGGCCATCAGCAGCGCGCTGATCTGGTAGTCGGGAACGGCGCCGGCCTGGTAGGCCGTGAGCAGCTCGCGCCACTCGGCCGCCGTGAGGGCGCCGCCGTCGCGCTTGCGCTCGATCAGGGCGGGGACGAACATTAGGCCACCCTCACCCCACCGGGGAGCCGTCCATGCGCGCGATAGCGTTGCCCACCACGCTCGCCGCCCTGCTCGTCGGCGCCGCGGCCCCGCTGGCCGCGCAGACCGTCGCCGCCCACCTCGCCGCGGGCGACACCGCGCGCTGCGAGCGCCTCTCGCCGGCCGCGCTGGCGCACTTCCGCGAGGCGCTGGCCCTCGACTCGCTGAGCTACGAGGCGAACTGGAAGGCGTCGCGCGAGCTGACCGACATCGGCAAGCTGATGCCCGACGCGCAGCGCCGGGAGCGGGACTCGGTGTACGCCGAGGCGCTGGCGCTGGCGCGCCGCGCGGTGCGGGTGGACTCGCTGGGCGCCGACGGCCACTACATGGTCGCCGTGGCCGCGGGCCGTGTGGCCCTCACCAAGAGCGCCAAGGAGCGGGTGCGCTCGGCGCGCCTGGTGCGCGACGAGGCGCTGCGGGCCGTGGCGCTCGATCCCCGTCACGACGGCGCGCTGCACGTGCTCGGCCGGTGGAACGCCGAGATCATGCGGCTGCCGGGGCTCACCAAGTTCTTCGCGAAGACGTTCCTGGGCGCGTCGATCTTCAACGCGGCGTCGTGGGACAGCTCGTTCGTCTACTTCGACCGCGCGATCCAGCTGAACCCGCAGAACATCTACCATCACCTCGACCTCGCCGAGGCGCTGGTGGACGACGACCGCCGGGCGGAGGCGCGGCCGCACCTCGAGGAGGTGGGGCGGCTGCCGCTGGGCTGCGACGTGGGGGACCCGTCGTACAAGCAGCGGGCGACCGAGCTGCTGCAGAAGATCACTCGCCGGTAGCTTCGTCGCGGAGATGGCGCCGCTGCGCACGCGCGCGGCGGACCCGCTCGCGCGCTTCCTCGTAGCGGTCGCGCGCGTCGCCGGTGAGCTGGCGCGCCCGCCGCGCCAGCGTGCGCCGCGTCTCGGCGCCGGTCTGCGGCGCCAGGAGCAGGGCCAGGCCGGCCCCGACCAGCGCCCCCAGGATGAGGCCCGCCGCGAACGTGCGGGCCCTGCCGTTTCCACCCTCACCGCTCATCGCCCTCTCCGGCCACGGGGCCGAGAACGTAGCACGGCGCGACGGTGCGCGCCAACCGGGACGCCCGCCGGTGACGCGCGGCTGACGTCCCGGGGTCACACCCTGCGGCACGCCACCGGAGTCCGCGCCATGCGTCCGCTCGCCTGCCTGCTCGCCGCCGGCGCCGCCGCGCTCGCCGCGGGCGCCTGCGAATCGCCCACCGCCGCGAGCGCGGACCTCGGGCCCGTGGTGGCCCTCGATTCCCTCCGCACGGTCGACGCCGCCGGGCTGCCGTGCTGCGCCGTGGACTCCGCGGGCGGGCGCGCCACCCTGGTCGGGGGAACGCTGACCTTCCGCCGCTACGCGCACTACACCGACACCACCGCCACGCCCGCCGGTCCGATGTCCGCCGCCTGCGTGACCGGCGTGCCGGACGGATCGACCCTCCACCAGAACGGCCTGGTGACGGTGGGCGACAGCGTGGGCTACCTGGTCATCCCCTGCCACGTCGGCACGTACAGCCTCGCCGTCACCGTGCGGCTCGCCTTCGCCGACGGCGGCTCGAAGACCAGGGACGTGATCGTGTCGTCGGGGACCTACGCGTGGCGGCAGGACACGCTGTCGCTCGTGGACGCCACCATCCGCCTCGTGGCCGCGACGATGTCGTGGGACACCGTCATCGTCGCGGCCCCGAGCCACACCTACAAGCTCCAGGCTGTCGCGGCGTACTGAGCTGTCCCCGCCGCGCCGGCCGCCTCGCATCCGGACCGGCCGCGACGGCCCGCCGGCACGGGACCGGCCAGCGCGATCTTGCGCTAGAAGAGCACCCCTCCGGTGAGAACGAACGCGCTGGTGCTCTTCACGAGCACCACGCGCAGCTCCCCGAACGGCGTGAACTTGCCCAGGCCGGGGAAGTCCGCGCCGCCGAGGATGTTCAGGCCGACACCCGTCCGCTTGATGCCGTGCAGAAGAGCGAGCCCGGTGCCGACGTACGGCGACACGGTCTTGAGCGTGGGGATCTGGAAGTGATAGGTCGCGTTCCCGTCGGCCCCCCAGACCGTGCCGGCGCTCGGGAAGTAGACGTTGAACGCTCCGACCACGCCGAGGCCCGGCGCCGTCGGAATCGCCTTGGCGAGGCTCGCCTCCACGCGACCGCCCACACCGAAACCGATGCTGTTGCTGGCCCAGTCGAGCTGCGGACCGAACTGGATCTGGGCGTGAGCCGGACGATTGATCGCGACGGCCAGGCACACGAGCGCGATTGCGGTCGGCAGACACTTGCACATGCGCACGGATCCTCCTCGAGTGTGAGCTGTCAGATGTCCCGGATGACCAGCGACCGACGGCAATAGATATGGGACGGCGTGACGGCTACGGCTACCTGCCTCATCGCAAGAAACCGATGGTTTTTGTAGGAGATTCGAAACGGGGCGCGTGGCAGTTGCGCCGCGGCGAGCGAAGCACGACAATGCGGGCGCGCGTCATCACTCGCACGAGGGAGACACCCATGACGAAGCCGCTTGGCGCCGCCCTGCTCGCGTCCGTCGTGGTCGCTGCCGGATGCGTCGGCTCGATCTTTCCGCTGTGGAGCGGACCCGAGATGGTGTTCGACGCCCGTCTCGTCGGCACGTGGCACCAACCGGGCGCGAAGGGCTGGATCGACGTCCGCGCCTCCGGTCCCTTCACCTACCGCGTGATGGTCCGGGACGATTCGGGGAAGACGGGCACGTTCGCCGGGATGCTCGGCCGCCTCGACGGCCGGCTGGTGCTCGACCTCCAGCCCGACGTGACGCACCTCGACGCGCCGCAGCAGTTCATCGGGATGCTGCAGCCGCTGCACGCGTTCCTGATCGTCGACTCCCTCGGCGAGCGCCCGCAGCTCAGCCTGCTCGACCCGGACTCGCTCAAAGCGTACCTCGCCACGCACCCGGGCGCGGTGCGGGCCGACACGCTCACGGCCGGCGTCGTGCTGGAGGCGGGGCCGCGGGAGCTGCAGGCGTTCCTCCGCGGATACCTGCAGCGGCCTGGCGTCGCCGAGGCCCAGACGCCGGGCCTCACGCGCTGCCACGACTGCCAGGTGCCGCCGCGCTGAGGCGGCGCACGGCCGGCCGGCCCGCGAGCCCGAATCTCCCGGCGTGCGCCC
>Ga0187778_10001174_pt1 | contig 18433 bp, 20 predicted proteins | sample 1015_Q2_SP5_20_M_FD_132418 | JGI IMG/M metagenome (GOLD analysis project Ga0187778, IMG submission 132418) | Tropical peat soil microbial communities from peatlands in Department of Meta, Colombia - 1015_Q2_SP5_20_MG | ecosystem: Environmental > Terrestrial > Soil > Wetlands > Peat | place...
GATATACCGTGTTGCGACGAGAAATATCAACTCCGATCTGATACTGGCCGTCTGCATGGTAGAATCCAATTTCAACCCCACTGCGAAGAGCAATAAGGGTGCAATGGGCCTTATGGGCATATTACCCGGAGCCTGGCTGGATGAACTGAAGACTCAGGGGATTGTACAGGACAAAGGGGATCTCTATCAGATATCGAATAACATAGCATCAGGCGCATATGTCCTGCAGAAGTATCTCTCAAGAACCAAAACGCTCGAGAGAGCCCTCATTGATTATGTGGGAGGGGACCGCGATTATGTACGCAAGGTGATGAAGGCGTTGGGCGAGCTTTATCTCGCAAAATGGTCAAAGCCGGTTGCTGTATAATTCCTGCGAGAATCAGGTTTTGGGGGAAATGCAAAACCTCTCTCTCCCCTTTGAAAAGAAAGGAATCTGGGAGGGGTTTTGTCATACCCTTATCTTTGGTATTGTCCGTTACTGCGACGGTTTTTGCATCCCCTTGCGACCAGGTCCCCCGGGCCTTTGCGGCCTGCATTTTTTCAGCTCATCTGCATTGCTCGCCGCCTGGACACAGGCCTTTTCTTCATTGAGTCTGGTCAATCGCTCCTCAATCTTCTGAAGGATGTTTGATTTAGCTTCATTGAAGTTCTCAGGCGTAATGTTCTTCATCTCCATACCGTGGGAAGGGGGCATGTTTTCTGCCCGCATCTCAGAAAAGGAGATTTGTGCAAATACGACACACAGCACCCCAGTGAAAATAAAAACGAATGTTCTTTTCATGTTCTCTCACCTCCTTTATTGTGTGCGCAATTTTGTTTATTGGACAGAAAGACACGGAAAAGGTTTAAAAGCGATTCACAAAAGGATCCTGTATGTCCCGGAAAGACCATGAGTGGTGAATCGTAAAAAGTCAACGCTCCTGAAAGTCAAAAGGAAGAATAACAATGAACAGTGGACGCAACCCGGCATGGGCTACAGTTCCAAAAGACGTGAACGGTAAAAAGTAAATAGGTCACTAACAGCAAGGTTTTCCGTATATAATAAATACATTATCTGAAGGAGGGAATAGTATGGTGCCTGAAGATCTGGCAGGACTGAGAAGACTCTATATGGGATTCACTGCTGCCCGCGTGGTGATCACTGCGAACACCCTGGGGGTTTTTGATTGCCTGGTGCAGGCGGTGAATGCGGTCGATGCAGCAAGAAAACTGAAGACGGATGAACGGGCCATGGAAATATTGCTCGATGCTCTGACAGGCATAGGACTGGTTGTCAAGAACAAGAACGGCAGATACCGGAATTCTCGGGTGAGCAGCCGCTATCTTGTGAAAGGCGCGCGCTTCTATCAGGGAGATATTGTGAGCCATGCATCCACCATGTGGCAGAACTTCTCCTGTCTCGATAACGTTGTGAGGACCGGAAAGCCCGCCAGGCAGGGTTTTGACCACGAATCATTCATTATGGGCATGCATAACCTGGCTGTGCTCCGCACAGAAGACCTTATCAGGGCTGTCGGGCTGCGAGGGGTCAAGACCATTCTCGATTTGGGCGGTGGCCCGGGCACCAATGCCTTGGCAATGGCAAAAAGGGGAGTGAAGGCCTTCATCTTTGACCTTCCTGAGACCATCGCGATTGCGAGAAAGGTCGCCCGCCGCGAAGCAGTGAAAGGTCTTCACTGTATCGCCGGTAACTTCCACGAGGATGATATCGGCTCAGGGTATGACCTCATCCTGCTAAGCCAGATATTCCATGCGTTTTCCACTGGGGAAAACAAGGCCCTCCTTGCCAAGTGCAGAAATGCCCTGAACCCTGGGGGCAGGGTGGTGGTGCAGGAATTCCCAATTAATGATGCACGGACTTTCCCTCCCCACAGCGCCCTCTTTTCGGTCAACATGCTTGTGGGTACCGAGAGCGGCCGCTGTTACCCGCCCCGGGAGATGAAACAGTGGCTGAAAAAAACAGGGTTCTGTAATATCGTGGTCAAAAACCTTCCTGAGACGGTCCTTGTCGAGGGCACGGCAGGGAATGGACAGAAATAAGATCACAGTGCGTTACGGCAACTTTCCAAGCGCAATGACGAAGGATCATAGGTCGCACATTCTTTACACCGGGCATCCTCGCCTTTGTCCATCGCTGATAGATAGTTTGAAAGACCGGAGTTGTATTCGTGCTCATTGTTGATACACTTTTCTAAAAAGGTTCGTTCACCGAAATCATTTTGCGCGACTAATGTGAATGGAAGGAGGATGGCATGAAAATCATATGGAGTATTGCGGTGGCTTTTTCACTCGTATTGGCAGGTACAGCATCTGCTGCGGCAAAACCGGACATCGAAGGGAAGGAAGTGAGCTACCGTGCTACGGGTGTGGAAATGAAGGGATACCTTGCGTACGACAGGAATGTCACGGGTGAGCGGCCCGGGGTTCTTGTAGTGCATGAATGGTGGGGGCTTAACGAATATGCGCGGAAACGTGCACGTATGCTTGCAGAGATGGGGTACACTGCTCTTGCAGTTGACATGTATGGAGGGGGAAAACAGGCAATGCATCCTGATGATGCAGGTAAATTCTCGTCAGAGCTCATGAAAAACTTCGATACTGCAAAGGCACGGTTCGTGGCCGCATTGGACTTTCTCAAGAAACAGCCCACTGTCGACCCTGAGAGGATTGCTGCCATCGGGTATTGTTTTGGCGGAGGAATTGTGCTGAATATGGCACGACAGGGTGTTGATTTGAAGGGAGTTGCGAGCTTCCATGGAAGCCTGGCTGCGGTGAAACCAGCCCAGCAGGGGGTGAAAGCCAAACTTCTTGTCCTTCATGGAGCGGATGATAAATTCGTCACCTCTGAGCAGATTGTGGCGTTCAAACAGGAGATGACAAATGCGGGAGCTGATTTCCGGCTTATCGAATACCCGGGAGCTATCCACAGCTTCACCAATCCTGATGCTGATGAATATGCGAAAAAATTCAACCTGCCGCTTGGCTATAACGCAGAGGCCGACAAAAAATCATGGGAGGAACTGACGAAGTTTCTTGGGAAGATTTTTAGGAAATAATGCGGAAAGAAATAAAGTTAGAGCGCTGTGGCATAAGAGCCAGGGAGGGAAGGGTTCGGGTGAAAATAACATTGTGAAATTGCGTGAAAGATCTTGTATAATGATTCAGAAGAATTTCAGGGGGCTGCTCGCGTAGCTCATGAAACACAAAAAAATTATTCATAATGGAGGTGTATGATGCGTTATCTGGTTTTTCTGTTGTTGTTATTACCTTCCTTAACGTTCGCAGGGCAGGGAGAAAACTTTTCTCTGAAATGTGAAGACATTTCAGGAGGACAATGCAAGAAGGCATGCGTTGAGAGTGATACCAAAGTGAAACGGGTTGAGATAATGGAGGGAGAGAAAAAAGGGACAGTCGCTGATACGGATTGCAGCGCGTCTGGCAAGGATTATGTCTGTTGCGTTGAAAAAGAAAAAATCAAAAAATAGCCCCCTTCTCATCCCTGAACACTTCATGAGAGGAAGGGACTCCTGGCGGTCGTCACAGGATATGGTGCGTTTGGTGTCCGGCTTGCTATGGTTATTTCCACGTGTGTTCAGGGTATTGCCATGACTATCCGATTCCGAAACGGCCGATGGAAGGAGGCAAGGCCCTGGGGCTGAATGGATTCTTTGGGCCTTTTTGCTTATTTCAAACACAACCCGGAATAATCAGCCGCCCAGGACATTCTTTTTATTCTGTTTTTGCTGGTACATTAATGCATCTGACCGGGCCAACAGCTCATCCAGAGACTTCACGCATTCAGGGGTACAACGAAGAATTCCAGTACTGAACGATAACTGATAATCTCTGCCTTTGTTCTCATTCCGCGCGCGGAGGTGCATTTGAAGTCGGTCGGTGAGCGTCTGCTCCGAGGGAATGTCCACGCCCTCTACGAGGAGGACCGAGAACTCATCGCCGCCCATGCGGCCGATGATGTCTGACTCACGAAAGCACTGCTTCAGGATCAATGCTGTCTCTGCGATGGCAGCATCACCCTCCTGATGGCCATATCTATCGTTGATGGTTTTTAAGCCATCCATATCAACGGCAATGATAATCATTCCTTTCTTGAGCCGCCGGGCCATCTTTATGTGCTGTTCGGCCATGGCCAGAAAACCCCTTCTGTTGTAAATCCCGGTCAGCTCATCACTCAACAACTGGACTCGCAGCTGTTCTTCTACATGTTTTCTCTTTGTAATATCGTTGAGGGTGACGACTGTGCCCCAAAACTTCTCACTCACGTCCAGCATATGCTTCAATCTGACATGAAACCAGCGCATACCCTCCGCTGTCTCAAGCTCAATGTCAAAGGCACTCTCCCCGTCCGTGTCTGTCTCAAGCCCTTTGAGTTTATCGTCTAGCCACGGGAGATACTGGTTGTTCGGGCTTTCGTCATAGTACCGTGAGCCGGGGATATTCATACCCGTCAGAAGCAAAGCGGCCGAATGGTTGAGGTTCTCGATCTGATTTTCACGGTCTAACAGGAAAATGGGCTCGTGGATGCTTTCAAAAATGGTGAGATACTTGTTCTTTTCGTTTGTCATAAAACGGTTCGTGGCCTGAAGTTCATCAAACCGGGCGTTATCACCCTGGGAAGACCATTCGCTGCAAAAGCCGATCTCTATCCTGTCAAATACACGATTCACAAAAAGGGTATAGAGCTCTTCCTCGATCTCCTCCAGCGATGACCCCAAGATCAAGTCTATATAGCTTTGGCGATAGTATTTCATCAGGCCAAGGAACATTGCGATACTGATGCCCCGCGCCCTGTGGCGTCGGGCCTCTTGGACACCAAAGGCTGCGATTTGGTCCTCGCCAACCTTTTCATCGGGATGCAGTTCAGGTGGTGCGTTATACCTACGGACGGCAGAAATGAGGGTATCAGACAGTCCTTTGACGGAGATCCTCCAAGCCTCCGCGAGGGTCGAGGTATACATGGTATAGCCGCGATCTTTCGCGTAGAAAAGTACTCTGTGCATGAGCCAGTCTTCGTGGGTTGCAATAAGTTCTGAAAGCGGTTTCATGTTAAGGGGACCATCATCCTGCCTATCCTGTGTCATATACTCTCCTCGTGTATGATGTCTCTTACCATAATGATAAAGGTTCATCAACCCTACCCAAAACTCTATAGGGCAAGACTGATGCCAGTCTGGCAAGTGAGGCAGAAGTACACCATGTTACTCATAACTATGTGATATACAATATTTTATTTTTCATGGACTATTAAGGTCTCACATGAGAAAATATTCTCATATTGTGCATTGTGGTCAAAACCAGGACGGTACGACCGGAAATCGGTCAAGTTCAAAAGTCCAGGCGACAGAAAACGAATACATGCTATAATGGTGCTCATCAGGGTGCCTCAGATATAAAACACATGGTAAACAGAAAAAACAGGGACCTCGCCTATCTCTCCATCGTTCTTTTCCTTGCGTTTTTTCTTACTGTTTTCACGCTCATTTTGAACCTTGGGCATACCCGTTGGGAGTTCCTTTCTTCGTACGTTCGGTATCCGCTCACAGAAGCCCTCATTGATTTTAATTTTCTGTTTTTATTAGGACTGCTGTTTGTGTTGTATCGTCGCTGGAGAAGGGAAAGGAGTGCGCGCAAGAGCAGTGAGGGAACGCTCCTTTCTTTGCAGAAGGCTGTTGAGACCATGCAGATAGGCGTAACGATCACTGACCGCAAGGGGAAAATCATTTACATCAATCCTGCTGATGCGGAGATGCACGGGTACCGCGTGGAAGAACTGATGGGCAAGGACGCGAGAATGTTTGCTCCCCCTGAGATATGGAAGGCAAAGTCCCCGCAGCCAATGCTTACGAGATTTCGACGTGAGACTCTGAATACGAGGAAAGACGGCAGTACGTTTCCCGTGCAGCTTATGTCGGATGTAGTCACGGATTCCGAGGATGAGGTTTTTGCGGTCATCACCACGTGTGAGGATATTAGCGAGCGCAAGAAGAATGAAGAGACCATAAATCAATTGGCTTTTTATGACCCCCTCACAGGCCTGCCGAACCGTTCGCTGTTTAATGACCGTTTGAATCAGGAACTGGCAAAGGCACGCAGACATGAAGAGTTGCTCGCACTGATGTTCCTTGACATTGACCGGTTTAAGGTGGTGAACGATACCCTGGGGCACGCGGTAGGTGACCTCCTGCTCAGGGAAGTGGCGCAACGGCTAAAGGGCATTATCCGTGAAGGAGATACAGTCAGCCGCTTTGGAGGCGATGAGTTCGTCATGATCTTTCCAGATACCACTGGCGCAGAGGACATTTCGGTCATTGCGGAAAAGATCCTGAGGAATTTGTCTGACGTATATATGTTGAATGGGACTGACGTTCATATTACGGTGAGCATTGGCATAAGCGTATTCCCTGACGATGGTAACGAACAGGAACTTCTTGTGAGGAATGCCGACACTACAATGTACTTTGCCAAGGAACAAGGAAGAAATAACTACCAATTCTACAGTGCGACGATCAATGAGAATGCTTTGGAGAGGCTTATCCTGCAAAGCCATCTCAGGAAAGCAAACAACAATGAATTCATTGTACACTACCAGCCCCAGGTGGACCTGAGGAGCGGCAGGATTTCCGGCGCAGAAGCACTTGTCCGCTGGCAGCATCCTGAGTATGGTCTGCTGAGCCCTGTTAAATTTATTCCTCTCGCAGAAGAAATAGGGCTCATTTCGTCCATCGGGAAGCACGTATGTTTTACCGCCTGCGCTCAAAACAAAGCCTGGCAGGAAGCAGGATTTTCGCCCTTTTGTATGGCCATCAATATTTCCATGTACCAATTCAATCAAAAAGACTTTATCAAGATGCTGAAAGGTGTGTTGGATGAGGTGGGACTTGCGCCTGAGTACGTGGAACTGGAATTGACTGAAAGTATTGTGATGCAAAACCCAGAACAGACTGCATCAACACTCAATGAGCTGAAGGCCCTCGGAATACACTGCGCTATCGATGATTTTGGCACAGGGTATTCCTCGTTATCTTATTTGAAGAACCTCCCCATAGGGAAACTGAAACTGGACAAGTCTTTTGTGAATTCCCTTACTAAGAATCCCAACGATGACGCGATTTCAAGGGCGGTCATTTCTATGGCGCACAGCCTGAACTTACGGGTGGTTGCCGAGGGAGTGGAGACTGCCGAGCAGCTGGACTTTTTACGCGCCCACCAATGTGACGAAGCGCAGGGATATTTTTTTGGCAAACCTCTGCCCGCAAGGGAATTCGTGCAATTGCTCATTACGGGGGGTGAACAACACCTTGGGATTCCCTTCCCGATTGAACAGTGATGTCCGAGTTTCTTCCCTGCATGGATTCGTTTCCTGTCAGATAAAGAGACTGAGCGGGGTAGTCGTGGCACAGGATATCTGAGACGTGGTCTCTAGGAAGTGCTGAGGGAGTTGCATTGTTCCTTTAAGATGTACTTTAATAATACCATCCTCAAAAATCATTAGAGGGGTTATGAGCAGTGGATAGAATACTCAACAAAGTCCAGGAGCTTGCCTTGCTTCATGACAAGGTCGACCCACGAATTGTCAAAGATAAGAACATTAAACTGGGCCTCAGGAATGAGGATGGCACAGGCGTCTTTGTGGGCATTACGAGCAAGGGCCAGGTAATCGGCTATGAGAAGGTCGCCCATGGCGATGGTATTGAGCAGGTCAATCCCGTACCGGGAAAGCTCTTCTATTGCGGGTATGACGTTGTGGAGCTGGTCCGAGAAAAGGAAAATGAGGGTCGGTTCGGTTTTGAGGAGACCGTCTACCTGCTCCTCACTGGTGAACTTCCGTCAATGCAAGACCTGAAGGCCTTCTCCCAGCTGTTGGGAAAAAAACGGGCGCTTCCCGCTGAAGTAAAACAGATGATCCTCAGCAGGCCCTGTCACAACGACCAGATGGGGTCTCTCCACACCATCGTGTCGGCGATGCACCTGTTTGACAAACACCCGAATTCCATTGACATGAATGATGTGACGCGGCAATGTATCGAACTCATTGCACAATTTCCGACCATTATCGCCTATAACTATCTTACGTCGACGATGGAGAAAAAGTCTGTCACGCAATTGAGAGAGCCGGAGCCGCAGCTGAGCATGGCCGAAAACTTTCTGCACCTGCTGTTGGGCGAAGTGCCTGACAGGGCCACCGCGGAACTCTTTGACACGATGCTGATTTTTCATGCCGAGCACGGCGGAGGGAACAACTCCACATTCTCGACCCGGTGTGTCTCATCATCCGGCGCAAATACCTATATGGCGCTCTGTGCAGGAATTGGCTCACTCTCCGGCCACCTGCATGGAGGAGCCAACGAGGCGGTTGTGAGAATGATCCAGGACATGAAGCACAAGGTAACGAATTGGGAGAGCGATGACGAGGTGTCAGAGTACCTTGGAATGATCTTGGACAAGAAGGCCGGTGACAGGTCAGGAAAGATTTACGGCCTGGGACACGCCGTGTATACCGTCTCAGATCCCCGGGCAGTATTCCTGGATCAGCGGGCAGGGACGCTCGCAAAGGCGGCCGGACGGGAGGAGGAGTTTTCGCTTTATAAGAGGATTGCGCGTATAGCGCCGCGGCTTGTGAAGGAAAGAAAGGGAAAGGTAGTCTGCACCAATGTGGACTTTTACTCTGGTTTTGTGTATCAGTGCATGGGCATTCCTCAAGAGCTCTTTACGCCGATCTTTGCCATGGCGCGCGTGGCAGGCTGGTCCGCACACAGGATCGAGGAGATTGTTCAGGGCCGGATTATAAGACCTTCCTATGTCACGTCGTTAAAAGGCAAGAAGACTTACATCCCCCTCCCCAACCGCTGAGCGCCCGGTGCAGATAGCACAGTAAAGGGCACTTTTCCCTCGAACGCAAGGGCGACCACCACGATGAGCTATGGCAGCCCTGGAGAATATGGGCTACAGCCAAAACGCTCCGGTGGCTGATAGGAAGGAACGAGTTCGTTTCCACCCGTAAGAAAGCAATCCTTGTCTGCCTGGGAGGCCTGCACCTCGTCGATTAATCTCATCATCTCATAGAGGGTCTTTGCCAGGAAGGCGGATACCTTCAGTCCCTGTACCGGTATCCCCCTCGTATACCATGTGAAGAATTTCCGGAAGTGAACGACACCGGTCTTTTCACCGTAGAAGGCGGCATTCGATGCAAGATGCTCTTTCATAATTCTGGTAATATCGCTGACATCGGGGCTGGAAGATACTGTCCTGCTCTCAAGATACTCCATTGTTTTGGGAAATATCCAGGGATTGCCGAGGGCTCCTCTTGCCACAGCTACGCCATCGCATCCGGTCTCTTGAAACAGTCTCTCGATGAAATGTGGTGTAAGGGCATTTCCACCTGCAATTACTGGTATTGCCACTGAATCTTTTACCCCCCCTAGTATGTGGTAATCTACCTCTCCGCCGTATCCCTGCATTTTCGTTCTTCCGTGTATAAAAAGCCCGTTCACTCCTGCGTCCTGTGCCCGGAGTGCAATCTCTGTTGCGTTGACCTGTGTCTCATCCCAGCCTGAGCGTATTTTGAGCGTGACAGGGATACCGCTCTCTTTGACCATACACCCCAGGAGGCTTTGAAGTTTTGCGGGCTCTCTGAGCAGGGCAGCACCTTCCCCTCTCGACACCACCTTCTTTACCGGACATGCTGCATTAAGATCTATGAGATCAAAGGCATATTCTGAGAGAATATCCAGCGCCCTTTTGATGCGTTCCGTATCAGCCGCGAGGATCTGGACTCCCAAAGGCCTGTCATCACTTGTGGCGTCAAGCATCTTCAAAGTATTTTTGCTTCCGTGGGTGAGGGAACTGGCGCTTATCATCTCGGTGAATGCCAGTTCGCATCCAAAGGACCTGTTGATCAGACGGAAGGGCAGGTCACTTATCCCGGCCATGGGAGCAAGGACGAGGGAACTAGGAACCTTCAGATCTCCGATGGAAAGCATGTCCTATATTATACACGACACAACGGGGGGAAAGGAGAGAGGCTGATCATGGAGTGAGGCCCTTGAACCAGCGGGGCTATTTCTTATCTTTTTTCGAAATATACCAGAGCGCGGCTGCGCCGGTGAGCGTCGCTGCCCCGGTTCCAATACCAATCTTCCACATCATTTTTCGAGTTTTGATCCTTTTTTCCCTTATCCTTGAGTATCTTTGCGCAGCCTTTTCGCAGTAATCCATATCTTCTTTGTGGAACCCGAACACCTGGGTGAAAAGACTTGTTCTCTCATCTATTACCGATTGGAGCAGGGACCAATACTTCACCCTGTCAAGAGACGCTTTTTTCTTCCTTAAGTCATTTTCTTCTGAAATGGTGTGTATAAACCGCTCCAGCAGGTCCTTGTCCGCACCCTTATAGATGGAAAGCGCCGGATCTCCGATCCTATGGAGGATCGGCCATTGACAGGTCTCCTCCAGCCTGTAGATTTCGGACCAGGACATTTTCCCCGCCATCCTGAGGATGATAATCTTCTTAACTGAATCATAGAACTTTCTTAATTCTTCGTCCTTAAAATCAGTCCCCTTAAAATTCGCCGAAAATTGTACGAACGTTATCACCCTCAGTCTCCTCGCATTATGCAGTCGACTCTATTGTACCATGCCCTGAGGATAGGGAAAGACATTTTTTGTGGGGTGTGTTGGTATAATTATTCGGGAGAGATTATGAAAAAAGACGTGGTGATTATCGGGGCTGGAGCGGCTGGCCTGATGTGCGCACTCACTTCAGGCCAGCGCAAACGATCAGTGCTGGTTCTCGAACACACAGGGAAGATTGCGAACAAGGTGCGCATTTCAGGAGGAGGAAGGTGCAATTTCAGCAATCTCTCCATGAGCAGCGGTTATTATGTCAGCCGTAATTCCCACTTTTGCAAATCCGCACTTGCCCGTTTCACCCCGCACGACTTTATCCTCATGATGGAGAAGCACGGTATCAGATATTATGAAAAGGAAAAGGGGCAATTATTCTGTAAAGGTAGTTCCGGAGAGCTTATTCGCATGTTTCAAAAGGAGTGTTCCGACGCCGGAGTAGATATCTTCACAGGTTGCCGCATTGACGCCATAAGGAAAGAAGGCTGTTTCATCGTCACAACGAATCTCGGGACAGTCGAATCCTCTTCTCTGGTCATTGCTACAGGCGGATTGTCTTACCCGAAGCTCGGCGCGACCGACAGCGGCATACGGATCGCCACGCAGTTTGGCCTTAAGGTCACCATGCTGAAACCTGCCCTCGTCCCGCTAACCCTTGGAAAAGAAGACCTGAAGAACCTTGGTGAATTGAGTGGCCTGTCCCTTGACACAACAGTCAGCTGTAACAAAACACTCTCCGATGGTAAAATCCTCTTCACTCACCGGGGGCTGAGCGGACCTGCCATTCTCCAGAGTTCCCTTTATTGGGAAAAAGGGGTTCCCCTGACTATCGATCTCCTTCCAGGGAAGGACCCTTATTCACTTCTTGTGGCAAGACGCGACTCTAAAATGAAAATAGAAAATCTTCTCTCCACCTATCTGCCCGGACGTTTTGCAAAAAAATGGTGCACACTCTCTATTACGCCAAAGGTGATGAATCACTACACTGAGGGAGAATTACGGGAAATTGCATACAGGCTCGGGCACTGGCAGATACTCCCCGAAGGGACTGAAGGATATGGAAAGGCAGAGGTAACTTTTGGAGGCGTTGATACTGAAGATCTCTCATCCAGGACTATGGAGACAAAAAAGGTACCGGGCCTCTATTTTATCGGTGAGGTTGTTGATGTCACCGGACATTTGGGAGGATATAATCTTCAATGGGCCTGGTCATCCGGGTATGCGGCAGGTCTATATGCATAATGAACATTTCTTGGTAAGAGAAGTATCACCGGATTTCCTTTTTGTCTTTCCGAGGGCGCTATTCCTTGGTAGCCAAGTGAGAAACGAAGCATGAAAGCAATTATCCTCGCCTCAGCATCTCCAAGGAGAAGGGATATACTCGAGAAAACAGGATTGAAGTTTACTGTAGATGCGAGCTGTTATGAAGAGAAGTTCACCTCAAAAATGGGACCAAGGGCTCTCGCAAGGTTCCTGTCCCTTCAGAAGGCACAGTCAGTAGCTGCCAGGCACAGGAACGCCCTTATCATCGCAGCGGACACACTCATTTTTTTTGAAGGGGAGGTGTTCGGCAAACCTCACACAAAAGAAGAGGCATTGCGGATGCTGAGGAGACTGAACGGGGGAGTGCATACAGTGGTTACGGGATTCACGATCATTGACACGAAAAGTGGAAAAAAAATGTCCAGGTCTGCGGAGACAATGGTCCACTTCAGAAGACTCACAACGAAGCAGATAGAGCCTTATATAGCGTCAGGTGAGCCTCTGGATAAGGCAGGAGGATACGCGATTCAGGGACAGGGAGCGTTCCTCATCAGGAAGATTGAGGGCGATTTCTTCAATGTGGTGGGACTTCCACTGAGGATGGTAATCCAGGGCCTGAAAGAATTCGGGGTCAATATCTCCCTGAGCAAAGATAGTTCAGGAATAAAAAGAGGCTGACGTATTGACATTCATTCATTTAGCTTTGATCTATCCCTTGAAAAATATCCGGTTTGTCGCTGGCGATGCCATCCACCCCTTTGGCACTAAACTCCCTTGCCTCTTCAGGTTTATGCTCTCGCTCCGCGATGACCCACCTTCAGAAACATGGGACTCTCCCTTCCTTGCATGATTTGCTCCCTATTCATTTCCTTTGAGATTCAGGGACAAGAACAAACATTGCAAAGCCGAATGCTTTACGGAATAGACACCACAATACCCATTCCATATTACTTCCAATATAGATGATTCATGCCTCGGGGAGCAATTTCTTACCTTGGGGTAAGGGGTCTTCATACTTTTTTCATGATTCCAATGTATTATTTAATTAGAGGAATAAGGATGATGAAAAAGAAAGAGGCAATTATGGGCCGTATTATCAACAAAATACTTTTTATAGGAGTGATGGTGACAATGACATTCTCGCTCGCAGATGCCGCAAATCTCGAAAAGGCGACTTTTGCAGGGGGCTGTTTCTGGTGTATGGTTCCGCCTTTTGAGAAGCTCGAGGGTGTGAAGGAAGTGGTGTCGGGCTATACAGGCGGTCACAAGGACAATCCGACCTACGAGGAGGTCTCCTCAGGAAAGACGGGCCACGTTGAGGCAATTCAGGTGACCTTTGATCCCTCAAAGATATCCTATGAGAAACTTCTCAATGTCTTTTGGCATCAGATTGACCCCACTGACCCTGGGGGACAGTTCGTGGACAGGGGGGCTCAGTACCGCTCTGTGATTTTTTACCATACTCTTGGGCAGAAGGCACTGGCCGAGAAATCTAGGGATGAACTCCAGAAATCGGGCCGCTTCAAGAAGCCTATTGTCACAGAAATCCTCACTGTGGGGAAATTCTATCCTGCAGAGGAATATCACCAGGATTACTACAGAAAAAACCCCATCCGGTACAAGTTTTACCGGTACAATTCCGGGCGCGACCAGTTTTTAAAAAAGGTTTGGGGGGAAGAAAATATCTCCTGGGATCCGGAATCGCAGAGCACAGGGGGGAAATGGAGAACATTTGTGAAGCCGTCTAAAGAAGAACTGAAGAAGAGACTCAGCTCCATGCAATACAAGGTGACCCAGGAAAATGGCACAGAGCCTGCCTTCCATAATGAATATTGGAATATCAAGCGGGATGGGATTTATGTGGACATTGTTTCCGGAGAGCCCCTCTTCAGCTCTTTGGACAAATATGATTCAGGTACCGGTTGGCCGAGCTTTACAAAACCATTAGAGCCGGGCAATATCACGGAGAAAGATGATTGGGGTTTTTTCACAAGGAGGACTGAAGTGCGGAGCGTGCACGGGAACTCCCATCTCGGCCATGTCTTTACTGATGGACCTAAGCCCACAGGACTCCGTTACTGCATGAACTCTGCTGCCCTCAGGTTTATCCCTAAAGAAGACCTTGAAGAAGAGGGCTATGGAGAGTACCTGAAGCTTTTCAGTAAATAGTAGGTGCATGACCGTTTCATACCTACTATAATCCGGGGGTCTCACCCATTACTCGTTTACAGGAGAGGAAGGTGTCTGAAGAAATAGTGCTGCACCTCCATGGGTTCGCGTCTTCTGCATACTCAGCAAAGGCTCGGTATTCTGAAAGCATGCTCCAATATGCAGAGGATAGAATTGAGATTCCCCTTATTGCGTGGTAGCATTTAGATGGGTTTATCAAAGTTTTCGATGGAGAGTGGACGGCAGACAAACAGAAAGGTCCATCTATGGGGATAAGACCAAAACTCAAAATAGTCCTTAAGTGCGACTCCATAGGGAGTATGGAAGCCGTGGCCCACGCGCTTTCGGAACTGCCTCTTCCCGAGGTTGATGTCACGATCATTCACCGGGGGCTGGCTGCGGTCAATAAATCTGACGTTTTACTGGCCGAGACCGCCAGCAGACTCATTGTAGGCTTTCAGGTGGGTGTTCTCCCTGAAATGGGTAGGGTACTCAAGGAGCACCGCGTTGAAGTGCGGCTCTATGAGGTGATTTATTCATTGACCGATGATATCAAGGCAATAGCGGAAAGCCTCATCCCTCCTGTGGCGGAGGAGCAGGTAATTGGCTCTGCCAGGGTAATCGCCTTATTTAAGAGTACTCGAAAAGGGATCATTATAGGATGCGAAGTCCTTGGGGGTTTTTTGTCAGTCGGCCAAAGGTTCCGGATTATTTCTGCTATTGGCCCCATTTATGCAGGTACGATAGAGTCGCTTCATAGTGGACAGAGCGTTATACAGAAGGCGATGCCGGGATCAGAGGTGGGTATAAAAATAAAGGACTTCAATAAGGCACACATCGGAGACCTTGTGGAAAGCTTCCGTCATCTTCCTCAAAAGGTTCGCCCCTGGGAGCCCCTGGGGCAAATCATTCGGAAGTAGTGAAAAAGGAAAGGGAAATACCTATCCGCTCTAAGGCTGCTCTCTTTCCACTACGCGCTTATGGTGAAAGGGGCTTTATTTTCAGCTTCTATAATTTTGTGCGGGTTCATAAAAGCCTCAGAGTAAGCCCCGCCATGGCTGCTGGCGTGACTGATAGATTATGGACTATGGAAGACATCGTGAATTTAATCGACAAGAAATCAAACTGAGACACTACCGGAATAATAAACACCTCGATTTTTGTACTGTCCCTGGTGAACACAAGCATTCTTATCTCCTGGAAAAGGTTGAATAACTGACGGGAGAGTTCGGGCCGGCACCGAGGATTCCTTTATTTTTTCCATTCCCAAGAGGTTCTGATAGAACTCTACAGCCTTATCTTCCTGTTTATTGATGATGCCGACATGGTCTATGAAAAGGTTAGCAGTGTCAATACCCTTCATATCCTGTAAGGCCTGCAGCTCTGGGCCCTGTCCAGTCCTGAGCAGACCTTGCCACAATCCTCTGATTTTGGATGGGGAAATTTGTGAAAACACCGTATGCCTGTGCAGACCACGGAGTCCTGACAGACGACCTCATTTCCCACCAAAGCCCTTTCAACCCAAACCTCCCCAGTGGTTCTGATCTCGCTCTTGTCCTTTACAATGATCCAGTAGGGTTGTGAGGAATCAGGATAAATGACGTGGTCTGGATCCTGAACCACAATTGTCTCACCGTTGGGTTTTTTCAGTACCACAAGGGTTTCTTTCAAGGTTGGCATAATGACCTCCATTAGCAGGGATGCCCCTTTTCTTATATCTTACTATACACCAAGCAAAAATCAAAAAAAAAGAGCATTGCAGGAGTACCCCGCTCAGGATAATGGATTATTATTTTTCTTTTCCCTCATCATCCATTTCATGAAGGAATGAGTGGGCAGCCAAGGCCGGATGGGGACATCTTTTCTTCTTTTTGAGTAAAATAGTGGTAACAACTTGTGATCGTGCGAGGAATCTATGGAACGAATAGCAAACTTTCTCTTTGAGGCAGGAATGCTCAAACGGACGCCGAGGACCGGTTTTCAATTTCTGGGCTCGGGTGCTGAGTCGGTAGCAGAGCATATATTCAGAACAGTGTATATAGGATACGCACTTGGCAGATTGACAGAGAAGGCAGATACGGACAGGATTATCAAAATGTGTCTCTTCCATGATCTCCCGGAGGCCCGTACGGGTGATCTCAATTATGTGAATAAGAAATATGTAAAGGCAGATGAGACGAGGGCGATAAATGATTTGGCGGCAACGCTCCCCTTTGGAGAAGAGATTCAAGAACTCATCCTTGAGTTTCTGAAGGGTGAGAGTCTTGAAGCCCAGCTCTCGCATGACGCTGATCAGCTGGAGATGATCCTTGCATTAAAAGAATATAAAGACCTTGGGAATAAATACGCCGATGAATGGCTGGACTTTGCCATCAAACGTCTCAAGACAGACATCGCACGTGAGGTATCGGGGAAAATCTTGGAAACTGATTCCTCGCTCTGGTGGTTTGGTGACAAGGGTGAGTGGTGGATCCATGGCCCCAGGTATAAAAAATAGGGATGGTCAGGCTCACCTTCTACTACAAGAACGGATGCTGGCTCTGCGATACCGCAGAAGAGATGTTAAATGGCCTCAGGGAGAAGCATGACATCAAGGTCAACAAGGTGGCTATTGATTCTGACGACGCGCTCTATGCACTCTATAGGTTCGATATCCCTGTATTTGAATTTAAAGACGGGTCTTCCCTTCATGGGAGGATCAGAAAAAAGGACTTTTTCCAGAAGCTCAGGGAGAATGAAGAGTAAGGGATGGTGAATTATTCCACTTCCACCATGAAACTGGTGAGTATGACCTTTCCTTCGTGTTTTACCTCACCGAATATCTGGTACACGCCTTTGGCAGGAAAGGAGAGATGTGCTTCAATCCTTGGACCGAATTTTTCTGGAACTGTCATGTGATGATGACCTCCATGGGATTGAATTGAGGGCATTCCCGGGAGTTCACCATGGGCGTGGATGAAGTTGTTCAGATCAGTCGAAATTATAGACTTCTGCCCCTTTCATGGCCATTTGGGCACCATGGTGGTGATGGCCATGCCCTTCACCTGTCTCAGCGAGGGAAGGGAGAGAGAGCCCTCCTGAGATGAACACAATCACAGTGGCAATCACAATATATTTTATAATCAACATACTTTCCTCGTTAACAGGAAAGCATAATCACTCATGCACTAATAGTATAACTGAAATATATGGGTTGAAACTCCTGTGATTTCAGATACTTCAGCCACCTGTTGACAATGGCTGAATTTTCTGTAGTATAGGTGTTAGAGAGCGAAGGGGTCGTCTTCTTAAGGGGGTTTCGATGTCAGCAGAAATGGTGGAAAGAAGGAGGGATATCCGTCAACCTTATCCCCGTGTTATTGAGTATAGTGCGACACCCGCTAGCGATGAAACGCTGAAGGGAGTGGCGGTGAATATCAGCAATTCCGGATTGGCACTTTATATCTTCGGCCAGCTCATTCAGGGCCAGGAGATTCACATCAGGAGCTTTATCCCTGTGGATTACCGGAAGGCATCTGTGCGCTGGGTGAGAGAGATCGACGAAGGCATTCTTCAGGCAGGGTTCATGTTTGTCGTGTGATGGCCGGGATTGTCCTGGTCCGTACTCCGGATGAAAACAACTGAATGCCCTTTTCCCTAAACACATGAGAGGCCGTGGCGAAAATAGTATTTGAGCGTATTCAATCTGAAGTGAGGTTTCATAATCCCCTCAGAGACTTCGCAGAAGACCTCCACCCGCTCGAAATCCGCAGAGACCCTCTCTTGGGCGATGTGAGCATTCACAACCCCTATCTCAAGGATAAGGCTAAGGCATTCTTTGGTGAATGTGACCAGGATCTCATCAAGCGGCTGGTGGAGGAAAGCGGTAAGAATTGCTTTTTCTGCGGGGAAAAGGTCGAGCAAGGCACGCCGAGATTCACCTCGGATCTTATTGCGGAAGGACGTTTGCGTGTGGGTGAGGCGGTCCTTTTTCCAAATCTTTTTTCCCTCGGAACGCACCACCCCGTGGTCTGTCTGTGCAAGGCCCATTTTCTGACGCTTTCTGAGTTTCGTCCTGACATGCTGGCAGATGGCCTTACTGTTGCCCAGGAGTTCCTGAAGATCGTGTACCAAAGGGACCCCTCTGCTGCCTTTGCCGCGGTTTCCGCAAATTATCTCTTCCCTGCAGGGGCGAGTCTCGTCCATCCCCATCTCCAGATGCTCATCACGCCGGTCCCCTATTCATATCACCGGAGACTCATCGATGCAGGGAATTCATACTTTCGCGAGCATGGCTCTTCCTATTTCACTGATCTCATCGATCAAGAGAGGGAAGGCCCCCGGCATGTTGCCCGACAAGGCCGCTGGAACTGGCTTACGC
>Ga0187778_10001175_pt1 | contig 18420 bp, 15 predicted proteins | sample 1015_Q2_SP5_20_M_FD_132418 | JGI IMG/M metagenome (GOLD analysis project Ga0187778, IMG submission 132418) | Tropical peat soil microbial communities from peatlands in Department of Meta, Colombia - 1015_Q2_SP5_20_MG | ecosystem: Environmental > Terrestrial > Soil > Wetlands > Peat | place...
CGATGATGTTGGTCGCGTGTCCGGTCTGCGAGGCCGCCGCCACCTTGCGCACCGGGCTGTACTCCGTGGCGGTGTAATACTCGGTGATCATGATCATCGCGGCCGTGAGCCCCAGGCCGATGAGCGCGCAGCCAAACAGCGACGCCACATTGCCCGGCATGAGCTCGCGGGTGATGAAGTAGAAGGCGACCGCCGCCACCAGTCCCGCGACGATGACGCCCTTGTAGAGCGCGTTCATGATCTTGCCGCCTTCGCGAGTGGAGACGAAGAAGGTGCCGATGATCGAGGCGACGATGGAGGCCGCGCCGAGGGCGAGCGGGTAAACCTCCGCGGTACGCGCCGCGTCCGGGCCTGCGCTCGCGAACAGCAGCCCGCCGAGCAGCATGGTGGCGACCATGGTGACTGCGTACGTCTCGAACAGGTCGGCGGCCATGCCGGCGCAGTCGCCGACGTTGTCGCCGACGTTGTCGGCGATGACCGCGGGGTTGCGCGGATCATCCTCGGGGATCCCCGCCTCGACCTTGCCCACCAAGTCGGCACCGACGTCCGCACCCTTGGTGAAGATGCCGCCGCCGAGGCGCGCGAAGATCGAGATCAGCGAGCCGCCGAAGGCGAGCCCGACGAGCGCCGCGAGAGACTCCTCGGCCGTGAGCGAGGTGATCTTCCACAGCACCGCGTAGTAGCCGGCGACGCCGATCAGCGCCAGGCCGACCACCAGCATGCCAGTGATCGCGCCGCCGCGGAACGCGACACCGAGCGCGGCGTTCAACCCGGCGGTCGCGGCCTGCGCGGTGCGCACGTTGGCGCGCACCGAGATGTTCATGCCGATGTAGCCGGTGAGTCCCGACAGCACGGCGCCGATGGCGAACCCCCCGGCCGTGTACCAGCCGAGCCGGGAGAAGCCGATCACCAGGAACAGCACGATGCCGACGATCAGGATGGTGCTGTACTGGCGGTTGAGGTACGCCTTGGCGCCTGCCTGAATGGCAGCGGCGATCTCCTGCATGCGGGCGCTGCCGGCCGGCAGCCGCAGGATCGCCGCCATCGAGAACACGCCGTAGAGCACGGCGAGCACGCCGGCCGCGATCGCGGCCCACAGCCAGATGCTGGCGTCCATCAGGAAGCCTCCCCCCAAAAAGGCCGCGCACTATACCACGGCGGCGCGGCCTTTCCGTCGTGGCCGCGCCGGTGGCACGGGCAGCGCGCGCTGCGCGCCGCAGCAACGGCCGTCAGACCTTGAAGTCGTCTTTGAGCTTGCGCCGTACCGGCAGGGCCCGAAGCTGCACGTAGTCCGGCAGCCCGTTGCGATAGGGTGGATAGGCTTCGCCGGCGACCAGGGGCTCGAGATAACGGCGGCAGGCCGGCGTGATGCCGAAGCCATCCTCGCGGATGTAGTCGGGGGGCAGCTTCTTCTCCTTGTTGGCAACCTCCGCGAGCGGCACGTGGCCGATGCTCCAGCGGTAGGGCCGGTGTGCCTTGCGCACGATGGTGGGCATCACGGCATTGAGGCCGCGCACGGCGAGCTCGACCGCGGCCTTGCCCACGGCATAGGCCTGCTCCACGTCGACGCGGGAGGCGATGTGGCGCGCCGAGCGCTGCAGATAGTCGGCGACCGCCCAGTGGTACTTGTAGCCGTGCGCCTCGCGCACCATGTTGGCGACCACCGGGCCGACGCCGCCGAGCTGCATGTGCCCGAAGGCGTCGCGCGTACCGGCTGCGGCGAGGAACGTGCCATCCGCGTACGCGGCGCCTTCCGACACCACAACCACGCAGTAGCCGCAGTCGTCGACCGCTGCGCGCACGCGCGCGAGAAACCGGTCGCGCTCGAAAGGCACCTCCGGAAAGAGAATGAGGTGCGGAGGCTCACATGGCCCATGGCCGGCCAGTCCACCCGCCGCTGCGATCCACCCGGCATGTCGTCCCATGACCTCGAGCACGAACACCTGGGTCGAGGTACGCGCCATGGAGGCGACGTCGAGCGCCGCCTCGCGGGTCGAGACGGCGACGTACTTGGCCACCGAGCCGAAGCCCGGGCAGCAGTCGGTGTGCGGCAGGTCGTTGTCGACCGTCTTCGGCACGCCGACGCAGGTGATCGGAAAGCCGAGCGCGGCGCCGAGCTGTGACACCTTGAGCGCGGTGTCCATCGAATCGTTGCCGCCGTTATAGAAGAAGTAGCCGATATTGTGTGCGCGGAAGACCTCGATCAGCCGCTCGTACTCGGTGCGGTTCTGCTCGATGCCCTTGAGCTTGAAGCGCGCGGAGCCGAATGCGCCGCCCGGGGTATGCTTGAGGCCGCGGATGGTGGCGCCGCTCTCGCGGCCGACATCGATCAGGTCCTCGGTGAGCGCCCCGATGATGCCGTGACGCCCCGCATACACCTTGCCGATGTGCTTCGAGCGCAGCGCCGTCTCGATGACCCCGCAGGCCGAGGCGTTGATGACGGCCGAGACTCCGCCCGACTGGGCGTAGAAGGCGTTCTTGGCGGCGACTTTCTTCATGGCTGCGGACGCGCAACGGTGCGGAAGAATAACGCACAAGCCACGACCCGCGCGACGGCCGTGCCGCTCGACGCCGCTGCTTCCACCGCCGCGGCTTCGCCGGACAGCGTTTGACCTCTGCCGGGGCGGCCCGGTAACGTTGCCGGCCTTTGTGCAATCCGACCGCGGGCCTCGAGCACTGCAACCATGCGCATCGTCCTGTTGGGGGCGCCCGGCTCGGGCAAGGGCACTCAGTCGCAGCATCTGGCGGAGCAGGAGGGGATCCCGCAGATCTCCACCGGCGATCTGCTGCGCGCTGCGGTGGCGCGCGGCACCGAGCTTGGGCGGGCGGCCAAGGAAGCGATGGACGCTGGGCGGCTGGTTGACGATGCGCTCGTGCTCGGCATGATCCGCGAGCGGCTCGGCGAGCGCGACGCGCGCCGTGGCTTCATTCTCGATGGCTTTCCGCGCAATCTCGCGCAGGCGCATGCGCTCGAGCGACTGCTGGCGACGCTGCACAAACCCCTCGCTGCGGTGGTGCAGCTGGAGGTTGACTACGGCGAGCTCGCGCGGCGCATCTCCGGTCGACGCACCTGCGCCGACTGCGGGCGGGTGTTCAACCTGCTGACCGCGCCGCCGGCCGCCAACGAGACGTGCCCGAAGACCGGCGCGCCGCACCGCCTGCTCCAGCGTCCGGACGACAACGAGGCCACGGTCGCCGAGCGGCTGCGCGTCTACGACGAGAAGACCCGGCCGTTGATCGATTTCTACCGGGCGCGCGGCCTGCTCAAGGTGATCAACGCCCAAGGGGACGTCGATGAGGTCACGCGCCGCCTGGCGCAGGCGCTCGCCACGCTGACACCGCCCAAGCGCCGCCGGGCGAAAGCAGCGCAGCAAGCGCGCCCCGCCAAGCGACGCAAGGGAGCACCGAAGCGATCCCGCAAATCAAAGACCGCGCCGCGCCGCGCCGCCCGCCGCAGCGGCAAGCGCAGCCGCGCCGGCCGCAGCCGCCGCTGAGCGCGCACCGCGCGCCTAGAGTGCCGCGAGCAACAGCTCACCGAGCACACGCCGCCGCCAGCCGCGCAGCACCGCACCGTCGCGCCGCCCGTCGGCGAGCTGCTCGAGGTCGCGCCGCGTGGCGAGCACCTCCGGGACCAGACCGAGCTCGCGCCCCACGGCCTTGACGATCGTACCGAGCTTGCTCACCAGCGCGGCCTTCAGCGGATCGGGCCGCGGCCGGCCGGGCAGCGGCGGTGCCGGATCCGGTATCTGCGCTGCCGCAACGCAGTCGAGCAACTGCGCGCCCCGCCGCTTCACTACGCCGGGCGGCATTGCTGCGATCTGCGCCAGCGCCTGCGGGGTGCGCGGCACCTGCATGATCACCTCGCGCAGCGCCGCATCGTCCAGGATCCAGCCCCGCGGCCGGTCGTGCTTGAGGGCGCACCGCTCGCGCCACGCCGCCAGTGCGCGCGCCAGCCGCTCGCGTCCCGGATCGAGGTCGCGCAGACCCTTGAGTCGCTGCCAGGCGTCCTCGGGCTCGAGGGTGAGCGTACGCACGTCTTCGAGAGCGGCGAGTTCCTCGTCGAGCCACTCGAGCCGACCGAGCCGTTGCAGCTGCTCGTGCAGCTGCGAGGCGAGCGGCAGCAGGTAACGCACGTCATCGAGTGCGTACGCGATCTGCTCGGGCGACAAGGGGCGGCGCGACCAGTCGGTGCGCGTGTGGGACTTGGCGAGTTCCTTGCCGAGCAGGCGACGCACCGCGTCCGCGTAGCCCACCTGGGCCGGCAGCCCCGTGAGGCTTGCCGCGACCTGCGTATCAAACACCGGTCGCGTGAGTCCCGCGACCGGCAACAGCACCTCGAGATCCTGCCGCGAGGCGTGCATAACCTTGAGCACTGCGGGGGCGGCGAGCAGCTGCGCGAGGGCGCCGAGCTCGCCGAGCGCGAGCGGGTCGACGCACACGGCCTCGGCGGGCGTCGCGAGCTGCAGCAGGCACAGCTGCGGCCGATAGGTGCGCTCGCGCAGAAACTCGGTGTCGAGCCCGACGCGCGGCTGTGTGGCGAGACGTGTGACGAGCCCGGCGAGCGCGGGAGCTGTGGTGACTATGGGCTGCAAACGGAGTCTGCGGATGATCTGTACAATCTGAGGCGTGCCCATTATGCGAGGCCCGCGCCGCTATCGAAAGACATGAAGGATCTCGTCCGGCTCTTTGCACAGATCGCGCTGCTGCGCCGGGGACCGCAGGACCTGCCGGCCTCGCTGCTGCTGCTGACGCTCACCGTACTCGGTTACCTGTGCGTGAATTTCCTTCTGAGCAGCGTGCTGCCGCCTGACAGTCACTGGCGCGGACCGCTGCTGGTCGACACCCTGTTCATGCTGCTCTGGTACGTGGGGCTGCTGAAGCTCCTCGGGCGCCCGGAGCGCATTCTGCAGACGACCACCGCCGTCTTCGGCTTCCAGGCGGTGCTGTCGCCGCTGCTGATCGCCTCCGAATGGCTGATGCGGCGCTTCAGTGAGGATGCCACCTGGCAGGTGCCCGTGACCTGCGTCGGGCTGCTGCTGCTCGCGTGGCTGATCGCCGCCAACAGCCACGTGGTGAAGGCGGCGCTCGAGTGGCCAGGCTCGGCGAGCGTCGCGTTGGTGATACTGCAGATGCTCGCCGGGTGGCTGGTGGTGTTCGCCGTGTTTCCTCCGGTGAAGGCCTGAGGCGCCCATGCACGTGCACATCCTCGGCATCTGCGGCACCTTCATGGGGGGCCTGGCCGCCATCGCGCGCGCCGCGGGCTTCACCGTCACCGGCTCCGACCGCAACGTGTATCCGCCCATGAGCACGCAGCTCGAGGCGCTCGGCATCACGCTCACCGAGGGGTTCGAGGCCGCGCAGCTCGAACCGCCGCCGGACATGGTGGTGGTCGGTAACGTCATGACACGCGGCCAGCCGGTCGTCGAGGCACTGCTCGAGAGTCGGCTGCCGTACGTCTCGGGGCCCGAGTGGCTCGCGCGCACGGTGCTCAAGGACCGCTGGGTGCTGGCGGTCGCCGGCACCCACGGCAAGACCACGACGGCCTCGCTCCTCGCCTGGATCCTCGAGCACGCCGGGCTCAAGCCCGGGTTCCTCATCGGCGGCGTGCCGGTGAACTTCGGCCTGAGCGCGCGCCTCGGCGAAGGGCCGTTCTTCGTCATCGAGGCGGACGAGTACGACACGGCATTCTTCGACAAGCGCGCGAAATTCGTACACTACCGTCCGCGCACGGTGATTCTCAACAACCTGGAATACGATCACGCCGACATCTATCCGGACGTTGCCGCGATCCAGCGTCAGTTTCATCATTTGGTGCGCATCGTCCCCGGCAGCGGCCGCATCGTCTGGAACGTGGCTGATGCGCGGCTCGCCGCAACACTCGCCATGGGATGCTGGACACCACTCGAGGGCTTTGCGCGCGCGCCACAAAGGGAAGCGCTGTGGAGCGGCGGCCCGGCCGTCGGGGCGCGGGATTTCTCGAGCTTCGAGGTGCTCGAGGGCGGCCAGTCGTGCGGCACCGTGCAGTGGGAGCTGATCGGTGCCCACAACATGGAAAACGGGCTGGCGGCGATCGCTGCGGCACGGCACGCCGGCATCGCCGTGCCGCGCTCGCTCGAGGCGCTGCGCACCTTCCAGGGGATCGCGCGTCGCATGCAGTTGCGCGGCGAGGTCAACGGCGTCAGCGTCTACGACGACTTTGCGCACCATCCGACGGCGATCGCCACGACCATCGACGGACTGCGCCGGCGCGTCGGCGCGGCGCGCATCCTGGCGGTGCTCGAGCCGCGCTCGCACACCATGCGCATGGGCGTGCACCGGCACACGCTCGCCCCCGCGCTCGCGGGTGCGGATGAGGTCTGGCTCTATGCGCCGCCCGACCTCGGCTGGGACACCGCCGCCGTGCTCAGCGAGCTGGGCGCGCGCGCTCATGCGAGCCAGGATATCGATGAGCTCGCGCGCGTGCTCGCGCGCGCGGCGCGCCCCGGCGACCAGCTCCTCATCATGAGCAACGGCGGTTTCGGCGGCCTGCACGGCAAGGTGCTCGCCGCGCTGCGCACGGCGGGCATCGCCCCATGAGCCGCGCCGCCCTGCCGCTGTTTCCGCTCAACACGGTGTTGTTTCCGGGCGGACCGCTGCGCCTGCGCATCTTCGAGACGCGCTACCTCGACATGGTACGGCGCTGCGGGCGCGAGCAGGGCGTGTTTGGAGTGGTGCTGATACTGGCGGGCGCGGAAGTCGGCGAGGTCGCGTCTGTCGCCGCCGCTGGCACCACGGCGCGACTGATGGATTTCACGACCCGGTCGGACGGCCTGCTCGGCATCGACTGCTGCGGCGAGCGGCGCTTCCGGGTGCTCTCGCGCTGGCAACAACACGACGGGCTCAACCTCGCCGAGGTCGAATTTCTGCCGGATGAGCCGCCGTGCCCGCTGCCCGCAGCGCTCGAGCACCTCGCGCGGCTGCTGCGCGAGCTGCTGCCACGGCTTGGCGACGCCTACGCGCGCGTGCCGCTGCGCTACGAGGATGGCGGATGGGTGGGCAACCGTTGGGCGGAGCTGCTGCCGCTTGCGGCGGCCGAGAAGCAGCGGCTGCTTGAGCTCACCGACCCGATCGAGCGGCTTACGCAGGTGGCGGCGTGGTCAGCCGGGCAGACCGCGACTGCGTATGTATAGGCCGAGGTACTTGCGGCGCACGTAGGAGGACTCGATAAGCGCGAACACCAGTCCGCGCCAGCCGTCGAGGAAGCCGAGCCGCAGCAGGTAACCGCGCACGAAGCGCCAGTGCGCATTGAGCAGCACCCGCGTCAGCCCGCAGCGCCGGCCCTGCGCGTACAGCGCCTGCGCCATGAGATCCGCATAGCGCTGCATGCGTCGTTGATGGTCGCCGAGACTGCGGTAGGCAAAATGCTCGAGGTGCCCGCGCAGCCTGCCGACGCGGCCGGCGACACGGGTATTCTCGTGGATCTCGTAGCCGCACCAGCCGCCGCGGCGCCGGTCGAACAGGCGGACCAGGCGATCGGGGTAGGCGTTGCCGTGGCGCAGGAAGCGCCCGAAGTACTCGGTGATGCGCGGTATCGACCAGCCCGCCGCCGCCGCAAAGCCCTGTGCCCTGAGCGCGGTGATCTCCGCGCGCAGCTGCGGGCTGACGCGCTCGTCAGCGTCCACACACAACACCCAGTCGAAGCGCGCCGCGTCCACCGCGAACTGCTTCTGCGAGCGGTAGCCGGGCCAGTCGCGTTCGATGACGCGTGCCCCGAGCGCGGCGGCAAGCTCGCGGGTCGCATCGCTCGAGTGCGAGTCGACGACGATGATCTCGTCGCAGAACGCCACCGAGCGCAGGCACGCTTCAATGCGGTCGGCTTCGTTGAACGTGATGATGCACGCCGATAAGCCGCTCACACTCGCCACGCGCATCCTCGCCGTCGTTGTGCACGTAAGCCTTAGAATACCCTGAAATGAGCCCGGTCCTGTTCTACGACCCGGTGTGTCAGCGGCCTTACGACACGCGCACCTTGCAGGAGCAGGCCATGGGCGGCACTGAGGCTACGCTGGTGCGCGTGGCCGATGCGCTCGGAGCCTCCGTGATGCAACACAACCGCACCGAGGACTGGCAGCGCTACGTGAGGCCGCAGCGCCTGGCGGGCATCGCCGCGGTGATTGTAAACCGCGACTCGCGCGCGCTGCCGTTCGTGCGCGAGCACTTCCCGGGTACGCGCGTGTATCTGTGGCTGCACGATCGCATGCATCCCGGTGGGCGCCGGGCACGCTGGCTGGCGGCGACCGCGCCGCTTTTGCGGCAGATGGCGGTGACCGCGGTGTGCGTGTCGGATTCGCAGCGCGCCGGTGTCGAGGCGGCGCTCGGGCGCAGCGGCCTCGCCGGTGAGGTGCGCGCGCTCAGGATCTACAACCCGGTCGACGATGCGCTGCAGCCGGATGGCACCGCGGTCGATGAGCGCAAGCTGGTGTTTTTCTCCTCGCCGAACAAGGGACTCAACTTCACGCTCGATGCCTTCGGCGCGCTACGCGCGCACATGCCGGACCTGCGCCTGGTGGTCGGCAACCCGGGATACAAGGCCGACCGCCGTACAGCGCGCGCCGGCGTCGAATTTCTCGGCGCCTTGCCGCAGGCGCGGGTACACGCCGAGTTGCGCAGCGCACTGTGCACGTTCTTTCCCAACTTCCTCATTCCCGAGACCTTCGGTCTGGTGTTTGCCGAATCCCATGCCGTCGGCACTCCGGTGCTGACGCTCGATTGCGGGGCCGCACTCGAGGTGCTCGCCGATCCGCAGCAGGTACTGCCGGTGAAGGCGGCTTACCGCCTGTACGAGACCGCCGTGGGCGGCCTGCCGGCCCGCTGGCGCCGTGCGCCCGCACGACTCGCGGCGCTCGCCGGGCTTTTTGATCCCTTCATCGAGCGCATCCGCGCGTGGCGCAGCGGGGCGCGCCCGTCCGCAGCCCCGGACCCGCGGTTTCGCCTGAGCGCCGTCACGGCGCAGTGGCGCTCGCTGCTGTCGATGTGACGGAGCGTCCGCTGTCCGCTGACGCCCCCGGACACTCCTGCGTCGTCGGCGCGCGCCCGGGCAGCGCACACCAGGCGGCGAACACCGTCTCGACGGAAATCTGATCGAGGCGGCTCGAGTACGGCGGGCCGCCAACGCCGATGACCGCGGAGCCGTCGGGGCTGCGCGGCAGCCACTCCGCCTGGGAGTGGGCGCCGAACATCACCACCAGCGGCAGCGACAGCGCCGCGGCGGCGTGCGCGGGACCTGTGTCCACCGAGATCATGCTGTGGGCGCGCGCGCACAGCGCCAGCAGCCGCGGCAGCGGCAGCTGCACGGCCACCACGGCCGGCAGCCGCACCGCGGCCTGAATCCATGTGAGCAGCAGCGATTCCCGCGGCGCACCGCACAGCACGATCACCGCCTGCGGGATGCGCGCATGAACCTTTTGCAGCAGCGCCGCCCAGCGCTCGATCGGCCATGCCTTGGTATCTTCGGCCGAGAGTCGCAGTTTGCGGCCGCGCATGGTGCGGCGGTTACCCGGCTGTATGAGCACCAGCGGGCGTCCGCTCCAGCCCCGTGCCTCGATCCAGTGCGCGCATTCGGCAGCCGCCGCTTCCGACACCTCGAGGTGCGGGGCGCAGCGCGGCGGCGGCGAGGGCCAGGGATAGTCCGCGGAGGTGAAGGCGGGTGGCGTCAGCCGGCCGAAGCACACCAGGCGATCGACCCAATGCGATGGCGGGGGTTGGGACGCGAGGGGTAGGGCGGTTTCCGGGTGCGCTGGCGTTTCGCCCCGATGCGATGGACCCACATTGGGCGTTGGGGGTGACGGAACTTCCAGTGACGCTAAGGTATTGCCCGGTTGCGCTGGGCCAACATTGGACTGCAGGCACGCGGTGTTGGCGATGAACAGACAGCGCGCCGCGCTGATGCCGCTCAGCTTCAGCAGCCGCCGGATCCGTGCGAGCTTGCGCGGATCGTATTCGCACACGTAGACCGGGGCGTTGCGGCTGCCGCGCAGCGCGCGCAACGCGCGCCACCAGGCGCCATCGAACACAAAGACGGTGTAGCGGTGGAGAGTCGTGACGCGCGCCACGTCGCGATGCGCGGCGTAGATCTGCGCGGGGAAGGCGCCGGCGCCGATCACGTGACAACCGCTGCCGTAGCGGCCGTGCAGGATCTCGAGCAACGCCGACAGCAGGATCATGTCGCCAACCCGGCCGAACCAGATCACGATCGGTTGCAGGGGGGGCGCCGGCATGACTCCTCACAGCTCCGCGAGCACCATAAGCTATGCGGGTCCGGCCACCCGAGGCAAGCGAGTCGCACTTCAACCATGCGCGCATTCGTCTGGTTTCTCGCACTGATGGCGGTGGCGCTGGCGGCGGTCGCGCTGTTTACCTGGCCGGCCTGGATGCTGCTGCATCCGCACTTCGACTTCCCGTTTCATCGCATCGGCGAGCGCATCGGCATGCTCGCGTTGCTGCTCGGCTTCGTGGCGGTGGCTCGACGGCTGAAGCTTGCCGACCGTGCCAGCCTCGGCTATGGGCTCGCGCGGCGCGCCTTCGTGCGCGAGACGGCGCTCGCGCTCGCGCTCGGCGTCGCCAGCATGCTCGGCGTGGTCGCCATCATGAGCCTGCTCGGCCTGCTCGAGTGGACGCACCCGGCTGGCATCGGCGGGCGCGCCCTGACGAAGCTCGTCCTGCTGCGGGCGCTGAGCGGTTTGGCGGTCGCATTCATCGAGGAGACGTTCCTGCGCGGAGCGATGCACACGGCGATCGAGCGTGAGTCGGGCACCCGCGCCGCGGCGCTTTTGACCGCGCTGCTGTACGCTGCGACGCACTTCTTCGCCGCCTTTCACATCGCGGCCGCGCAGGTGACGCCGCACAGCGGTCTCGATCTGCTCACCGGGACGCTGCGCGCCTTCGCGCAGCCTGCCGGCATCGCCGACGCGTTCCTCGCGCTACTGGCCGTCGGGATCGTGCTGGGCATGGTGCGCGCGGCGACCGGCAACATTGCCGCCTGCATCGGGCTGCACGCCGGCTGGGTGTGGGTGATACTGGTGGCACACGAGCTGGCGCGGCCGCGCCCCGCGGCCCGCTTAAGCTTTCTGCTCAGCCGCTTCGACGGGTTCGTCGGCTGGTTGGTGCTGCTCTGGACCGTGCTGCTGGCCGGGCCGCTGTGGCGCTTCTACGCGGCGCGCGGCTCAGGCAGCGCGGGCCATATCAGTTCATCTGCACGGGCGTGAAACCGTCCTTGCGCAACAGCTCGAGCAGCCCGCCGGTGCCGACCAGGTGCAGCGAGCCGACGACCACCAGGCAGTTCTGCTGCCCGCTCAGCAGCCGCTCGATCTGCGGCAGCCACTGCTGATTACGCGCGGTCACCAGCGGCCGATAGAGCGCCGGGAAGTCGCGATACTCGCGCGACAGGAGCGCCGCGAGCTTCGGCACATCGCCGCGTCGCCACGCAATCAGCACCTGCCGCAGCTCCTCGGGCGCGTCCTTGAGCTCGCTCAGGGTCTGATCGAGCATGCGCAGCTGCGCCTCGCGCGGCAGCGCCTCGAGACTGCCGAGCTCCTCGTCGAGCGTTTCCAGTCCTGCGGTGGGCTTGCCATCGGCCTGCGCGCGTTGCACCAGCTGCTCCTCGACGCCATGCTGCGGGTCGAGTCCGAGGCGGATGTAGTCGAGATCGGCAAGCTCGAGTCCGACCACCCAGGGTGCTTGGGCTTTGAGGAGCTCCGCCGGCAGTCCGAGCTCGGCTGCGGCCGCAGCAACTCGCGCGTAGCGCTGCTCGCCGAGAATCTCTGGCAGGCTCGTGCCGGCAGGCAGCGTGCCATGCTCCAGCATCCAGCCGGCTACGGCAGTCTGATCGAGGTTGCCCAGGTCGAGCTCCATGACGAGCTTCGCCGAAGCGGCATAGGCGCGCTCGAACGCCGCGGGCAGCACCGCGTCCTGCTCAGGCAGCAGATGCACCGAGCCGGCGAGGTAGAGCGTGCTGTGCGCGCCATGAATCACCCACACGGGACTCGCGGCGCGCGCCGCCGGGACGCTCAGGCCGCCGAGCAGGCTGAGCGCGAGGAGCCACCACAGTGCTGCTCGACCCACACGACCTCCGTCAGCAGCGAGCCATCGGCGCGCAGCTCGAACGTGCGGTAGGCGGGCGGCCGACGATCGACTGCGAAATCTTCGGAATTCGGCAGGAACTGCGCGCAGGTCGAGGGCGTCGCCAGCAGCCGCACGCCCTTGCGCAGCGCGTCGTAGGTCTGGTGCACATGGCCCCACACTATCGCACGGACGTTACGATGTGCGTCGATGGTGTGCAGGAACTCGGCGGCGTTCGTGAGTCCGACGCGATCGAGCCAGCGGCTCGCCATCGGCACCGGGTGGTGGTGCAGGCACACCATGCAGTGGCGCGTTCCGGCGCTCCCGAGCGCCTGCTCGAGCTCGGCGAGCGTCGCGGCGCTCAGCGCGCCGCTCGCGGCGCCCGGGATGCAACTGTCGAGCAGCACGATGCGCCAGCGCCCGATATCCACGAAGCCGCCGAGCACGAACGGCTCGCCCGCGAGCTCGCGCCGCATGGCCTGCGGCTCGTCGTGGTTGCCGGGCAGGCACAGCACCGGTACACCGAGCACGCCAAACACTCGGCGAAAATGCGGGTAGCCGGCCGGATCATCCTGCACCAGATCGCCGGTGACGAGCACGGCATCCGGCGGCCAGTCGCGTGCGCGCGCCTGCGCGAGCGCGGCGTTGAGCGCCGGCAGCGTTGCCACGCCGCGCAGCGATTCGCTCTCACCGCCATAGAGATGCGGGTCGGTGAAAAGAGTAAGGCGGACCGTGCTCATAGAGAAAGACTAGCAGAGCGTGTGCGTTCGCTGCAGTGAACCAAGTCCCCGCATGCGGCAGGCTACGCAGCTGCGGCATGACGCGGTTTGCGTTCCGTCATGCGCATAATGTGAAGCAGGCCCGCGCTGCGGGCGACACCAGCGGGAACTTAAGTCTCCTCGCGCGGCACTGCTTCGAGATTCGTGCGCCATCAAGCCGTGGCCTCGCGCCTTGGCGGCCCTGCGGCACGCGATTTGAGCATCCGGCGCGACTGGTGGAAAATGCCCCCTGGTGAGCGCGCTGCCTGACCGCAAGCGCGGCGCTGGCCGCCGGAGACCCGCACCGCGGCCACGAGCCGCCGATAACAGCCACCATGACTACACGCCGCGAACTAGCCAACGCCATCCGCGCACTCGCCATGGACGCCGTGCAGCGCGCGAATTCCGGACACCCCGGCATGCCGATGGGCATGGCGGACATCGCTCAGGCACTGTGGGCGGATTTCCTGCGCTACAACCCGGGGAACCCCCGGTGGGAAGACCGGGACCGCTTTGTGCTGTCGAACGGGCACGGCTCGATGCTGTTGTACGCCGTGTTGTATCTCACCGGCTACCCGCTCAGCATCGAGGACATCAAGGATTTTCGGCAGCTCGGCAGCCGGACTCCGGGTCACCCCGAGCACGACCCCGAGTGTGGGATCGAGACCACCACCGGGCCGCTCGGGCAAGGCCTCGCCAACGCGGTCGGCATGGCGCTCGCCGAGAAGCTGCTCGCCGATGAGTTCAACCGCCCCGGCTTCGACATCGTCGCTCACTACACATACTGCTTCTGCGGCGACGGCTGCCTGATGGAGGGCGTGTCGCACGATGCCTGCTCGCTCGCCGGCACGCTTTCCCTCGGCAAGCTCATTGTCTTCTATGACGACAACGGTATCTCGATCGACGGCAAGGTGTCCGGTTGGTTCACCGACGACACGCCGGAGCGTTTTGCCGCCTATGGCTGGCACGTGGTGCCGAACGTCGATGGCCTCGATGGGGAAGCGGTGGTGCGCGCTATCACGGCCGCGCGCGCCGAGCGCGAGCGGCCCTCGCTTATCTGCTGCAAGACCATCATCGGCTACGGCGCGCCGCACAAGCAGGGCACCAAGGAAGCGCACGGCGAAGCGCTCGGTGCCGACGAGGTCGCCGCGGCGCGGGAAGTGCTCGGCTGGCCGTACCCGCCGTTCGTCGTGCCGGAGGAGATCCGTGCCGCGTGGGACCACCGTAAGCAGGGAGCAGCGCTCGAGGCAGCCTGGCGCGAGAGGTTCGCGCGCTACGCCCAGGCATTCCCGGATCTGGCGCGCGAGTTCACGCGGCGCATGCGCGGGGAGTTACGCGGTGACTGGGATGAGACCAAGGCAAAGACTCTGCAGGAGCTTTCCAAGCAGAGCGCGCCGCAGGCGACGCGCGCTTCCGCGCAGGCGGCGTTGAACGTCATCGGGCCGGCGTTGCCGGAGATCTTCGGCGGCTCCGCGGACCTGACCGGATCAAACAACACCCTGTTCAAGGGCGCCGTCACCATCACGCCGAGCAAGGAAACCGGGGACTACCTGCACTACGGCGTGCGCGAGTTCGGCATGACCGCGATGATGAACGGCATCGCCCTGCACGGTGGTTACCTTCCCTACGGCGGCACCTTCCTCGTGTTCTCCGACTATGCGCGCAGCGCCGTGCGCCTCGCGTGCCTGATGAACGTGCGGGTCGTCCTGGTGTACACGCACGACTCCATCGGGCTCGGCGAGGATGGCCCGACCCATCAGCCGATCGAGCACCTCGCGAGCCTCCGTGCCATGCCGCACATGCACCTGTGGCGCCCGTGCGATGCTGCCGAAACCGCGGTCGCCTGGACGCTCGCCGTCGAGCGCAGTGCACCCTCGGCGCTGGTGCTCACCCGCCAGGCCGTGCCACAGCAGCCGCGCACCGCCGAGCAGCTCGAGAGCATCCGTCGCGGCGGCTACGTGCTGATCGACTGCCAGGGCACGCCCGAGTGCCTGGTGATCGCCACCGGCTCCGAGGTCGGTATCGCGGCGCAGGCGGTGAACGCCGCCAATGCCGCCGGGCGGCGCGTGCGGCTCATTTCCATGCCTTCGACCGACGTATTCGACGCGCAGGACGAGGCCTACCGCGAGGCGGTACTGCCGCGGGCGCTGACGCGCCGCCTGGCCGTCGAGGCCGCCGCGCGCCAGAGCTGGTGGCGCTATGTCGGCACTGCCGGACGCGTGATCGGCATCGACCGCTTCGGCGCCTCGGGCAAGGCCACCGACCTGTTTCCCCATTTCGGCTTCAGCGCCGATAATATCGGCGGGGAGATAAGAGCGCTGCTGGAGGAATGAGCGCATGGCAATCAGGGTCGGCATCAACGGCTATGGGCGCATCGGACGCAACGTGCTGCGCGCCCTGTACGAGGGCAAGCGCACCGGGCAGGTGCAGATCGTCGCGCTCAACGACCTGTGCGACTCCAAGGCCAATGCGCACCTCACCCGCTACGATACCGTGCACGGCAAGTTCCCTGGCGAGGTCAAGGTCGACGGCGACTACATGGTGGTGAACGACGACCGCATCCGCGTGTTCGCCGAGCGCGACCCGGCGAAGCTGCCCTGGGGCGAGGTCGGTGCCGAGTATGTGCTCGAATGCACCGGCCTGTTTACCAGCAAGGCGAAGGCCGGTGCACACCTCAAGGGCGGCGCCAAGAAGGTGGTGATCTCCGCCCCGGGGGGCGAGGACGTCGACGCTACCATCGTCTACGGCGTGAACCACAACGTGCTCAAGCGCGGCTACACCGTGATCTCCAACGCTTCCTGCACGACCAACTGCCTGGCGCCGCTCGCCAAGGTGCTGCACGAGAAGGTCGGCATCGAGGCGGGGGTCATGACCACGATGCACGCCTACACCAACGACCAGGTGCTGACCGACGTTTACCACCCGGACCTGCGCCGCGCCCGCTCCGCGACCATGTCGCAGATTCCGACCAAGACCGGCGCGGCGGCCGCCGTGGGCCTGGTGCTGCCCGAGCTCAAGGGCAAGCTCGATGGGTTCGCGGTGCGTGTGCCGACCATCAACGTCTCGCTGGTCGATCTCACCTTCTCCGCAAAGCGCGCCACTTCGGTCGAGGAAGTGAACCGCGCGCTGCAGGCGGCCGCGGGCGGCCCGCTCAAGGGTATTCTTGCCTACAACGATTTGCCGCTGGTGTCGATCGACTTCAACCACGACGCGCATTCCTCGGTGTTCGACGCGACGCTCACCAAGGTGGTCGACGGCACGCTGGTCAAGGTGTGCGCCTGGTACGACAACGAGTGGGGCTTCTCCAACCGCATGATCGATACCACGCTCGCCTGGTCGCAGGCGTCATGAGGGTACTGCGCATGACGGATACGGACCTGCGCAACAAACGGGTCCTGATCAGAGAAGACCTGAACGTGCCGGTGCAGGGCGGCGTGGTCACCAGCGATGCGCGCATTCGTGCCGCGCTCGCCACCATCCGCTACGCACTCGATCAGCACGCACGCGTGTTCGTCATGTCGCATCTCGGGCGCCCCAAAGAGGGCGAGGAGACTGCAGCGTTCACCCTCGCGCCGGTGGCCGCGCGCTTGTCGGAGCTGCTCGGCAAGCCGGTGCCGCTGCGCAAGAACTGGATCGACGGCGTCGACTGCGCCGCCGGGAGCGCGCTGCTCTTGGAGAACGTGCGCTTCCTCAGAGGCGAGCGCGAAGACGACGAGCAGCTCGCGCGGCGCATGGCAGCGCTGTGCGAGGTGTTCGTCATGGACGCCTTTGCCACCGCGCACCGGGCCGAGGCCAGCACCCACGGCGTGGCGTGCTATGCCCCGGTCGCCTGCGCCGGCCCGCTGCTGGTGGGCGAGCTCGAGGCGCTCGAACGCGCGTTCGAGGACCCGGCGCGGCCGCTGGTGGCCGTGGTCGGCGGCTCGAAGGTCTCGACCAAGCTGCTGGTGCTCGAGTCGCTGCTCGACAAGGTGGACAAGCTGATCGTGGGCGGCGGCATCGCTAACACCTTCCTCGCCGCGAACGGGACCGACGTCGGCAAGTCGCTGTGTGAGACGGAGATGCTCGATGTGGCGCGGCGCCTCATGGAGAAGGCACGCGGGCGCGGTACCGAGATTCCGCTGCCGACGGACGTCGTGGTGGGACGGGAGTTCGCCGCCACCGCGCACGCCGACGTGCGCCCGGTGAGCGAGGTGCGCCGCGACGAGATGATTCTCGACATTGGGCCCGATACCGCCGACCGCTGCAGCGCGCTGCTGCAGTCGGCCGGCACCATCATCTGGAACGGACCGGTCGGGGTGTTCGAGTTCGAGCAGTTCGGCGAAGGTACCCGTGCCATCGCCATGGGCGTCGCGCGCAGCAAGGCGTTCTCGCTCGCCGGCGGCGGCGATACGCTTGCCGCCATCGAGAAGTACGGCGTCGAGGACGGCATCTCCTACATCTCGACCGGCGGCGGCGCATTCCTCGAATTCGTCGAGGGCAAGACGCTGCCCGCGGTCGCCATGCTCGAGAAGCGTGCCCGTGGCTGAGCCATCACCGCAGGCGCTGCTGCGGCGCGCCAAGATCGTGGCCACGGTGGGCCCGGCGACCGACGATGCCGAGGTGCTCACGCAGATGATGCAGGCGGGGCTCGACGTGGTGCGCCTCAACGCATCGCACGGCACGGTCGAAGACCGCCGCCGGCGCCTCACGCTGGTGCGCGACGCCACGCGCCGTGCCGACAGGTGCGTCGGCGTGCTGCTCGATCTCGGCGGCCCCAAGATCCGCATCGAGTGTTTCCGCGAAGGCCGCGTGCAGCTCGCGGAGGGTGCACCTTTCACGCTCGATACGGCGCTCGATCCCAAGGGCGGCAGTGCGCTCGGTGTCGGCGTCGCCTACCAGGATCTGCCGAAGGACGTGGCACGCGGCGACACGCTGCTGCTCGCCGACGGTCAGATCATTCTGGATGTAGTGGCGGTGGGCGCGACCACCGTCGAAACCCGGGTGCGCGTCGGCGGCGAGCTGTCCGACCGCAAGGGTCTCAACCGCCAGGGTGGCGGCATCTCGGCGCCGGCCCTGTCGGAGCGCGACTTCGAGGACATCCGCTTCGCCGCGCAGGAGGGCATCGACTATGTCGCGGTGTCCTTTGCGCGCGAGGCCGCCGACATCGAGAAGGCACGCACGCTGCTGCGCGCCGCCGGCAGCGAGGCGCGCGTCGTCGCCAAGATCGAGCGCCACGAGGCGGTCGAGAACCTGCCGGGCATCATCGATGCGGCCGACGTCATCATGGTGGCGCGCGGCGACCTCGGCGTGGAGATGGGGTACGCCGAGCTCACCGGGCTGCAGAAAACCATCATTCACCAGACGCGCACCCGCAATAAGGTGGTGATCACCGCGACGCAGATGATGGAGTCGATGACGCACAACCCGGTGCCGACCCGTGCCGAGGTGAGCGATGTGGCCAACGCGGTGATGGACGGCACCGATGCGGTGATGCTTTCGGCGGAAACCGCCACCGGGCGCTACCCGGTGCGCGCGGTGCAGGCGATGGCTCAGGTGATCGAGGGGGCCGAGAAGTACCAGCTGACCC